>Ga0209541_10006823_pt1 | contig 19360 bp, 18 predicted proteins | sample RifCSPlowO2_01_FD_184027 | JGI IMG/M metagenome (GOLD analysis project Ga0209541, IMG submission 184027) | Groundwater microbial communities from Rifle, Colorado - Rifle CSP2_plank lowO2_0.1 (SPAdes) (version 2) | ecosystem: Environmental > Aquatic > Deep subsurface > Groundwater | place... | reverse complement strand
CCGCTTCGTCAAGCATTCCCATAATTTGTAGTCCTGGTCCTTTCATAAACTTGATAGTTAGACCATCAGCTCTATCCATCATTCTTAAGGCTCTCTTGGAAAAAGGGCCTTCACTTTTAGACAACTCGCCACGTACTAGATCCAAAGGAATTTCACCTTGACCTGATAAACCTATTTCTCTCGCATTCATGGGCTGCATTATATCAAAAATCTTCCTACTGGGCTTGATATGCCTGCATTAACTTGCTAAAATTAGCTAGGAGGTGAGGGAGAAGCGGTTCAAAATAAGAGGCATCTCCCGCTCCATAAAAAATCCCCCGGTTTTCCAGGGGATTTTTAAATAATTACATAGATCCTGAATAGAATTCAGGATGACTCGCTTTCGCTCGTCACTTTTTTGTTGTAAGCACGTATACTTTGTATACACCAACTAATCCAATTACTCCATAAGCTACTTTGGTAAGTACAGAACCTGCACCTAATATTGTTTCTACTAAATTAACATTAAGTACTCCTACCAAACCCCAGTTGATTGCAGCGACTGCAAGAACCCAACCAACAATTTGTTTTTGACTCATTTAATATCACCTCCCTCTAATATTTATCATACTCATATTTTTGGGATGATTGTCAATATACGTTCATGGAGCTGAACGTATCAAGTGGATTTGCCGTTTTAATAAAGAGGTCTGAATCTGATAGTACCTGGGACTGCCTTTAGTTCACCAATTAAGACTCTATCGTCATAATTTTTGTTAACATCTACTACTGCATACCCAAAATCAGCATTTGTCTGAAGGTATTGTTGGGTAACATTAATTCCCCTGCTTCCTAAAACTCCATTTAAATTCGCTAAAACACCAGGAACATTTCTATGATAATGAAGAAATCTATGGTCACTTTTTTGAGATGGAAGTTGTATCCTTGGCCAATTAACACTCAGGCCAGTATCTCCAGTATCCAAAAAGCTGATTAGCCTGCCAGAAACTGCCTCTGCTATCAATCTTTGAGCTTCTCCAGTACTGCCTCCAATATGAGGAGTTAGAATAACATTAGGCAAACCTCTTAATGGAGATTCAAATCCAGGCCCGTTGCTTTTTGGTTCACTGGGATAAACATCAATGGCCGCTCCTCTTATTTTCTCAGACCTAATTTGTCTTGCCAGAGCCTCCAGATCTACTACTTTTCCCCTGCTAGCATTTATAAAAAGTGCCCCGTCCTTCATATTCATAAATTCTTTTTCTCCAATTAATCCTTCATTGCTCACCTTTCCGCTAACATGTACAGAAACAATATCTGAGGCCTCCAAAACCTGATTCATAGAGTACATTCTTCGGGCATTTCCTAGAGCTACAGTTTCTGAAGTATTATAGAAAATAACTCTCATTCCAAATGTTTCTGCCACAACTGATAATTGTTTGCCGATATTGCCGTAGCCAATAATTCCTAATGTTTTACCTCTGAGTTCAGCTGAACCTTCGGCAGATTTATCCCAAATACCATCATGCATCCCCATACTTTTATCAAAAGTGCCTCTGGATAACATAATCATTTCACCTAAAACCAGTTCAACAACACTTCTTGTATTGGAAAATGGATCATTAAATACAGCTACCCCAGCTTCACTAGCCGCAGGCAAATTTATTTGTTCGGTTCCAATACAAAATGCTCCAACTGCAGTCAATTTTCTGGCATTTTCTAGAACCTTGGGTGTGACCTGAGTATTTGATCTTATACCTAAAACAAACACATCTTGAAGTTTTTCAGCCAATGCATCTTCGCCTAGACTAGTCCTGAGTTGTTCAACCGGGTATCCTGCAGTTTCAAAAGCTTGCTTTGCGAGAGGGTCGATATTTTCTAACAGCAGAACCTTCATTCTGCCTTTTGGGAAGGATGTTTTTCTCTCCTCTACCATGAATGGTAGGATAATACACTTAAGTTATTTTGTCTGTCAATCTACGAGTTTTTCTTTCTCTTCTCTTTTTAATCTTTTTATTTCCGCTTCCCTTCCTCTGGCTTCAAGGAGCGTTCCGTACTCCTCTTTATAAACTAGGCTTACTGGCCTTCTTATCTTTGTATAATGCGCTCCGGATTTTGATTCATTATGTTGTTTTAATCTTTTTTCTAGATTGTTTGTACAACCAACATAATAAGTTTTATCAGAACATTGAAGAATATATACAAAATAGCTCACAAATTAACCCCAAAAAACCTACCAACGCTGTATGTTACTGCCATAGCCACAAAACCACCTACAACAATTCTAAGTGTTGCGCGGATTACATTTGCTCCACCAATCTTTGCACTTAAGAATCCGGTAATCAACAAAGCTATTAGAACAGATATAAAGGTTGCGGATATTCGTATGGATTCCGGAGGAAGGAGAATAGCAATAAGAGGTATGATAGCTCCAGCAAAAAAAGAAATAGCAGAGGCGAAGGCTGCGTGCCAGGGATTAGTCAAATTATTTGGATCTATACCAAGCTCTGCATCAACATGTGCTGCAAAAGCATCGTGGGCTGTTAACTCTTTTGCCACTATTCCGGCTGTGTTTCTCGTGAGACCCTTTTTCTGATAAATTCCTGTTAACTCTTCCAACTCTTGCTCTGGGCGTTCTTCCAGCTCTCTTTTTTCCTTTTTTAATAATGCTTTTTCAGTATCTCTTGAACTGCTGACAGAAACATACTCTCCCACAGCCATTGATATAGCCCCTGCAACAATCCCAGCAGTACCTGCTGTTAAAATTATGGCTGATGAGGCATTTGCACCTGCAACTCCAACGACTAGGCCAGCCATGGAAACAATACCGTCATTTGCCCCGAGCACAGATGCCCGAAGCCAATTTAATTTTGAAACATGAGAATAAACATGTGGCTCAGGAAAATTTTCCTTACTTTTATTCATGAATATAGTTTACCACTATTCATTTGGTATGATATATCTATGGCTTTTCTTCTAGCTTATTTTAGAAAACCTTGGGTAATTGCGCTTCTGATTTGTCTTCTAGCCCTTTTTTTAAGAACCTACAATCTAGATCAAATATATGTTTTTGGAGCAGATGAAGAATATCAAACAAATATAGCAATGAGTTTGGTAAAAGACTTCCACCCGATTTGGATTGGAGTTAGCGCTGCAAATACAGGATTTTATTTAGGGCCATATTGGAGCTACTTCACATATATTTGGCTATTTTTATCTCGTGGGGATGTCTTAACTACAGCATATGTAGCAGCTTCCCTGGGAGCCCTAACTGCTCTCGCGATATTCTATGTTGGATGGAAAATGTTTTCTTTGCGTGTAGGTATAATTTCCTCCATACTTTATTCATGTTTGCCTCTTATTGTTTTTTACGACCAGAAATATTGGAATCCATCTACTGTCCCGCTCTTAGCCATAACACTGATATATTCTTTGTATAAGGTTAGATATAATCAGAAATATTGGCTGTTATTTGCACTTGCTTACGGCTTAGTTTTTCATGTACATTTATCCTTAGCTCCATTTATCCTCCTAGCAATCTACACAATACGAAAGGGAATTAAAAAAAGAATCCTAGCTGGATCAATAGTGATATTTATATTGGCAATTTTTCCATTAGTTATTTTTGATTATTTTCATAAGTGGAGTAATATCACAACACCTTTTAGATTTGGCGAAATTGTATTAGCTGTACACCCTAGTACATTAGAAAAGTTTCAATCGCTTACAGAATCTATTGCCAGAGTTTTTTACCTTCCTGCATTCTCTATAAATGCAAATGAAATTTTAGCTGCCTGTTCAAAATATAGAAGCTTGCCACATATTTTATCAATACCATTTATAGCACTTATTTTAATATTTCTATTTAAGAAAAATACATGGCGTAAGGAAAATTCAAAAATACTTGGCCTATCGATATTACTTATTTCATTAAGTTATATTCTTTTTCCAGGAAGGCTAGATGAATACTATCTTTTAGGATTATTTCCTTTGCTTAGCTTTATCCCGGGGATTATTTGGAATAAATATTTTAGCTCAATACTTATTTTTGTAGTTTGTATTGCTGGTGTAGTTTCTGTATTAACTACTTATAACCCCTACGGATTATCAATAAAAAAACAAATGATTTCTAAAGTAATGCTGACAGTTGCAAATGAGCCATATGATTTAAGTGAAAGCGGGCAGTGCCACCGGTATGAAGGTTGGAGATATTTATTTGCTACATACGGCAGGGCACCTGAAAGAGCGGATATTGATTCAGCATTTGGGTGGTTATATCCAAAAGAAATTCATAACACTCCTTTGAAATATTCAGTCATAATGACAGGTCATGATATTGGTAATTTAGGATTTAGTTATGAGCTGATTAAACAATAGCTTTCTGATTATATTTCTCTCTTAGAATTAGAAGTAAGAAAAATAGAAATGAAGCAATGGTTATATAATCTGATATTTTCTCAACAGTGTTTTCCTTAAGCTTTGATTCCACCTTATATTTACCAGGAAGAAGCTCAAATGCAATAAGGCCATGGACGCTACTATCATTTGGATCAATTAAATCTATTTTCTTTTCATTTACAAAAACTTCCCAACCCGGAAAATAATCAGTTCTGTCTACAATAATAGATTTTTGATCTACATTAACATGAAAAACATGAAGGTTTGTTTTTCTACTGATTACCTGTACTTGTGCTTGCCCGTCTAAAACACTATAAGCAACATAAGGCAAGGTTTCCTGAAGCTTATTATGCCATTTTGGTAAATGCTCTCCTACTAAATCTGATGGACCAGGGAGACCTCCAAATTCTATCGGGTCAACCCAAGTGTAATGTTTATCGGCTCTCATAATATTCCTATCAGCGTAGAAAAGTCCCGCGACTATAACGAGTATCATAAATATTCTATGCTTCTCAATTTTTTTAAAATTAGGTAACCAATTTATTAGGAAAGCGATTAAAAAAGATGAGGCTAAAGCTATAACTGATAAAAGCCTCCAGGGAAACTGCATGAACTGCATAGGAATAATAAATTTCCAGACTGGCGTTGATATTTCCTGCATTAAAAATAAAGTTAAATATAGAAGTATAGTGAAATAAATTATTAATGCTTTTGTCTTTAATTTATTTTTCTTCAATAGATAAATTAGAAGCACGGTAGCAGCAATAACTAATAACTCATGAATAACTCCCATCTGAAAGGACATCTCTCCCTTTTCAATCCCCATTTTAGAACCGTTATATCCCCAAGGAGAATAAATTAGGCTCTTCAGGCTAGGAAAAGCATTTGCATACATAGTGGTTAATATAGAGTCCACCTGTGTTATTTTTGAAACAAAACTAAAATAAAGCGCTGGAATTATAAAAAAAGCTGATAAAAATAAAGATCCTACAAATCCCAACAAAATTTTTTGTAATTTTTCTCGCCTAAATTCAGACCTAAGCAATGCATAACTGAACCAAATAAGACAATAAATTAGTGCAGTGATATTATGACTGGTGATAGAGGCGAAGAGTCCTAGGCAAAGAAAAAAAGAATTAAGGTATGATGGCCTATTTATAACTCTATCAATCAGGTATAAATTTAAGGGTACTAAAGTTACACCAATAATTTCTGCTAAAGCTCCTCTGACATAAACATTTACAAAATGATATGGGACTAGTGTAAAAAATATAGCACCGATAAAGGCTGCTAATTTTGAGAAATGATTATTTAACCAAATATAGGCAAAAAAGCCTGCTAACGGAAAACTAACCCCAAAAATAAATTTTAAAGCATCAATATAATTTAAACCCAAAATATGGACAAAGTCAGTTATGTAATAAGCCATAGGATAATCAAATGTGAAGAAGGGGTACCCCAAACCATAATTTAATCTAGCTCCCCACCTAACTGGAAAATTACCATCAACTAAAGCTCTATCAAATTCAATTAATCTAATTAAATGCCCCTCAACATCATGTCCATCAATTAACTCTGGCAGAAATAAGTTTTTGTAAGCAGGATAAGTCACAAAAAAAATAAGGATAAATACAAAAATATGCTTCATTTAATTTTGCTTAGTAATTTTATAAACTGTATATATAATCTTATCCCCATCCATAAAAGTAGCGATTATATCGGCCTGATATCTATATTCCCTGATAAATCTGTAAAAGTTTGGTTGTATATCTTTAAAAACCGGATAATCAGGATGTGGGACTACTGCTATAGCATTTTTATTCATACTAAAGTAGGTTAGTAAAACAAAGTATGAATCATATGATCTTTTCCCGTCAATCATCCATTCAATTGGAGTATACTTTTTATAATTTTTGGATAAAAGAAATTGAGTCTGCATACCAATATCCGTTACTAAAACGGCTTCTGGGCGGTTGTCCGTAAATTCCAGCAATTTATAAAACTCATTGTTCCAGGATAAATTGCTAACTGGCTGTGAGTAAATTTTTATATAAATTGAATAGGTAACTAGATTGTATACAATTATAAGAATGAACAGAGGATAGGCCCATTTTTTTTGCAGTTGGAATAGAAAAATAACTGTTAATATGGTAATAAATGGATAAATGGCATATGCATGCCAGGCAGATACAGCAAGTTGAGTCATAAAAAGCTGAGCTAATGTAGCAAGAAAAATTACTAATATAAAAAAGTAAAATTGAATAGTTTGCTTAGATATTTTTTTTCTGTTTTTAATAAAGTAATAAACTCCCAATGCATTAACTAGAATAAGAATATAAGAATAAATTACTGTAAAATTGTGGGGCGATTTTCCATAAACAAATTGTATAAAGGCCTCCCCACTTAAAAGCTGTAGGATGTTATTAGTAACGACGGAAATGTTTTGTAGAAGTTTTTCAAATGAAAATGAAATGGCTACGGCAGAATAATCGCTAGCAGCTTTTTTGAAAATATAAAATCCAAAGGCCGCAAATGCAACAAATGATGCACTTAAAAAAAGAATCCACTTTCCTTTAATTGTATTTCTGTAGAATATAAAACTTGCTAGGAATAAACTATTTATGAACCAAATAAAATTAGTTTTATTAAACAAACCAAGTCCTAGGAACATTATTAGCATTACTAAATACTTATTTGCCTTTGTTTTGAGGAAAAGGAATAAAGAAAGTAGTGATAAACATTTAAAAAAGAATTCTAAAACAGTCGGGCCATTATCTACTCTGGTATAAGCTATATTACTAGGATCAGTTGCTAAAATAAGTATAGTAAAAAAAGCAGTTTTTTTGTCAACCCTAAGTGATATGGCTTTATATAAAATCAGTAGACCGGAGGCCATTATGAATATGACAGGCAGTCTGATGGAATAAATGTTAACACCAAAAAGGTCAAAAATTGGTCCATAAATATATGCCTTTAAGGCTCCAATATAGGCCATAAGAAAAATTGGGAAACCGCGGATCATTTTGAAAATATAGGATCCATCCAAGGGACCAATGGCGGCATTTACAAAAAGGAGTTGATCTGCAGTTACCCCGGGTTTATCCAACTCTATTATAGAAAGAATAATAAAAAGTAGTAGAATTCCACCCACAAAAAACTTCATTTAAAATAGTATAACATTTGCTGCAAGACATGGATTACATACCCCCGTAAAAATAGTATCCCGCTCGTTGCTACTCTCGGGATCTTTGCGGTGCAAGGCCGTTCAAGCTAGCTCGGGTTGACTATGTGAGAACTTTTTATATGCAGAAATGATACAGAATATTATCTAGCAAAAAGAGGTGTCCCATCTTTACTAATCAGTATTAAAGGCTTAAATCTTTGGTCTAGTTTTTGATTTAAATTAGGATAATTTTTACTGAAGCTGTAGATACCTAATATATCTCTTGGGGCTACTTTTTGACCCTCCTCCTCTCCTTCTTGAGGTTTTTCAATTTGGGAGAACTCTTCAAAATGCAGATGTGGTTCATCCCAACTCACACTAACTTTTGGATCAAAAGTAATTTTCCTCTCTGGCCTTCCTTGAAAGTCTTCATACCCCCAACCTAACCCTGATGTTCCAACTTTCCCTAAAATTTGTCCTTTACTAACTTTAACCCAATTGGGGTTACTAGGTATATCTTTAACTAAAACTTTTTCATTTGTTGATTTCCAGATTTTCTCTTCTTCATCAAATTCCGATTCACTAAAAGGGATTGATTCATTAATTTCAGACAAGTGTGCTAAATCAACAAAACGATTGTTACTTGGGATATATATTCTGACAAATAATCCCAAACCATACTTTATTTCTTTTCCTTCATGAGTGATAGTTTTTTTATTTCTATCCTTGGCAAAGAGATTGTAATATGAGGACATTGCATACCCATCAGCAGGTGCGTAGATAATTGTTCCGTATGGAGCACCAAAATCTACAGCTGTGTGTACCTCCATCCCATGAATGCTATATTCATTGAAATTATATAACCAACCCTCCGCAATTTTTATATTTCCCTTTTGAGCATCCTCTTTACTAAAGGGTAGAACAAGATATGCGTTTGCCTCAATCTTTTCTCCGTTTACTGTTGGTGTATGAAATTTATCTTGCCCAATCTTAACCTGTTCTAAAAACTCTTCCTTACTTTGAGACTGAAAGTGGTCTTTTTCATAAAAAACAATAAAAGATAGGAGAACTACAATCACTAAACCAACAACTAGTAATATTTTTTGCACACTTAAGAATAACACTTTATTCTATCTATAGGGTGAGCAATAGGTAAGAGATTATTAGTACCTAACTAGAATTATTTACCTAAAAATGCTGCGGGACATGGATTCGGACCATGATAGATAGCTCCAAAGGCTATCGTCCTACCATTAGACGATCCCGCAATATACAACAGGATCGGATAATGGGGTGAATTACATTAGACGATCCCGCAATATGGTGAGCTCACCCCAAATTATACAATTATTGATATAATTGCGCTATGGATAAGAGTTTTCAGGTTTTACTTTATTACCGATATGTTGATATAAAAGATCCAGAAAAGATTAAGGATCAGCAGAGGCAACTTTGTGAAAAACTTAATTTGAAGGGTAGGATTATTGTGGCAAAGGAAGGAATTAATGGGACCTTGGAGGGAACCCTAAAAAATACTGAAAAATACATAAAAGCTATGGAAAAGAGTAAATATTTTAAGGGAATAGTTTATAGAAAAAGTAAAGGTACCGGTTCTGCTTTTCCTAAATTTGTTTTAAGGGTAAGGGATGATATTGTCTCTTCTGCAATAAAAGGTCTTTCCCTAAACCCAAAAGAGATTACTGGAAAATATATAACTCCAGAGGAACTTCACTCCTGGATTCATAGTGAGAAAGAATTCTTCCTTGTGGATATGAGGAATGATTATGAAACAGATGTTGGGTATTTTAAAAATTCAATACTCTCCCCTTTCGAAAATTTTAGAGATTTACCAAAAATTTTACCTATCCTAGAAAATATTAAAGGGAAAACAATAGTTACTGTTTGTACTGGTGGAGTTAGATGTGAGAAGGCTTCTGGGTTCCTACTTAAAAATGGCTTTTCTGATGTCTATCAACTAGAAGGTGGAATTGTAACTTATATGGAAAAATATCCTAATGAGGATTTTTTAGGATCCTTGTATGTTTTTGATGGAAGGATAACAATGGGGTTTAATATTGAGGATAAAAAACATGTTGTGGTAGGAAAATGTAAATTTTGCTTAACTCCGGCCGAAAAATATTATGATTGTAAAAATTTGTACTGTGTAGGTAAGAGACACTTTATAAGCTGTGAAAAATGTATTCAGAAAACTAGGAGTTATTGTATAAAGGATTGTGATGCTCCTAAAGAATTTTCTGTTGGAATATGAAGTCAGCAATTTCCTTGCTTATAAAAATAACACCTGTTGGAGAGGGATGAATATAATTTTCACTATTTACATAATCTAGAAATAAATCCCCATTTTTATCTACTGATTTTTCAAAAATATTTACTACTGGTATATTATGACTCCTAGCAAATTGAATATGATTTTTAATATATTCCTCTCTTTCCTTAGCCCAGTTTCTTCTCTCTATATCTGACAGCTCAACTTCTCCCCTGCCATAATTTTGTCTACTTGGAGCTATAGTAGCTATAAATACAATTTTAGCCTTAGGATTTTTTTCATGAATTACTTTAACGGCTTCCTCTAGGGCTTCTGTTTGTTCCTTTAAACCTTGTTCCAAGGGTAGTTCAGATAAAGGATTATGACCAAATGACTCGATTAAAATTAGATCAAAATCAATATCTGTAATTGCAATAAATTCCCTGCTATGAAAAGTTTTTTCTTTCAGTCTTTGATTTAGAGTTAAAATATTTGTGGAGCCAAAACCATAATTTAAAATGTCAAAAGTTTTTTTAGGATAATAATTCTTTAAATTTGCTCTTAGCTCATCAGAGTTTCCTAGTGTCTCTGTCATAGAATCACCTACCATTACTATTAGGTAATCTACAGGATACTTGACTTTACCTGCGTTAATTGTTGGAGTGGATTGTGCTACTTTTTTCTCTTTTTGAAAAAAGTTAAAATAAAACATTCCATATACTAGAAACAGAATAGAAAATGTTAGAATAACTTTTTGTATGAAACTCACTCTTTATATGCCTTTAAACCCATATCTATAATTTTTAAGGCCTTTTTTAGATCGTTTGTATTTAAAACATAAGCAATTCTGACTTCATTTGAAATAACTTTGCTGCTATAGAATCCGGCTCCAGGAGCTAACATAACTGTTTCATTATTAAGCCTAAATTTTTCTAGTAAAAATATAGCAAAGTCTTCTGCATTTTTAACAGGCAAAGAAACCATCATATAAAAAGCTCCTTCCGGCTTTTTGCAAAAAACTCCAGGAATTTTTAGTAGGCCTTTATATATTAGGTCTCTTCTCGTTTTATACTCCTTAATAACATTCTTTGTATACGATGCTGGGACAGATATTAATTTAGAAGCCATAATTTGGTCCACTAGTCCTGCGGACAGCCTACCCTGGGCAATTTTAGTAACCCCGGAAAGAATTTCCTTATTTAGGCTCATAAGTATACCTATTCTTCCACCGCAAAGGCTGTATCTTTTAGAGAGGCTGTCTAAAAGAATAATCTGATTTGGAATTTGATCTAGGAAATCTAATACAGATGTACATCTTTCTCCATCAAAAACAAACTCCCTGTAAACTTCATCTGATATCAAAAAAAACTTATGTTTTTTTACAATATCAACCAACATCTGAATTTCCCTCCGGAAGTAAACAGCCCCTGTTGGATTATTTGGAGAACAGTACAAAATTCCTTTAGTCTTTTTAGTAATCTTTTTTTCAATCTCTTTTCTGTCAGGCAAATGAAATCCATTTTCAATTGAGGTTGGGATAGAGATAAGTTTTACCCCTGTAAATTTGGCACAAACAGAATAGTTACTATAAAAGGGTTCAAATATTAAAACCTCGTCTCCAGGATTACAGGTGGCAAAAAAGCTCATTACCACAGCTTCTGATCCCCCTACTGTAACCAGAATATTTTCTGAATTAATTTTTGTAAATCCTAATTTGTGGTAATAATATAAAAGAGCCTTGATGAGCTCTGGTTCTCCACTGGATTGTGCATATCGGATTGTTTCTAATTTAAAATTCTTAAGTACATTCAGCATTACCCTAGGAGTTTTTATATCAGGATCACCAATATTTAAATGATATACCCGAACTCCTCTTTTTTTGGCAGCCACTGCATATGGAGTTAATTTTCTTACAGCAGATATTGGTAAATCCTGCAATCTTTGAGATACTTTCTGCATGGGCTGATTATATCAGCACTAGGCTATTAAAAACATTATTCCAATTGATAAACTAAAAATTGATGTTAGAGTACCAACAGCTATATAAATTTTTGGATTAGCCCGAATTTTTTTATATCCATAAATAGAACATAAGGCTAATAAAATATTACATACAAAAATACCTATTACAAATGATAGAAGAAATAAAAACCCTTTTATTCCTCCTCCGGTTTTTAAAAGAATTAATAGTGCCCCAATCTGTGTTGGTGTTTCTGCTCCAAAACCATGTATTAACCCAATTCCAAAGGATGTTTTAGAAGCAAATTTTGGCTTAAGGCCAAAAAAAGAGAATATCAGGCTCCACCTGCTTTCCATTCTGAAACTCCTGCCCTTTTTCAGAATGGAAAGTAAAACATAAAGCCCAAGAGAAATTAAGGTTAAACCAACTATTTTCCCGAAAATATAATCTAGATTTTCTGGCAATCTGAAACCTAAAATAAGCATTATACCTCCTAAAATAATAACCATTAATCCATGTCCTAATCCATAAAGTATGGAATAAAATAAAGCTAGAGAGCTCTTTTTTTGTGATGAAGAGATATCAGTGATAGCTGCAATGTGATCAAAATCAATGCCGTGCCTTATTCCGGCCACCAGCCCAAAACCTAAAAGAACTATAGAGGATAAATTTTCTGTCATTTTATTTAGCTTAATATATAACAGATTGGATCTGAATTCCATAATTATCCTGTAGTATTTACATAAATCCTCATTTTTGATATACTTATAGATTCTATGCCAGAACGAGACAATCAATATCAAGCGCCTAAAAAGGGTAATTTTTCTAGGCGGAAAGTAAGAGAGCAATATGGCTTAGATGAATTTGATGATAGTGAACAACGGTCCGTTTTGCCTACTCGCTCAAAGAGAAGAACTAAGGTTGTAGAACCTGAATTTAGTCAAAATCCAGAGTTAGAAGCTTTATTGATGAGTGAAGCTCCAATTGTTACTGCTCCCATTCCTCAACCCTTACCCGAAGTATTTATAATGAAGGAAATTTATGGTGGTGCAAATGAAATCTTAATTCCAAATGAATTTTTTACATCTAGGGCTGAGCAGGAATTAAAAGAGGCTGAGTGTCTGAAAGAACAAAGATTAATCACTTTTCGTAGATACGAGGTAGGTCAGGCTGAACAAAAATTAGGCACTGCTCTGATACAACATAAAAGGAGTGCAATTGTAGAAATTAATCAAGAAAGATTGAGAGTAACTGGATTTGAACAAAGACTAGGAATGGCTCTAAATGCTGTTTTGCCAGTGATTGAAGATATTCCTGTTAAAAGAGAGGGGCTTGAAGCTTTAGAATTTAGACTATTGCGTCAGGAATCTGAAATAGCTGTCAGAATTAAAGAAGCTCAGGATGAAACAAAAAGGAAAGAAGTGATAATGAGGGATTATAGAAATTATGCTAGGGAATGGATGACTGCCAGATTAACTAACAAGCCTATTGGAAATAAACTAAGATTAGTTTTTCAACGTCTTGATTCAGCTGTAGCTGAAGAATCATTGAATTTTAGACTTGATTGCCTAAAAGCTTTTGCTGAGGGCTTGGGGGTTAAAATAAATCCAATCGATGAGGTTATAGAGGGTGAACGTTACAAATATATAGATAAAATTAGTAAGAGTAAAGATCCAGCTACATTATTGATTGATTCTATAGCTGGAGAACATAATATTACTCAAGCTGCTTTTTTGTTTCTTAAAGCTATCATAGATCTACAAAGCCATGAACAGAACTGCGAGTTGGAGGTCTACCTAAAAGATGCTGTGGTAAATAAGAATATTCTAAAAGAAAGATGGCATTTGCCAAAGTTTAATGATTCAAGAGGATTATCATTTGAAACTCCAAGAGAGAAACTGGCTAGATTGTCTGCTGAGGCTCAAAAGAGTCAGATCGTGGTTGCGTTAGAGCCACTTCTTTTAGAATATGCTAAATGGTTGAGTATACCCGCTTAAGTGCATTTATTAAATCCTGATTTCGAAAGTAGGAATATAATTGCTGGTTCCAATTTTTATCAGTTAATTTAATATCAGGATCAACTCCTCTGCCTTCTATCGGCTGATTGTCATCCCGCAGGGTTATTGAGTGAACCATGAAAAGAGAATATTTATTGGCTGGATCAAATTGATTATCTATGGGAAAAACCCGCTCCACTGTTCCCCAGCCTTTTGTTGAGCTTCCTAAAACTAGACCTAAATGATATTTTTTAAAAGTAGCAGCCATCATTTCTGCTGAGGATTGAGTATTATTGTCAACTAAAACAACAATTTGCTTATATTTAGCTATTGAAGGCAATTTATCTGTTGGGGTTCTGAAAGGCAGATAATCTCCCTTTTTGTAAAATTCAAAAGCAGACTGATTTTTTCCAATAAAATATCCTAAAAAGTATGCTGTTGAATCAATGGCCCCTCCAATATTCCCCCTTAAATCAAAAATGAGGCTGTCCAGAGGCCTCTCTCTTTGAGCATCAAAAGCTTTTTGAAATTCATCTAAGGAAGTTGGAGAAAACTTTTTAAACTGTAAATATAGGGTATCACCTATAATTTTAGTAAAAATTGTTGGTTCTATTCCCCCTTTATCATACCTTTCCTTCGTATCCTTCTCCGTTAAAACTTCTTTTGCATAAGTTATTTTTTTCAGTTCTTCTGGAGAAGCCTCAGCCTGCTTCTTTTGAAAAGCCTGCTCAACAACGGCTTCTGAAGCACCCTTAGCAACTCCTAAATCCTTATATAGATCTTTACTAGGATCAACATTATTAACTGTGTTTTTAAGCTGTTGCTCCTGCTTCTCAGTAAAAAGTCCTGATCTTCCGACTGGTGGAAGAGAAGCTAAAACTTGAGCTGCAATAGTAGCAGCTTTTGAATAATCAAGATTTTTTATTAATTCATCCTTGGTTTTTACTTCAGCTGGTAGCTTCTTGCCTAAAGACGCTGAAACGCTTTTAAAGGCCTCTACCAATTTTTCATCTTCTATTTTCTCCCAGTAATTTTCCTTGATTTTGTCATAAACTTCAGAAAGAAATGCTTTTGGGGTATTTTTTTCAGCTTGTGTTTTAACAATCGAAGCATGTTTCTGAAAAAACGCGTAAGCAATAGTGAAAATTAAAATAAGAACTAAAAAGATTCTTAATTTCATATTTTTTAGTATATAATATATTTCATGGATATTCTTTCAATTGTTTTAGTTGTAGCAGGTCTTATTCTTTTTGAAACTATTTCCTCAATAGATAATGCTGTAATAAATGCAGAAGTACTTTCAACAATGTCTCAAAGAGCGAGAAGATGGTTTTTACTCTGGGGTCTTTTAATTGCTGTATTTTTACTTAGAGGTGCTCTCCCCTGGCTTATTGTTTGGGCTACCAACCCTAGCCTTGGTCCTATTGGATCCTTCACTGCGGCACTTTCTTCTGATCCTTCAGTGGTACATGCTGTGGAGCAATCTGCCCCAATCCTTCTTTCAGGAGGAGGAATTTTTCTTATATTTCTTTTTTTCCACTGGCTTTTTTTGGAACCAAAAAGATTTGGGCTTAAGGGTGAGCATTTTTTTCAATCCTTAGGAGTTTGGTTCTATGCAGTTGTTTCTATAATTTTGGCTGTAGTTGTTTGGTTTTCTCTTCAAATAAATCCAATAATGGCTTTTGGGGCTGTTATAGGTTCAACAGTCTTCTTTATAACACATGGATTTAAAGAAAATGCTTCAAAATCAGAAGAAGAGCTTCTTAAAAAAGACAGTACCAAATCAGATCTTTCTAAGATTTTTTATCTGGAGGTTATTGATGCCACATTTTCTATAGATGGTGTTATTGGAGCTTTTGCCTTTACCCTTTCTGTACCTTTAATTTTATTAGGGAATGGTATTGGGGCTTTTGTTGTTAGAGAGTTAACTATTCACAATATAGATAGGATTAAAAAATATGTTTATCTAAAAAATGGAGCCATGTATTCAATACTTATTTTAGGAACCATCATGGTTTTGGATAGCTTTGGAATTCACATTCCAGAGTGGTTAGCTCCTGTTTCTACAGCTGTGATTGTTGGCTACTTCTTCTTAAAATCTAGGAAAGCTCTTGTTTAGGCCTATTAACGAACTTTACCAGAATCTCAGATCTCATTGCTAGGTCACCATTAGGATGAAATGCTCTTCCTTTAAATGTAGCGAATGAGGAGTGTGAATACAAATGAGTTATTTCTGTTTCCAGTTTTAATAACTCCCCAGGTTTAGTTTCCTCAGGAATACGGAGTTTATCTACCCCGGCTAATAATCCTACCTTATCTCTGTATTCCTCAAGCTCCTGTACACATAATGTCCCTAGTTCAAGAATTGCTTCGGCTATTAAAAGTCCAGGAGCTAACATTGAGCTTGGAAAAAGGACACCAATCGCTGTTTGATAAACAGGCTTACTTATATCATCCAGAATAGCTACAGCTCTTTTACCAGCCTTCATCTCTAGAACCTGTTTTATCCATCTATCAGATCTTTCTACGGTAGAGGAATCTGCTGGACGTAGCATTTCATATCTCATAGCCTAAATTCTACCAGAAAAAGTTTTTGTTTGTTTGTCTTCCAAACATTGAATTTGCAAACGGATCATTTGGAAAAAGTTGTAAAGCCCTTTCTATAAAGACTTTTCCTGAATTCGGATACCCTTCTGAAAGTAGAAAAATTCCTAGGCGAAGATAGGATAGATGATTACTAAAGGCATATTGGCTGGGTGTTAACTTAGATAAGTTTATTGTTTCCAACTTCAGTTCCTGTGCAACAGAATCCTTTACCAAAACTATAGTGAAATCATCTATATAAACTGTTTTCCAAGATTCATCTTTTACAACATTTACTAAAAATGCTTTTCCCCATGGAGTTTGATCAGTGATAGAAAAAATGATTGTTTTAAATTCATATTGATCCTCTAAAAGTTTAAATTTTGAATCATCTGATTGTGTTGGAATGTAAACGTCTGTAAAAAATTTGGCAGGATAAGCTTCTGGCCTTCCATCTACAAAAACCTGATATTTCGGATACCCCCTATATATTATGTAGGATCCTATATCAAAATTATTGTAAATTGGGCTAGGTAAATCATTCCTCAGTACAAAGTCCATTGCCCCTTTTACTGACTCTGTAAGAGATATCCCCGCCGTATGTCCATTTTCAGTGTATTTATAATAATCTCCATTAAGATAGAAAAAGGATTCTAAAAGTAGCAAGCCACAAGTGACAAGTGACAAGAAGGAAAAGAAAATATTCTTTTTTATTATTCCAAAGTTTTGCAGTACTGCAGGTAAAGATAAAAAAACTATATATGGAAAACTTCTGACATTTAATAAGGATAATCCTGCGCCAGATAGTGCCAGTAGAATATTCTTTAACTCAAATCTTCTGCTTATGAAGCTGAATAATATGGAAAGTCCGATTATTCCAAGAGATAGCTTTACAAATAAAAAGTTCGGATCTCTAAATTCAATGTTTTCCAGTAAAAACATTGTCTGATTTTCTACAATGGTGTATCCGTAATTTGTGTTTACGTTTAATGGATAGAGTAGTCCTGATATTCCATTTGGATTAAGTAAGCTTAATATTATGGAACAAAGAAAAATTAATGCTAGAATCTTCAGTTTTGAAAATTCCTTCTTTATTAGGAGATGAATTATGAAAATTCCTTGCAATAGTAGTCCGATAAAAAAATAGATGTGAGTGTTAATCCAAATAAGTTGGATTAATAGTAAAAAAAACAATAGGTTGACACGCTTCGCTCGCAATGTCGTTTCAAGGATAGAGTAAGTAAGTGCTGTAAATAAAAAGCTAAATATTTCCGGCCGAAATTCCAATCGTTCTCTTAATACATGCAAAAATATAAAGCCAATAGGCAGAAGTAAAATTCTATTATTTCTTGGAATTACCTTTAATGTTAGCCAAACTGAGAATAGAAAAATGAAGACCTTTAGGATAATCATCGCCTGAACTCCGATACTTATTGAACCTAAATATGCTAAAACCTCAAACAGCCAGTGAGTATTTATAAATGGAAAATCAGGATTAGTATATGAAAATAGATTAACTTTAGGCACCTGATAGTTTTTAAATATGATTTCACCAAGCCCTATATGTCTTCCTAAATCCTGATCAAAAGAGAGATCAGATCTAAATAAAAATGAAAACACAAAAAATAGTAAGAAAACTATTGAATATTTCATTAATTTGTATGATATTATTTAACCATACCATAATCTATTGCACGATAGGTTGCGCGATTATTGCGCGCTAATGAAAGAGATGCATGCGCTCAAACTTGCGCGCAAATTGCGCTTAAATATGATATAATAGCCATATGTATAATCCAAAATTTACTATCACCCCATCAATTTTATATAAAATCACACAAATTGCAGAGATCAAAAGTATTGTTGAAAGATCAAGAGTTCTTCCAAAAAGAGAAATAGAATTAAGGCGCCAGGCAATTGTTAGGATGGTACACACATCTACTTCTATTGAAGGGAATGAACTAGCTGAATTTCAGGTAAATAAAGTTCTAGCTAACGAACCAGTTAAGGCTGAACCAAAATCTATTAAAGAGGTTCAGAACTATCAAGACGCTTTATTGCTAGTTGATAGGATTGTAGCTAAAGGGAAGAGCTTTAAAGAATATGATATTCTAAGTTTGCAGCATGAAGTTACTAAAGGCATTCTTTCCCCTAGCAAATCCGGTCATTTTAGACCATCTACCGTTTATATAGTGAATACCATAGCCAATATAGATAAAGTTATGTACCGTCCACCTTCTGCTAGGAAGGTTTCTGTGGCCATTTCTAATCTTTTAGCTTGGCTTGATAAAGCTAGGAAGGAAGACTTGCATCCTATTATCAGAGCCGCAATTTTGCATCTTGAATTTGCCTCAATTCATCCATTTACCGATGGTAATGGGAGAACCACCCGTCTTTTGACTCAACTACACTTAATGCAAAGTGATTGGGATTTTAGAAAAATACTGGTTTTAGATGAATATTATAATCAGGATAGATTAGAATATTATAATGCCTTGCAGATTGAAAAAACCTACAGAGAAAGAATTGGTAAGGATATAACGTCATGGCTTGAATACTTCACTGAAGGATTTTTAGTAGAAGCAATGAGAGTGAGAGATGACATTGCGGCCACTGGTTTGGATAAAGTAGCTAGCAAAGGAGAGCAAATATTCTTGGATAAGGACGAGATTCCTATTGTTGAATTCTTAACTACAGTTGGCAGAATAACTTCTGATGATGTGGTAGATATCTTACATATCGCGAAAAGAACTGCTCAGCTTAAGCTCAAAAAGCTAGTGGATAAGGGTTTAATTTTACAAAAAGGTGCGGGTAATTCTTTTTATTACGAGTTGAAGAATTAATTTCCTGCGTGCTACCTTGCGCACAAATTGCGTGGTCTCCAGCCACTTATTAATCCCATTTCTTATGGACATAATTGCAAGGGGTTGTACTATATTTGATATTTATAAAAGAATGTGGGACAATTTAGTCAGAGTGTTGAGTATAAGTTTGGTTTTCCAGATCTGAATTTC
>Ga0209541_10006821_pt1 | contig 19365 bp, 29 predicted proteins | sample RifCSPlowO2_01_FD_184027 | JGI IMG/M metagenome (GOLD analysis project Ga0209541, IMG submission 184027) | Groundwater microbial communities from Rifle, Colorado - Rifle CSP2_plank lowO2_0.1 (SPAdes) (version 2) | ecosystem: Environmental > Aquatic > Deep subsurface > Groundwater | place... | reverse complement strand
AAAAAAATAAAAAGGGGAAAAGTTCCAAAGAAACAGTTCGTTTCAAAGGATGAGATAATCAATTACATGAAAGGAGCCTTCAAAACGAAGTTTAAATAAAATGACAGCAAGCGATTGGAATAAAATATTAAAGCAGCTTCGTGGCAAGCCCGTTGTAATGCAGAAATTTCTAAGGCATTGCAAGCCCAAAGATAGAAAATCGGGCATAGCAACAAAAAAATGTGAGAGATGCGGCAGATTTGGCGCCCATTTAAGCCAATATAATCTAAATTTGTGCAGACAATGCTTCCGTGAGATTGCGGAAGAGATTGGCTTCAAGAAATACAACTAAAATGTCACAGGATATAATTGCAGACGCGTTGAATAAGATGATTAATGCAGCCAGAGCTGGAAAAACCGCTCTTTCTGTGAGCAGGTACTCAAAGCTTTTGTTGTCTATCTTGGCAATTGCAAAGCTCAAGGATTATGTTAAGAATTACAGGGTAGAGAATAACATCCTGAACATCGAGATAGGTAAGCTTAATTCTTGCAAGGCTATAAAGCCAAGGTTTGTTATAGGGGCTGATGAAATAGAAAAATACGTTAAAAGATATCTTCCTGCAAAAGATATTGGAATAATAGTTATCTCAACTTCCCAAGGACTTATGACTCACAATACTGCTCAGGAAAAAAACATAGGGGGAAGCCTTCTGGCTTATTTCTACTAAAATGAAAAGACAAATAACAGAACAAATAGAGCTGCCATCAGGAGTTTCATGCGAGATTGGCGATAAAGTCCTGAAATTTAAGAAAGGTAGCGTAGAGCTTGAAAAGAAAACGGATGTTCCAGGTCTTGTTACATCATTAAAAGACAATAAATTAGTTCTTGAGTGCAAAAAAGGAAACAAAAATGACTTCAAGATAATAAAATCTTATATCGCCCATATAAAAAATATTTTTTCTGGTTTGGAAAAAGAGCATGTTTACAAGTTAGAATCATGCAATGTTCATTTTCCTGTAACTCTCAAGGTTGAGGGAAATAAATTCGTAATAACTAATTTTCTTGGTGAGAAAACTCCGAGATTTGCAAAAATTCCTCAGGGCGTTAAAGTTGAAGTGAAAGGCCAGAAAATAACAGTTTCTTCTCATAACAAGGATTTGGCAGGGCAGACAGCGGCAAATCTTGAGAAAGCAACAAAAATAAGAAGCAGGGACAGAAGAATTTTCCAGGACGGAATTTTTCTAGTTGAAAGACCTGCAGGAGCAAAATAATGGGACATAAAAGACCGAAATTCATAAGACCAGACACCAATAGATTTTCAAGGCTTGGAAAGAACAGAAGAAAGCTTCACAAATGGAGGCGTGTTAGAGGAAAATCAAACAAGCTAAGGTTGGGAAGGGGAGGATATTCAAAAGTTCCTGCAGTTGGCTTTAAATCGCCAAGAATAGAATCAGGAAAGATTAACGGATTTGTGCCAAAGCTTGTTCATAATCTTGCAGAACTTAACTCTTTGGGAAAAAATGAAGCAGCAATAATTGCAAGAATAGGTGCAAGAAAAAAGATTGAGCTTATTAAGAAAGCAGATGAGCTTAAAATCAAAATCTTAAATTTGGGGAGAAATAAGTAATATGAAATTGGAAAATAAAAAGGATTTTGCATCCAATGTTCTTGGAGCAGGCAAAGGCAGGATAATTTTCAACAAGTCAAGGCTTTCTGAAATAAAAGAAGCAATGACCCGCCAGGATATAAGGGATCTGTTTGCCAGCGGTGCAATTTCAATTGCTGAGATAAAAGGCAGAAAAAAGATAGAAAAAAGGCTTACAAGAAGGAGAGCAGGAAGCAGGAGACAGCCAGCAATAGACAAAAAAAGGCAATATATTATTACGACAAGAAAGTTGAGAGCTTATCTCTCAGAGCTTAGAAAAGCAGAAAAGATAACAGAAGAGCACTTTCATAAATTAAGAAAAGAAATAAGGGCAAGTTCCTTCAGAGATAAAGGCCACATGAAGGAAAGAATAAAATTAATGGGAGATAAATTATAGTATGAAACTGCCAAGACGAAGAAGACTTGAAGCAAAGACAGACTATAAGTCAAGACTAGCCTTGCTTAAATCAGAAAAGCCAAGACTGGTGGTTAGAAAGACAAATCGTTATATTATTGTGCAGATAGTCAGCAGCGAGATTGCGCAGGATAAGATTTTGGTTGGAAAAACATCTAAAATTCTTCTCTCAAGCGGACTGCCTCCAGAATCATCTGGAAGCTTAAAGAGCTTAGGCGCAGCATATCTTACAGGATTTATAGTAGGAAAACTCGCTCTTAAATTGGGAATTAAGGAAGCAATCGTTGACTCTGGCATGAATATAAACGTCAAAAATTCAAGAATTTATGCAGCACTAAAAGGTGCAGTTGATTCTGGAATGAAAATCCCGCATAATGAAAAAGTTCTTCCTGCCATGGAAAGCATTAAAAGCGAAAAGATTTCAAAACTATTTGACAAGATAATGGGGGAGAACAAATGACATTCATAGATTTAAGAGAAAGCAGCACAAGCACAGTACAGGAATTAAGAGAGCCAGAAGTAGGGGATGTGGTTCAATACGGGCAGCATCGCTGCTTGGTGGAATCTATCTTAAGCAGGAGAGATTTTGCTAACAAACTCTCTTTGTTGGAAAGAAATAACTTTGACAACACTACTCTGAGAATGTATCAAGTTTATTATGTAAAATCTACAAGAATGGTAATGCCAATACCTGAAACTCAGACAATCATTTTGCCTAATAGGGTAAGAGATATAAGGGTTTATTCGAAATATGATAAGCAAATGATGGGGGTTGGATTGTAAGATGGCAGAAAAACTTTTAGTAAACAAGCCAAAAGGTCTCATTGAAGCAACTCCTGAAGAACTGGAGAAGATAGAGAAAGCAATAGTGGCCACTGAAAAAACAGAAGAGTTGCCAGTTCCGACAACCAGAAAAACGAGAGATGAGATTGAGAAAGAGAGGCAGGCAAGCGCTCTGGCTTCCTGGGTTCCAAAAACAGAGCTTGGGAAACTTGTAAAGGCGGGAAAAGAAAAAGACATAGATAAAATTCTTGAAAAAAGTAAAAAAATAGTTGAGCCGGAAATAGTCGACTATCTAATCAAACTTGAGTCTGACCTTCTTTCTATAGGGCAGGCAAAAGGTAAGTTCGGAGGGGGCAAGAGAAGAGCTTGGAGGCAAACACAGAAGAAAACAATGGAAGGCAACGTCACATCATTCTCATGCATGGCAGTTGTGGGAGATAAAAATGGCCATGTTGGAATAGGTATTGGCAAAGCTAACGAGACCCTGCCTTCAAGGACAAAGGCACTAAGAAGTGCAAGATTAAATATAATAAAAGTAATAAGAGGATTTGAGACAAAAGAAGCTCCAGGATCTAAGCCGCACACAGTTCCATTTGTTGTTAAAGGAAAATGCAGTTCAGTAACAGTTAAGTTGATTCCAGCTCCAAGAGGAACAGGTCTTGTTATTGGAGACGAATGCAAGAAAATCTTAAGATTAGCCGGAATAGAAGATGTTTACAGCATGACAAAAGGACAGACAAGAACTGTTTTTAATTATGCAAACGCGTGCATTGACGCTCTTAAGAAAATTGGGAGGATGAAACAATGATATTGACAATAAGAATTTCTGGCCTTGTTGAGATGCCTCCAGATGCAAAAGAAACATTGTTTAGAATGAGATTGAGAAAGAAATATTCTGCAATTTTAATGAAAGAGACCCAGGAAACAAAAAATCTTCTTCAGGCTGTAAGAAATTTTGTCGCTTACGGAAAAATAGATGAGAAAACTCTTGAAGAGCTTATCTCCAAAAGGGCAAAACCTCTTGACAATAAAATAAAGAAAATAGATTCAAAGAAGACAGCAGAGACAATATTAAAAGATGGAATTGAAAAATCAGGAATAAAGCCATTTTTCAGGCTTCATCCTCCAAGAAAAGGAATAGACTCAAAGACACACTATCCAAAAGGCGTTCTTGGTGACAATGGTGAAGCGATAAATGATTTGGTCAGGAGGATGTTGTAAATGAGAATACATAAAAGAAAGAAAAACACAAGATACAGAGGCTCCCAAACTCATAGAAGAGGGCACAGGAAAAGAACAAAAGGTTCAGGAAACAGGGGCGGGAAAGGAATGTCCGGCTCTGAAAACCAGAGAAAGTCTTGGATAATTAATCAGTTTGGAATGGAATATTTCGGCAGGGATAAAGCTCTAAGAAGAGGAATAGTTGCTCCAAAATTAAAAGTAATTAATTTGGACGATTTGATAAAAAGATTTGATTCACTGATAAAGCAGGGAATTGCAAAACAAACTCAAAAAGGGTTTGAATTTAATCTTCATGGATACAAGCTTCTGGCGGGAACAGGTGCAAATGCTAAGATATCGGTAAAAGCAAGCGCAGCCTCAAAATCAGCAATAGCGCAGATAAAAGCTGCTGGCGGCTCAATAGTTCTTGAAGCAGAAGAAAAAGATAAATCAGAAAATAAAGAAGAGAAACTAGAAAAGAAAGAAAAACAAGCGATTAAGAAATAAAGATTTGCATCAGCAAATCTTTTTAAACTTCTTTTTTATGCTAATATATAATGGACGTAAAAAGCATAATTTACAATCTGCCCGAGGTAAAGCATCCTGAAGAGAAAAAAATAAGCTTTAATGTAAAGCTTAAATGGACTCTTATAGTTCTTGCAGCATTCTTTATACTTGCAAATATCTCCCTTTTCGGCTTAGCGCAAAACTCTCTTGAAAGGTTTGAATATCTTGCAATTATTCTTGGAACAGATTTTGGAAGTATAATCTCTCTTGGTATTGGTCCAATCGTCATGGCCTCTATTATTCTTCAGCTTCTCGTAGGTTCAGGAATTTTTAAAATAGACACAACAACTTCAGAAGGAAAGAAATTCTTCCAGGGAATTCAAAAGATAGGAGTTCTCGCTTTCATACTCTTTGAGGCGATGGTTTATGTCTTAATGGGTGGACTTCAGGCCCAGCCAGGTTTTGCAGGCATTGTTATCTTTCAGTTAATTCTAGGCGGGCTTGCAATAATGTTTATGGACGAGGTAACCTCAAAATGGGGATTTGGCTCAGGAGTCTCTATATTTATAGTTGCAGGAGTTGCATGGAGAATTTTCAATGGATTGTTCCAGTTTATAGGGGCAAACGGGGCAAACTGTCTTTCAGACTTCTCTGGAACTCCTTGTGCAGGAAATGTTTTGATAATTCTTCAGGCTGTGATAAACGGAGCTCCAAAAGAAGCGCTTCTTGCGATAGCAACAATCGCAGTTACCGCGATTATCTTTGCCGCAGTAATCTGGGCGCAAAGCCTGAAAGTAGAAATTCCTCTTTCATATGATAGACTAAGAGGTTACAGCATGAAATGGCCTCTAGCATTTTTCTATACTTCAAATATTCCAGTTATTCTTACAGCAGCTCTTGTTGCAAACATTCAGCTTTTTGGCAGTCTTGTTGAGGGAGCAGTTGGACACGGAACAATACTAGGCACTTTCTCTCAAGGACAGGCAGTTTCAGGTCTTTCTTATTGGCTTGGCAGTTCAAATCTTCTTGAGTCTGTAATAAGGGGAAATTTACAAACAATTCAGATATTCCAGACAATTACTCATTTAATATTTTACATGGGAATCTCTGTTGTTTTTGCAATTTTCTGGGTAAAAACATCTGGTATGGATGCACGAGCCCAGGCAAAAAAAATAATTTCTTCAGGCCTGCAAATTCCAGGATTTAGAAAAGACGAAAGAGTCTTGGAAGCAATTCTCTCAAGATACATTCTTCCATTAACTGTCATGGGCGGTCTGACAATAGGTGCTCTGGCAGCAATTACAGATTCATTGGGCGCTTTAACTTCAGGAACAGCAATTCTTCTTGGAGTTATGATAATGTACCAGTTATATCAAAATATTGCACAGCAGCACGCAGTTGACATGAATCCAGTTCTGAAGAAAATCATCGAGTAAAAAAGTGTAAATAAGGATAGTAATCTTTTTAAAGTCCCAAAAATTTATTGACAAGCATGACAAAAACAGTTAGATGCATACTAAAAGAAATAACACCAACATCAAGACCCCCACAATCAAGAATAGATATGTGCCTCTATCGTGCGCTTGTGCATTATGTAAAAGAAGACATAAAATTATCTGAATTTAGCAAAGCAATCTCTTGTTTTAAGAAATACGGATATGATGTAAAAGAGTATTCCGATATTTATGAAGAGATTAAGACAAGAGTTGATAGTGCAAAGAAAAATGGCTTACAAAAGTTAATTGAGATATCCTAACTTCTTAAAAATCGCCTAATTTAAATATCTGGGTTTTAATATACTAATTAATATGGTAGTTGAATTTATACAGCAATTTGCACAATCTTCTCCAAGAATATTTGTAATCCTTGTCTCAATCTTAGTTTCTCTTTTCATTTCTGCTGTTAATTATTTCGTTCTTAATAAGGAAAGAATGCGCGAGATAAAGGAAAGGCAGAAAGCTCTTCAGGCTGAGATGAAAAAGCATAAGGATAATCCGCAGAAGATGATGGATCTGCAGAAAGAGATGTTTTCTCACGTGGGCGAATCATTTAAGCACTCAATGAAGCCAATGTTGATAACATTCATTCCAATTGTTCTGTTTTTCCCATTGATAAGGTCTGCACTTATAACAACCGAAATAGCAAAGACATGGTTCTGGTGGTATCTTGGAACCTCAATAGTTGCCTCAATGGCATTCAGAAAATTGTTCAAGTTGCCTTGAACAGTTAAATTTAATTTTCATGAAAGCCCTATCACTAAAACAACCAATGAAAAATTTTGGTTTTGCTAACCTTCCCCTAGGCCAGATTGTTGGAAAGGCCATTCTAAAAGATGTTAAAAAATATAATTCAGACGAAGAGCATCAAGCAGATAAGGATTTGCATCTTGCATCGGGTAGATATGGTTTTATCATAGAAAATGTACAAAGAATAAAGCTGATTGAGTGCAATGGAAAATTAAACTTCTGAAACTTTAATGGAAAGATAGAGAAGTCTGTTACTTGCTGAACTTCTTCAAGTCTTCTCCATGTAATCTTGCTATCTTCCCCTCTTTTATTTTCACATAACCAACATCAAATCTGTTTAAGTCAAAATTCTTCTCAAGAATATCCTTGAAAATTTTTAAGGCGAATTTAATCCCATCTTCAACACTCATCTCTTCATCAAAATCTTTTCTTAAAATTTCTTTTATTCTCTCATCATTTTCTCCTATTGCATTCGCCTTGTAAGCAAAGAAATTTCCCGTAACATCAGATGTGTAAATGTATGCTTTTCCCTTGCTTACTCCTCCAAGGAGAATAGAAACCCCATAAGGCCTTGCTCCGCCGTATTGTGTAAACATCTGCTCTCTGTCAGCAATCATTCTTATCACAGATACGGGCTCAATCGGCGCGCTGTAAGTCACTCTGTTTTGCTGTGCCAAAACCTGTGCTTGCTCTATCAAAATTCTTGCATCAGACAAAATCCCTGCTGCAGTTGCAACAATATGCTCGTCAATTTCGTAAATCTTATTTGCAGATTCAGGAGCAATTAATTTATCTCTTACTCTTCTGTCTGCTACAACAACTATTCCATCTTTGCAAACCAGTCCGATGCTTGAGCTTCCCAGTCTTACTGTTTTCTCCGCATATTCAACTTGTAAAAGATGTCCGTCTGGAGAGAACATCGTCGCTGCTCTGTCGTAGCCCATTGCCTGATGCTGTATTTCCGTAGGTATGTCCATATTTTAAAGAATCTATCCTTAGATATAAATCTTTGTCATCCAAGCTATTTAAATTTTCTGATATTAACTATTAATCTGCAATCTTCAAAGATTGTCGCAACAATCTTTATATAACCTGCAGGATTTTAATCATATATGGCCAAAGTAACAGCAAGAGCAAAGGTAAAAGGCAAGCATTTTGAGATAGAAGTAGATTTGGATGAAGCACTAAAGGTAAAATCTGGAAAAGGAGATATAACCAAAGCTCTAGAATTTCCAAGAATCTTCACAGACATGAAAAAGGGAAATGTTGCAAAGGAATCTGATTTGGTTGAGTGTTTTGGCACAAAAGAGCCTTACGAAATTGCCAAAAAGATAATAATCTCAGGCGAGATTCAGAAGACGCAGGAATTTAGAGATTCAGAAAAAGATGCAAAGATAAAAAGAGTTATAGATATCTTATTGAAAAATGCAGTTGATCAAAATGGAAGACCATACACTGAAGAAAGAATAAAAAGAGCAGTAGAAGAAGCGCACTATTCATTTGATTCTCGCGCCCCCGAACAACAACTCAATGATGTTGTTTCAAAACTGCAGACAATAATTCCGATAAAAATAGAAACAAAGAGAATTAAGCTTACTATTCCTGCTCAATATACAGGACAAATTTATGGTCTTTTGAAAGATTACAAAGAAAGTGAAGAGTGGCTTGCAAACGGCTCCCTACAGGCAGTTTTAAATATCCCAGCAGGAATGCAGCTTGATTTTTATGACAAATTAAACAGCATTACCCATGGCGCTGTCCAGAGTGAAGATTTGCCAGAGAAAAAATAATCTCTAAAGCAGTTTATCTGTTTCTACTGCAATATACAAAAAATCACCGAATAGATTAAAAACAAGATTATTCAGCTAAGACCATGGAAGAATTAAAGGGTAAAGAGTATTTTAAAATTAAGAGACTTAGGTCTGATATCTATGTTCGCAAGGGTAATCAGACTCTTAGTTTTGCTTATCCTCCAGAAGGACAGGGATCTTATAATGAGATGGCGGAAAGAGTTATTAAATCAGGCCGCCAATTGCCAACAACTTCCCAGATGCTTTCTCTTGTTTATAATTTAGCAATAAATAATCATTTGTGGGATGAGCAGGAATGTAAGGAGTTATTGGATATAACTAAAGGGAGATATTTCTGGACATCAACAGAAAACCTTTATGTTCCAGACAAAGGAGTTTATGTTTATGATAATATTGATGGAAAGATGCTTTTAGATATTGCCTCTCTTGAAAAATTGCTTAAGGAAGGGGATAAAAGAGTAAGATTTGCTCCTTTTGGTTTTAGGCTTGGAGAGGGGGAGAGAAATGCCGAAGAGAACTCTTTAGTTCTTGCACATATAGGAAGAGAAGGTGCAATCGAACTGGCTTCAGCTTCAATTAATTTGGCAAACGACAAATGGCCATCTATTCTTGGCATCGAGAATCCAAAGTCTGAAAAGCTAATGCGTACAGCAATTGGATGCTTCAATTTTAAATATTCAGAAAAGAAGGGTTTATGCCTTGACTGCAGCTGTGATGCTGCCAATTATTATAACGGCTCTGCTATTTCTGTGAGTTCAGATGTATAAACCTCAATAAAAAGGCGAAAATAGAAACCTTTAAAAATAACCAAATTTAAGCTTATTCGTAAAAATAATGGGCATTGAGAGATTAAGATTATCTTTTTGTCTGATTTTAAACGCATGAAAAAAATTACAGAGCAGGCACATGAAGCCGAAGAAGAGTATTCTGGCGAAACTCCTAAAAAAAGAAAGGTAGTCATACCAGGAGAGGTTATTGTTTCTGGAGAGGATTTCTTGCCAGGAGACGGTGCAAGAAGAGTTGGAAACGATGTAGTTGCAGTTCGTTTTGGTCTTGCTGAAGAAGCAGGAAGAATGATTAAAGTTATTCCAATAACGGGTGCTTTCGTGCCAAGGAGAAATAATGTTGTTATAGGCAGAGTTACAGATATAACTTTCCACGGCTGGCTTATAGATATTGACTCTGCAGCAGCTGGTTTTCTTCCAGTTGAAGAATCTCCAAGATTCATAAACAAAAGCGAGATGGACCAATTCTTAGATATTGGAGATGTAGTTGCAGCAAAAGTCTGGTCTGTTAAGGCAAAGGGAATAGACTTGGCAATGCGCGGCAAGGGTTTGGGAAAATTAGAAGGCGGTTTTATATTTAGGGTAATTCCAAACAGAGTTCCAAGAATAATAGGAAGAGAGGGAAGTATGATTAATTTGATAAAAGAAAAGACTGGATGCGATATCACGGTAGGTCAAAATGGGTGGATATGGATAGGCGGAGATTTAGATGCAGGAATAAAAGCAAGAAGATCAATTGAATTCATAGCAGAAAAAGTTTATGTTGACGGTTTGACAGAAAAAATGGAGGAATGGTTCAGCAAGAACTAGATAACATGGCAAAAGAACATAAAAGACCAGATGGAAGAAAAAACGCGGAAATGAGAAAGATGTCTGCAAAAGTAGGAGTAATTCCTAACGCAGACGGCTCTGCAATGTTCTCATTTGGAGATACAGTTGCAATCGCTGCAGTTTATGGTCCAAGACAGTTGCACCCACAGCACATGCAGAATCCTGCAACAGGAATTTTAAGAGTTAATTATGATTTACTGAGTTTTTCAGTTTCTGACAGAAAAAAACCAGGACATTCAAGGCGCTCGCAGGAAATATCAAAAGTTACAGAGCAGGCTTTGCTTCCTGTTTTAGACCTCAAGGAATTTAAAAACACAGTAGTTGATGTTCAGATTTACATACTTCAGGCAGACTCAGGAACAAGAACAGCAGGAATAAATGCAGCTTCAATGGCTCTTGCAGATGCAGGAATTCCGATGAGAGATTTGGTTTGTTCTGTTGCAGTAGGAAAGCAGGACAAAGAATTAATCGTTGATTTAACAAAAGAAGAGGAAGATTTTGAAGAAGGCGAAGGAGCTACAGATTTCGCTGTTGCAAAAGTTGCAAATTCAGATGAATACACTCTTTTGCAGCTAGACGGCAAAATTCAGCCAGAAGTTGTCAAGGAAGTTTTAAAGCTTGCAAATGATTCATGCAAGGAGATTTATGAATTTCAGAAAAAAACACTAAAGGAGAGTATTGAAAAATGAGCTCAATGACAACATCCAAGCTGACTATTGAAACATTAAAGAAAATGTTTTCAGAGAATAAAAGATTTGACGGAAGAAAACTTCTCGAACATAGAGATATCTCAGTTAAGCTTGACATTTCAAACAAGGCAGAAGGAAGTGCAGGAATAAAGATTGGAAAGACAGAAGTTGTAGTCGGTGTAAAACTTAGCATAGGCGAGCCATATCCAGACTCTCCTGACAAAGGAAATCTTACTGTTTCAGCTGATTTGCTTCCTCTTGCTTCTCCAAGATTTGAGATGGGTCCTCCGGATTTTCCTGGAATAGAGCTTCCAAGGCTTGTTGACAGGGCAATCAGAGAATCTCACATGATTGATTTAGAGAAACTTGTTATCAAGAAAGGAGAAAAAGTCTGGACTGTTTACATAGACATCTATCCAATAAATGACGATGGCAATCTCATAGATGCAGCAACTCTTGGCGCATTAATTGCCTTGAAAAATGCAATGGTTCCAGAATTGGACAAAGATGACAAGATAGATTATGAAAAGAAATCAACAAAGAAACTTCCTTTGCATAAGGATATAGCACCCATATCATTTTCATTCTTTAAACTTGGAAATTCCATAATTTTGGACCCAACAAGAGAAGAAGAAGAGGCATGCGAAGCAAGGATTACATTCGGAATCTCAATGTGGAAAGATCAGTATATGATAAATTCGTGCCAGAAGAACGGAGAGATACCATTTACAGAAGCAGAAATATCAAAAATTATGGATACAATTTCCAAGAAATTTGAAGATTTTAACGAAAAACTTAAAAAGTTTTTGTAAGATAATATAATATGGAACAGACGTTCACAAAGTACGAGATTGCAAGGATTATAGGAGCAAGAGCGTTGCAGATTGCAATGGACGCACCCCTTCTTCTTAAATTATCAGATGCCGAATTAAAGGAGATGATGTATGATTCTCTGACAATTGCTGAAAGGGAGTTAAACGAAGGAGTTTTGCCAATAGCAATAAACAGGCCTGTTCCAAAACTTAGGAAACAAAAGCTTACTGCTGTTAAAGAAGAATCTTCCTCAGATGAAGAACTTGTTGCAAAAGAGCAGGAAGTTGAAAAAGAGATTGTAGAAGGAGTCGCAGAGCTTGGCCTTGTTGAAGGAGATGAAATTGAGGATTATCAGGACGAGCCAGTATCATCTGAGCCAGCCCACGAAGAGCAGTAGCTTCGCTAAATTGCTCTTTATTACAACAATTCTTATAAACTCCTTATATTAATTTATACTATGCCTAAAATTCATGTTTTAAATGAAGGAGATTCTAATTGTTTACATACACATGTATTCTACATAGACAACGCATTTGATGGGCAAGCCTGGTGGTGTGATATTTGTCCAAGACACGAAAAGATAGATTATTCTCCCGGAGAGAAGATACTATTTCCGCCGCTTGCACTTATAAGCACATCAAATCCCGAATATGGTGGGGAAGAAGTTTATGCATTCAGAGCAAATAAGGAAGGAAGAGTAACAAAGAAAGATATACTTTTTCCAGAGCAAAGAATATTAAGAAAAGATATTGGAAAAGGGTTAGCCGAAAGATTATAATAAAACATTATTCTTAAAAACAGCATTTTCTTCTAATTTACATGTTAATTAAAGAGGTTAAGGCAGAGAAAATTCCGGATTCAAGGGGCGAGCAAACGCTAAAAGTAACAATCGATGGAGTAGCTGCATCAGCTCCAAATGGAAAGTCAACAGGAAAATACGAGACAAAACCATACAATACGAGCCTTGATTTTTCAATAGAAGAGATAAATCATCTTAATTTTAATTTCGAGATTAAAACTTTTGAAGATTTGAAGAAAGTTGAAAATTTTATCTGCAAAAAATACAAATTCAGGAATGCAAGGCAGTTTGGAGCGAATGCCCTCTTCGCACTGGAGTCTGCAATTCTAAAGGTTCTTGCGAAATCAAAAAACAAGCAGCTCTGGCAGATTGTTAATCCTGCTGCAAAGAGATTTCCAGTGCCAATAGGGAATGCCGTGGGCGGAGGCCTTCACAGTTCAAGATTCAAGATTCATCCGATTTTTCAGGAATTTCTTGTTATTCCAAATGAGAAAACTTTTCATGAAAATGTTGCAGTTATGAAAGAAGTTTATGAGAAAATAGGGGCTGTTCTGAATGCATCTGAAAAAAATGATGAAGGCGCTTGGCAGGTTCCTCTAAATAACAAGGAAGTTTTGGACATTCTATCTAAATTAAAGAACAAAGTAAATATCGGTTTAGATATAGCCGCCTCTTCTTTCTTTAGAAATGATTTATACATTTATGCTTCAAAAATGCCAAACAGGGAGAGCCAGATTATTTACATGAACAATCTTGTAGAAGATTACGACCTTTACTATATAGAAGACCCTCTGCAGGAGGAAGATTTCACAGGTTTTTCTCAGATAAAGAAAAAGCATCTTGTTGTTGGAGATGATTTGACAGCAACTCAAATCCCAAGATTAAAGGAAGCAATAAAGCACAATTCAATTAATGCGATGATAATAAAGCCAAATCAAAATGGCTCTTTGCTTGAATTAAAAAAGATTTTTGATTTGTGCAAGGCAAACAACATAAAAACAATCATCTCTCACCGCTCTGGAGAAACAATGGATGCCTCAATAGCAGATTATGCTTTTGCTTTTGAGGCAGATTTCATAAAATGCGGAATTTCAACCGCTTGGAGAGAAGCCAAGTTAAAAAGGATGATTGAAATAGAAAATTCTCTTAGATAACCTTAATCATAAACATTTTTTCTATGCCCTATTCTTACAATTATAATCCTGTTCATCGAGACAATGATATCAGCCACTGCTCGATAATCTCCTATCCTTAATCTCCATAATTTTTCTCCTTGTAATCTCTTGAGAAACCTAAAAGGGTTGTCTCTTATAGAATATATTTTGTTTAAGATTATTTCAGCTTCTTTTTTTTCTAATTTTCTTAAAAATCTTTCGGCGTTTTCCGCTATTTGAATTGAGTACATCTTATCTCAGCAAAATTCTCAATTCTTTTGCAACTTGTTCTATTGGTTTAATTCTTCCTTTTCTTACATCATCTAGCCCAATCTTAATTTCATTAATCTCTTCTTCACTGAGAGTTTCTTCTTCAGTGTTGTCCATAAGATTGTTTAGGACTTCATCATAAGACTGTCTCTCTAAGCTTTTCAATGCCTTTAGTCTCTCCAATGTGTCTTGATTTAATTGTATAGTTGTCTTTTCCATATTATATAGTAACTATAATAAGTATATAAACATTTTGTATCTATCAATAATATGCTGCTTTTTTTCTAAAATATTTTGCAATTTTAATTACAACAAATCCATAAATCAATCCAAACAGCGCCCCGAACAAGACATCAGAAGGATAGTGCATTCCATTATGTATTCTTGATAATGCCATTAGAACAATTAAAATTCCTGAAAAAATCCAGACAAATTTCTTTCTATAAAAATAACAAGGCACGAAAAGAACAGCAGCAATTATTGATACATGCCCTGATGGAAATGAAGAGTCAGTGCTCAAATTTCCAATCGGAACTATCTCATTAGGATAACTGATATATGGCCTTATTCTCTCAAATCCTTGATTTGCAATAATTCCCTTTATTAGAAAGTTTGTAAAAAAGAAGTGCAAGATTATTACAATAGCAATAATTGACAAAATTTTTACAGTGTGTTTTCTTTCTTTGAAGATAATAATAAGCACTACCAGAGATATTAAGAGAGTCATGAAAATATTTGAGCTAATTATCTTTGAAATAGAATCAATGAGTGTGCCTCTTCCAAATTCATTTATTGCTTTTATTATGATGAAATCTAACATATTATTCTAAATCTAATAAGATTTAAAAACCCCTCGTAACTTCAAGGAATACTTTGCAGGTGCAAAATCCCAAAAGGAAAGTAGCATGAACTCCTGCGCTGTTTATATAATAATTCAAATGGCAAAAACCAAAAAAACTGAAGAGAAAGAAGTTTCTGAGAAAGAGATGAAGGAAGAAAATGAAACAAAGAAAGCCGCTAAGGAGAATAAAGCAGCAGAAGCTCCCCTCAACAAAGAGCAGAATGTTAATTCAAAAGTTGAAGAGAAGAAAGAGGATAAAATAGATAAGAAAGCAAAGCTCGCAAAACTTCTTGAGAAGGCAAAAGAGCTTGAAAAGGGCGTCAAGGAAGTAAAGGAAATTTCTAAAGAAGAAGTAAAGACAAAATCTAAAGAAGCAAAAGAAGACGTTGTTGAGAAAAAAGAAATGCTTGTTCCAATAGAGGACTACCTAAAATCTTCAATTTATCTTGGAACAAGGGTAATGACTCCAGACATGAGAAGCTATGTTTATAGAAGAAGAGCAGATGGTCTTGCAGTTTTCAATACTTCTCTTCTTGACGAAAAAATAAGGGAAGCCGCAGAATATCTTGCAAAATTTGAGCCAAAAGACATAATCTTGGTATGCAAAAGAGAAGCAGGATGGAAAGCAGCTAAAAGATTCGCTGAAACATTCGGCATAAGATGCTTTACAAAAAAATATCCTGCAGGAATCCTCACAAACACAAATCTTGTAACATTCCAGGAAGCAAATTTAATATTTATCTGCGACCCTTGGCTCGACAAGAATGCTTTGAAGGATGCTCAGAGAATAAAAATTCCAGTTATGTCTGTCTGCGACACAAATAATTACACTCAAGGCATAACCAAAATTCTTCCAGGGAACAACAAGTCAGCAAAGTCCCTAGGATTTATCTTCTTCCTTCTTGCAAAACTATATTCAGAAAAGAAAAACCTCAAGATAAAAGCCCCTGCAATCCAGGATTTCGTAGACGACTGGGATAACTTGCAGCCTCCTCAATAATCTAGGAAATAATGCGAAGGTTTTTATTTGATAGTTCTTGTTGAAATTATGATTAAATGCGATTTTAAAGATAGCGATGATCCAAAAATACAAATAGAAGCTTCTTTAGATTTGCTAAATCAAATAAATGATTTGCATAAACAAAATAAGACAATCGAACTTGATTTTGGCAGTGTTAACTGGTTATTGCCTTGCTCAGCTTTATTATTAAGTAGTAGAATTTCAGAATTAACAGCGCAAGGGCAACATATTAAGATAATAGAATCAACCAATAATAAAGTCGCCAAGTTTTTAAGAGAGATAGGATTTCCTTTAGGTAATAGCAGTAAAAAAGAAACTCATTGCCCAATTACCCATTTCAAAGGCAATGTAAACAAAGAAATAAATAAAGTTTTAGAAAATATAAATGAAAATCTACATAAAAATTTTGGAGATGGTGTCAATTATCTTATAGGAGAATTGTCAGACAATATAGATGCTCATTCTAAGTTTACATACGCCTCCCTGATGGCGCAATATTATCCAAGAAAGAGATTCTTTGATATTGGAGTTCTAGATAACGGACTGACTATCCCTGGCGTTTTTGATAAAGCAAAAATAACTTTTAAAGATGACTGTGATGCCATAAGGCAGGCTATGGAAGGAGTTTCAACCAAAAATGAAGGGGGAAGAGGATTTGGTTTACGAACTTCAAAAAAAGTTGCAATTGAAGGATTAAATGGCGAGATGCATATTTATTCTAGGGCTGGAGGAATTTTAATTAACCCAAAAAGACGTGAAAAGTATGTTAAATTACAAAAAAACCCATTAATTGGGACCTTAGTGTATATGCGCCTTTATATACCCAAGAAACGTTTAAATATTTACGAATATACTGAGTAGTATGAAATCAATAAAAATTTCTCTTTTTGATAGGTTTAGCAGAAATATATTAACTAGAAGTAGGATGCAAGAGTTCTTTTCAGAGATAGAATCTAAAAAGAGCGACAAGGTTATCCTAGATTTTAAGAATATCAAATTTATATCTCGTTCTTGTGCAGATGAATATTTAAAATTGAAAAGGAATACTTCTAAAACAATTGAAGAGATAAATTTAACGAAAAATATCTCCAAAATGTTATCTGCAGTAAGAGATGCTAAAAATTCTTTTTTTAAGATTGCCTCTCTAGAAAGTAAAAATCCAACATTATGTTACAACTGAGTTTTTAGATAATACAAGAGAGGACAGTATAGTTACTTATTTCGTATACAAATAATTAAATATAATAGATGCTATGTTTTTGCATCTGCAAAAACACACAAAGTTATTCGTGAGAAACCATCATTCTGGTAAAGAACCACCCTCATAAATCCCCACAAGCTTTATATACCATCATCTGTTAAAATTTTTACGTCAAAATGTTAACTGTCATGAGTGCCCTAATGTTTAACGTCGGAGAATTAATATTTTCCGTTTCAGATTAGGGTATGAGGTATGTAGGCAATTAGTGGTAATTCTATAACCTTCAACTTGTAAAAGTTGAATGGGACAGAAATTTATTAATTTCTGTAAAGAAAATTAATTTTTTCTTATATGTTATACTTCTAAACAAGACCTTCAACATGTAAATGTTGGAGGGACAGAGATATCAATCTCTGTACCAATAAATAATATTCAATAGCCGTAAAAAGCTAAGGAGGATATAGAGTGTAGTTGCATTTCTTGTAAGATTTTTATAATCTGTTACATGCAACAATATGTTTTTTTAAAAACATAAATCTAGTTTATCCTGCTAGCGGCTGCGGCTATCTGGTTTGCAATAAGCCATGCAAGTCGTTTGTTTCGCAAGAAATTAAAGGCGAACTGCTCACTAACACGTAGCTAACCTGCCCTATAGCCCGTGATAACCTCGGGAAACTGAGGCTAATAACGGATAGAAGATTTTTTCTGCAATGATTAATCTTTGAAAGCTAGCGATAGGATGGGGCTGCGGCTGATTAGGTAGTTGGCGGGGTAACTGCCCACCAAGCCTATGATCAGTAAGGGCCTTTAGCGAGGAAGCCCTGAGAGGGAGTCTGAGACACTACTCCCAGCCCTACGGGGTGCAGCAGGTAGGAAACTTTTGCAATGCGCGTAAGCGTGACAAAGCAAGCCAGAGTGATTTTCTATAATTGAAAATCTTTTGCGGGATGCAAAAAGTCCCGAGAATAAGGACTGGGCAAGACTGGTGCCAGCCGCCGCGGTAATCCCAGCAGTCCAAGTCGCAGCCACATTTGTTGGGTCTAAAACATCCGTAGCTTGCCTTTCAAGTCTCTTGTGAAATCGGGCCTCTTAAGGGTCCGGCGGGCAAGAGATACTGTTTGGCTAGAGATCGGGAGACGTAAGAAGTACGATCGGAGTAGCGGTAAAATGCGTTGATCCTGATTGGACTAACAATAGCGAAGGCATCTTACGATAACGGTTCTGACAGTGAGGGATGAAGGCTAGGGGCGCAAAGTGGATTAGATATAAAATTCAGGGCGCTGAAAAAGCAAAAGTAATCTTTGAGTAAGTATTTAAAGTTCTAATGCACAATACTCTTGTGACAGTATTAGAACTCCGTGTAAGAAGATTTCTGAAAAAACAATTCAGACATTTTCAAGAAGCACGGAAAATATACCTGTAAAGGGTCTCCATACTATGCTGATTTGCCCTTAAAGGAGTCAGAATCTCTTTTAAGAATACTAGGCATAATGCATGGAGATGGGAACATGTCAGGAAGCAGAATTCTAATATCTGAAAATGATATTAATTTTGTCAAAAAAATATCTTTGCTGTTTAAGAAATTATTTGGATTAACTCCAAATATTTTTCACGATAAGGGAAGAAATTCTTATTATTGTCATATAAAAAATAGCGTAACTTATAGATATTTTACTGACGTTTTGGAGATTCCAAAAGGAGCCGTAAGGCCCCGGTTGACTCTTCCATCATATCTAAAAAAATTGAAGCTAAAACTTCAAAAAGAATATGTTGGAGGGTTATATGATGCTGAGGGTTGGTTGACAACTCGTCAGGCGCATATAGGATTTTCAATTGTTAACAAAGAAATAAGAAATTTTATCTCAAGCATTCTAAAAAAATGCGGGATAAAGCATTCTATAAGTTTTAGGGATAGAAGAGAAAACATGGAATATGAACTTCATATCTATGGAAAATCCAATCTCAAAAAATTTCAAGAACAAATTTCTTTTGAACATCCTGCAAAGATTGCAAAAATCTCTAAATTTTACTAAATACCCATGTAGTCCTAGCAGTAAACACTGCACACTAAACATTAGTGCCTCCTCGAGAGGCATTAGTGCTGTAGGGAAGCCGGAGAGTGTGCTACCTGGGAAGTATAGCCGCAAGGCCGAAACTTGAAGGAATAGGCGGGGGAGTACCACAACGAGTGACGCGTACGGTTCAATTAGATTCTACACCGTGAACCTTACCAGGATCGACAGCAGAATGAAGGTCAGTCTGAAGGGCTTACCTGACACGCTGAGAGGAGATGCATGGCCGACGTCAGCCTGTGTCGTGAGATGACCAGTTAAATCTGGTAACAGGCGAGACC
>Ga0209541_10006819_pt1 | contig 19366 bp, 16 predicted proteins | sample RifCSPlowO2_01_FD_184027 | JGI IMG/M metagenome (GOLD analysis project Ga0209541, IMG submission 184027) | Groundwater microbial communities from Rifle, Colorado - Rifle CSP2_plank lowO2_0.1 (SPAdes) (version 2) | ecosystem: Environmental > Aquatic > Deep subsurface > Groundwater | place... | reverse complement strand
AATGCGCCCGGAAAAAATAATTTGCGTGCACGGAGACCAGTGCGAAAGATTTGCAACTGAATTGAAAGGAAGGTTTGCTGTTGATGCGATTGCGCCGAAGATTGGGGATGTGGTGGAGATTTAGTTCTTTTTATTTATTCAACTTCCAGTTTTCTTATGTTAGAAATCAACGGCTCCGAAGCAGGCGGACAATTAGTCAGAACAGCTGCTGCTCTCTCATCAATAACAGGAAAAGCTTTCAAAATCACAAATATTCGCGGCGCGAGGCCTGAGCCTGGATTGAAAGCCCAGCACCTGGAAGGCCTGAATGCTTTGAAAGAGATTTGCGGCGCAGAAGTTTCCGGGCTGGAGCTCGGCTCGCGAGAGCTTGTTTTTATTCCGAAAAAATTTGAGCCGCGGGATTTAGAAATAAAAATTTCAACAGCAGGCTCAATTGGCTTGGTTTTGCAGGCTTTGCTTATTTGCGCGGAAAAATTTTCAAAGCCGATAAAAATAAAATTTTCCGGAGGTGGCACATGGGGAAAATGGGCTCCACCTGTTCTTTATTTGGAAAAAGTTTTCTGCCCGCTTGCTGAAATTAAAATAGAAACGAAAATTCTTCGGGAGGGATTTTATCCAAAAGGCGGCGCGAGCGCTGAATTTGTTTTGCATCCGCGCGTAGCGAAAGAAATTGAAATCCTTGAGCATGGAAAACTCTTGGAAATAAATATTTTCTCTGTTGCCTCTGCTCATTTGCAAAAAGCAAAAGTTGCTGAACGGCAGGCTGAAGCTGCAAAGAAATTTTTATCTGAGAAGTTTAGCGCAGCGGTTTCTGCACATATTGACTATTCGTCGTCAGAAAGCCTTGGCTCTGGAATTTTGGTTGCAGGCAGATGCGAAAATTCTTTTTTGGGCGCGGACTCGATTGGAGAAATAAAAGTTTCAGCAGAAGAAGTCGGGAAGCGCGCGGCAAAAGATTTTCTGAATGAGTTTGCGAACGGAGCTGTTGACAGGCATGCTGCTGATATGCTTATGCCTTACATGGCATTGGCTTGCACAACGGAGGCTGAAAGCCGACTGAAGCATGGAAAAATTCAGACTTCAGAAATAACACAGCATATTCTAACAAGTGCAGAGCTGATAGAAAAATTCTTGCCTGTGAAATTTTCAATTGATAGGGAAAAGAAAATTGTTTCTGTTTCAAAAATTCTTTAAGCTTAAATAACTTCGCTTCCAAAGAAAATTATGGAACACATACCTCAAAGAGGTGTAAGGGTTATTGGCAGATTCGAGCCTCCGAGGAGTGCAGACTCAATAAAAACTGCATACGATGCAGGCCAGGAAAAAAGCGTATATTTGGAGTTAAGCAAAGATGATGCCAAAATGATAGGCCAGAACTGGAAACAATATCCGCCAAAAGGCCTTTTCAATGGAAATCTTTTCTGGACTTATAAGATGGATATAGAAGAAAGTGAATGCACTCTGCATGGAGCATATATTGATTTCAAAGCTCACATTGCGCGCCAGGATATGAAAAAAGGCTTGCCGCTTTCTGAAAAAGCGCGGCAAAAGATTTCTGTTCTTGCTGTTGCCGCGATTGTGAAAAGTTCTGATGGTAAAGTTGCTGTGAGAAAAAGGGTTGGAGAAACTTTTGCGCCGGATTGGTATGACACAAGCGCATCAGGGATATGCATTGTGAAAGATGAGAAGACGAGCCACATAAAGACTATGTGGAGTGCGCTTGAAAGGGAGCTTGAATTAAAAGAAACAGATGTTGAAGAAGCCGTGATATCCGGACTTACAAAAAGTTGGGATTATGGCGGGCTTATGGTTGACTACAGTGTCAATGCCAAATTAACAGCAAAACAAATCAATCGGCGTCTTAAAGAAAGTAAATCTCGCAAGCCAAATCTTACTTGGCTGGAAATAAAAGATTTGCCATTTTTCATCCGAGATAATTATGATGGGTGCCTTGATGACCTTGTTGGAGCAGCGGCTGTGGGCTTGCCCGCGCCTTACGCTAAAGGGCTCGCAGATATGGCAAGAGATGTCGGCACTCAGGATGCTATTGTTGGGATTTAATCCCTCTTAGTTTCATAAAGAAAGAAGATTCTGCAAGCGCGTCAATTGTCCCGGCATCCAGCCAAAAGCCTTTGATGATTTTGTATTCTATTGATTTTGTTTTTATTATGACAGTGTTGAGGTCTGAAAGCTCAAGCTCACCGCGGGCAGACGGCTTCAGGTTTTTTATCATTTCAAAAACAATGGGATTATAAAAATATAATCCAACCTGCGCGTAGTTTGATTTTGGAACTTTTGGTTTTTCTTCAACTGCAGAAAGCTTTCCATTTTCAAAAACCGGAACTCCATATCTTTCTGGGTCTGGAACTTCCTTGAAAAAGAAAGTTGCGTCAGAAGAGCCTTTTTCAAATTCAGAAACAAAATCTTTTATCTCATCCTCAAAAATATTGTCGCCCAAAATTACAACAAACTTGTCTGCGCCGGCAAATTCTTTTGCAAGCCCAACTGCCTGCGCGATTCCACCAGCCTCATCCTGAATTTTGTAAGTCAAATCAACGCCAAATTTTTTCCCGCTGCCCAAATAATTCATGAACGCTCCGATGTGCTCGCCGCCTGTTATCAAAAGAATTTCTTTTATGCCTGCGCGCGCCAGAGTCATAAGCGGATAATCTATCATTGGGCGGCTGTGGATTGGAAGCAAGTGCTTGTTTGTAACTTCTGTCAGAGGCCTTAACCGCGTTCCAGAGCCTCCAGCAAGTATTACTCCTTTCATTATTAATCACTGATTTTCATCCATTTGTTTTTTCATTTCTCTCAGCCCATCTTCAACGCCTCTCATAGAAATTCCAAGCCTTTTAATCTTTTCTATGCTGAGGTTCAGACTTGCCGGACGGGGCGCCTCAAACTTCATTTCAGAAAGTTTTGCGCGGATTATTTTTGATTTGTCAAGCCCGAAAACTTCTGCAATTTTCAGGGCAAAATCATATTTGCTGACAAAATCTTTTCCGACAGAATTGAAAACTCCTGGCTGGTTTTTCTCCAAAAGTTTCTCAAGAGCTATCGCAACATCATCTATGAGCGTCGGGCAGGACATCTGGTCGTCTACAATTTTTATTTCTTTTCCTGACGATAAGTTTGAAATAACAAAATTTGTAAAGCCGATTTTATCATTAGGGCCGTTGTAGCCGTAAAGCGTTGACGGCCTGAGTATCAGAAAATTTTTCAAATTATTTTCTATGTATTTTTCCGCAGCGAGCTTGCTCTCTGCATAATAATTCACTGGCTCTCTCTTGGCGGTTTCTTCCAAAAACTCTTTTGATTTATCATAAAAAACTGCGTCAGTTGAAATGAAAACAAATTTTTTCCCGGCGGCGCGGCAGGCATCTGCAAGATTTTTCGTTCCTTCAACATTGGACTGCCAGCAGTCGTTGAGGTTAACCTCGCAATCATCCATGTTGGAAATTCCGTTTGCGTCTATCAGAACATCTGGATTTATTTTTTCCAAAAGCTTTTTTACTTCGCCTGCTTTTGTCCTGTCAATTTTTAGAAAGCCTGCTTCGCTTTTGGAAAAGCTTGTTCCGAAAACTTCATTCTTTTTTCCAAGAATTGTAAAAAGTTTTTTTCCAAGAAAGCCTGTCGCGCCGATTATGAGAATTCTCATGCCTGCTTCACTCCAAAATCATCCAAAATCTTTTTCACTTTTGGAATTTCCTCAAGCTTTGGATAAGCGTAATCTTCTTTGCTATACTGCTCTGAAGAAAAAGAAACTATTATCAGCTTCTCATCTGTAAGCGGGCCGAAAATGTGGTACACTCCTGCCGGAACATAAATTTGCGCCATCTTGTTTTCGCTTATAACATAAGCAGGGAGGCCTTTTGTGTCAGAAGGTTTGCTGTTGCCAACTATAACTGCATAAACATTTCCCCTTGTTTTTGATCCCTCGCGGAAGTCCGCAAAAATTAAAAGCGATGTTCCGGAAAGCGTGTAAAAATTTTCATTCTGCTTGAAGTGGTAGTGGCCGCCGCGCGCAATTCCTTTCTGCGTTGCAATTGATGCATGCACATTTTTCACGCCCGTTGAAAAAAATTCATCATGTATGCCAGCAGGCGCAAGCTCGCACAAGTAGCCGCGCGCATCGCCGACAACTTTATTCATCCTTATGATTAAACCATCAATGTTAGTTTCAGTTATTTCACCAGTCATGAAATCACTTTATATGCGGATTCAGTTGCGCGCCGCGATTTTTTATGTTGCCGACCCACCAAATATTTTTCGGATACCAGTCAACTGTTTTCGGAAGCGCTTCTTCAAAATTATGCTGGATTTTCCAGCCGAGCTCTTTTTCTGCTTTTGCTGGGTTCATTGCGTATCTCCTGTCGTGGCCAGGCCTGTCAGTTATGAATTGCATCATGTCAGCAGGCCTGCCCATGAATTTCAAAATAAGCTTTGCAATTTCCAGATTGGATTTCTCTGCTCGCCCGCCGAAGTTGTAAGTTTCTCCGGCTTCTCCATTTAGCAAAGCAAGCTCAAGCCCCTCGCAGTGGTCGCGCACAAAAATCCAGTCGCGCACATGTTTGCCGTCGCCGTAAATTGCTATGGGCTTATTTTCCAAAACTCTTAGAATTGAAAATGGAATTAATTTTTCTGGAAACTGGTATGGCCCGTAGTTGTTTGTGCAATGCGTCACAATAACCGGAGTTTTGAAAGTGTGAAAAAAAGCTTTGCACATCATATCGCCGCCGGCTTTTGCTGCGGAGTAAGGAATGTTGGCATTAAAATTCCAGCTCTCGTCAAAAGCCCTTCCGTCATTCAAATCAAGCGAGCCATAAACTTCGTCTGTTGAAACATTTACAAATTTTTTCACATTAGGGCTCACTCTTACTGCATCCAAAATAGTTTGCACGCCAACAACATCTGTCATGACAAAATCTCTCGAGCCCATGTGCACGCTTCTGTCGTTGTGGCTTTCTCCGGCAAGGTTTACAACAAAATCAACTTCTTTCACAATCGGCAGAAGTTTTTGCATGTCGCAAATATCTCCGTGGACAAAAGTGAGGCGCGGGTCGCTATCCAGATGTTTGTGGTTGTCCAAATTTCCCGCGTAGGTCAGCTTGTCGTAATTCACAATTTTAATATCCTTGTGCTTCTCAAGCATGTGATGGATAAAATTGCTTCCTATAAATCCAGCGCCGCCGCAGACTAATATTCTCATAAATTAAATTTGAAAAAAGCTTATTTAAAGATTATGGACTATACAATTTTTGCCTGCTATGTTGTAATTGTCCATCTTCTATAATTCATTTTTTCTTCGAAAGCTCATAAACCTTTAGCCCTAAAAGTCTGCAGTAAAGCTCCATAAACTTGTCTGCAATTCCCAAAATAAAGCTGGTATGGGTGCTCTTCATTCTCTGGTATCCATAAAGTTTATAGGACATAACTGAAATTATTTTCTCGTCGCCAAATTTTCTTTCTGCCTGAAGCGCCGCGCGCTTTTTCAAAACCTTTCCTACATTTAGAATCATCCACGCATACGCGCGAAAGAAATTTTTCAGCCGCTGAAAATTTAGGCTCAAAGCGAATGAAAACAATTTCACAAAAAAATCTATAATCATTATGGGAAATATTTTCAAAATTGTTTTCGCCTTGAAAAAAGTAAAAATATTCAGAAGCCTGTTTCGCTCTGTGTAGAAAGTCAGTGTCGGCAGCCTTGAGCCGGTTTTCGCGCCGTCATGCCAAATTTTGCATTTGGGGCTGTAGATTGCTTTTTTTCCAGCAAGCAAAAGTTTGAAGCCGAGCCATGTGTCCTCTCCATAGGCGAAATATTCTCCGTCGAAAAGCTCGCCGCCTATTTGTGATTTGTCAAGTATGAAAGTCCCGCGCGGTATTGCTGGCGCGTTGAAATCTTTTCTTGCGCCAACAGAATTGCCACAAATTATGTTTATAGTGTCAGCAAACCTTTCTTCAGAAAGTTCGGAGCCTATTGGATAATCAATTGCAACAACAGCAGCCGCTGATGTTTTTTTAATTTCCGAGAGCATGTTTGAAACCAAATCTTTTGGCATAATTGTGTCGTTTCCCGACTGAAGAAAAAATTTTCCTTGCGATGCGCTGTACGCCATGTTGCACGCCTCGGAAAATCCATAGTTTTTCTCGAGCTCAATTGTTTTCACAAAAGGAAAATTCTTTTTTACAAATTCAAGCGAGCCGTCTGTTGAGCCGTTGTCAACCATTATAACTTCAGTTTTTTCCTTTGGAAAGCCCTGGCTTGCAACAGAATCAAAAAATGTTTTCACATATTTTATTCCGTTCCAGTTTAGCGTTGCTATTGTTACTTCTGGTTTCATATGGCTATTTTTCATAAAGAAGCTTTATAACTATTATGAACTTCAGGCGTTATAGAAAAAGCAGACCAATGCCTCCCATCTGCTTATTCCAGCCGTTGACTATTTCTTTGTGTTTGTATTTTTTCTTTATCTCGTTCCAAAATCTGAAAACATCGCAGCCGCTTTCTTTTGTGTGCGGAACAATGTCATGCAGCCCGAGAACTCCGCCTTTCTTCAAGAGGTGTCTGTAAAGCTCGAAATCCCTTTTTGCTCCTTCATATGTGTGGTCGCCGTCTATGAAAATAAAATCAGCCTTCCTTCCGCCCAAAATATTTTTCACTTTTCCAAAAGTTTTAACATCATGCGAATTTTCTCTTATCAAATGTATTTTTTGATTTTTCAGGGCGAATGATTTGTATATGGGGATCTTCCAGTTCGGGTAACCGCCGCCGAATTTTCCATAAGGAAGGTCAACACTCACAAGAGTGGCGTCATCGGAAGCTATTCTGGAAAAAAGGAAGAGAGTGCCGCCGCTTGCTGTGCCTATTTCTATCAATGTTCTTGGTTTGAATTTGTCTAATAATTTTATCAGCCCAAGAATTTCTTTCTTGTCCTGAAATGGGGAAATCAATCCGTAGCATCCCTTCATCGTAAAATCTACAAGGTTTTCCAGACTCTTTCCGCGGCCTACGCTGCCGACTTTTAAGAGAAAATGCGGGGAGTGGAGAAACCTTATTACATAGGTCAGGGATTTCTTTGCTAAAGTTTTAGAGCCATCCTCTTTCAAAATTTCCAGTGCTCTTTTAAGAGATGCTGTCATAAAATCGTTAAAATCTATCGCTCCAATTTATTTATAAAGAAATTGCATCTTTTATTTGTAAGTATACTTGATGTGGTTCCATGAGCACAATAAGCCGTGCTATATCTAACACATTTTACCTTATCTGCGATTGGTTTGTGATAATGGTTTTGGGTTATGTGTTTTGGATAGCACTTGCAAAACTCCTTAGTCCTGCTGATGTTGGTATGTTTTCCACAATTTCTAATGTGGCCATATTCCTTTCAACATTTTCTTCTCTCGGATTCAACAATGCCGCAACAAAAATTGTATCGCAATATTTGGCTAAAGGTATGGTGGATTATGCCGGTGGCGTAATGAGATTCATGCTCAAAGAATCTTTGATCGCAGGACTTCTTGTGTCTTTTATCTTTTTGATTGCAATAAAAATTTTCTTCCCGAGCTATTTGGATATTTACGGCATTATTTCAGTGATTGCATATCTTGTTCTCAGTTCTTTATATTTAATATCCCAGGGATACCTTTTAGGAATTCAGGATACGAAAAAAATATTTCTTACAGACCTTTTTAATTATTTTGTTAAAATAGTTATTACAGTGGCTTTGATTTTCATTGGCTTCGGTTATTTCGGGCCTGTTATTGGGTTCTGCTTTGCAACATTCTTGGCTTTCCTTTGGAGGCTTAAATCCATGAAAATAAATGAGTTTAAGATTGATGTAAAGGAGATTTGGAATTTCTCTTTGAATGCCATGGTGGGCAACATGGGCGGCATTCTATTTTTTCAGACAACCGTGATTCTCTTGGGTGTTTTGGGGACCATGGCAGAGGTTGGTATATTCACTCTTGTTTTTATGCTGACGACGCCAATACGCGCAACTTTTCAAAGCGTTTCCGGCTCTATATCTCCTCTTGCCTCTGGAAAATGGACTCTTAATGAAAAAGGTATCGTAGAAGAGATGACAAACCATGCCGTCAGATATTCTATATTTCTTACTGTTCCAATACTTCTAATTATTATTTTTTATTCAGAGGAAATTCTCCTCACATTAACGCGGCAAGAATATTTAGTCGGCGCGGGCTCTATGATGATTATTTCTCTGGCATCATTGTTTTTCGGCTTGTCATACATACTTTTTACTGTTTTGTATTCTATCGGTGAAGTTGTGAAAGTTCGGAACATGAACCTCGCTGGCGGTGTAGCGAATGCTGTGTTATGTGTTGCTCTTATACCGCTGTTGGGAATTGTTGGGGCATCTTCTGCATATTTTTTTGCGAGCGTCTTGGCTTTTGCGATGGCGGTATTTTTATTCAGAAAGAAAATGAATATGAAAATCAAAGGCGTCGTAAAAATAATAATATCTTCTCTTCTTTTCTATTTGATAATTTTGCTTTCTAAACAAATTCTTTCGGGCGTTTACTCTGTGATTTTTGGCGGGGTGTTTGGAATTGTAGCATATTTTCTATCTCTAATTTATCTTGGATTTTTTGAAAAAACTGATATGAAAGTGTTAAGCTCAATCGAGCTAAAGATTCCTAGATTAAGGAAATTTATATCTTTCTTAAAGGACATTATGAAAAATTATTCTAAGGAAGAATGAATTTTAATCCATCGAAAACTCCGAAATAGAAAATTAAAATTCCTATAATTATAAAAATCCCCTCCATAAATATTAGTATCCCTGCAACTTGTTTTTCGTTGAAACGTCCCATGCTCATAACAACATGAGTGAGGGAATATATTTTTCTGTAAGGCGGTTTCAAGCTTCCGTCATTTTGAATTTCCCCGAAAGAATTTGCTTTGAATCTTGAGCGAAGTTTGAGAAGCAATTCAATAAACCACGGAATAAAACAAAATATAGCAAACTTTTCTATATTTCCAACTATTGCAACAACCGCGGCAGTTGCGCCTATAAGATATGTCGTGCTGTCCCCGGGAAAGATTTTCGAAGGATACCAGTTCCACCGAAGAAATGCGAGAAGCGCCGCAACCATAATGAACGATATCACTGCCGCAGGTATCCTGCCAAAAAGCCATGCATATGCCCCCAAGCCGGATAGCAGGACTATTCCAAGTCCGGCCTCAAGGCCATTGATGCCTGCAAGCATATTTGTGGCATTGGACGCCCCGACAATTCCTATCGGTATAAAAATAAGTGGATAAAAAATTCCAAAATCTACACGCCCAACAAAGGGGACTGCCATTTCACTCACTCCGGACATTGTTGCCATTAAAGGTATGGCAGCCACAAAAGTAAGCAAAGGCTTCTGCCACTGCTTCAGACCTATTCTTTTTTCATTCCCTGTGAATTCTCTGGCGCGCAATTTTATTAGCCCGCCCAAATCATCAAACATTCCAACCAAAGTAATAATAAGTATTGTCAATATGCCTGCTAGAATTTCTATTAGTTGATCGAACCCGCCAAAAAGGAATATCCTTAGCCATAAAAAAAAGAAAATTCCGCCCAAGAATCCAAAAAGTATTGCCGGCCCGCCCATCTCAGCTATTTTTGGTTTTGTCGGTTTTTGCTGGTCTATGCCAACTAAACCTATTTTCTCAAGAAAAAGAATGAATTTTGGTGTTATGAAATAAGTTCCTATAAAAGAAACCAGAACTGCTGCCAAAAGCGAACCTACTGCCATTAAAGCACCTCAAAAATTCTGGCGCCGTTTGAGCCGAATTTTTCTGTGTTATCAAAAATCTTTTTAAAAAACGTTGATTTTTCCATCATATCAACAAACTGCTGCGGATAGTTTTCCTGAAGTTTCGCCGGGGCTATCAGGCCATTTATCACAAAAACATAATTTATCCCATTCAATTTTAGATAATTATAAGATGTGCTTTCATTTCCCAGCATTATCTCTTCTGCATTATTTGCCAGAAGTTTCCTCTCGCACTGGTATCTTATTTGGGACCCGTATGTCGCAAAAAGAATGGAATTTTCGTCTGTATTTTCGCGCACCCATTTGCACGCATCTATTGCCCCGGGAACAAACTGTTTTACCTGCAACATTGTATAGATTTTTTCTTTTCCATAAATCCATGAAAAACCAAAAACAACAATGATTAAGACAATTCCAATCAAAATATGCTTTTTTGCAAGGCTGTTGAAGACCTCTAAAACAAAAGACCCTCCAATAAGCGATGCCGGTATGACTAAAGGCAACATATATCTTGCAGTATCCTCAGCCCGCCAAGTACTGAAATAGAATAGCGGAATGATTGAAGCCAGTAGAATAAGCAGCATTTTATCAGAATTGTTTCTCCTTAAAATGAGAAGTGCTAGCCCGAGCAAAAAGAAAGTTGGCAGAGCCCACCCATAAGCAAAGTTGGAATAATTCAAAAAACCAAATTTAAATAAGCTTGTTTCTGTGCCGGCCTCTATGGTTCGCCCTTCAAACTGGAGTTCTTGCACCCTGGGTGGCTTAATATCAAATTTGGGGCCGCAGAGATTATCATCGGCCAGCTTCCAGTAGCATGGGCTGCCGAAAACTATCTGGTTTCTTATTAACCATGGAACTGCCATTAAAAATGCAATTAAAACAATCGTAACAAAATATTTTTTATTTTTCATATTGTCTATGAAAATTTCGTAAAGCAAAAAGAATAGGAGCAGGAACATGCCTGAATTTTTTGTCAGGATGGCCAAGCCTGTGAATGCCCCCGCCAAGAGAAGATGTTTTTTGCTGGAGTTATCAAAAGCAGACTTGCCAAAATGTATTGCGCCCAAAGCAAAGGTTATTAGTAGTGCATCGGTATAGCCCAAAACTCCGTAGGTGACCATGGATGGGGTAAAAAGAAAAAAAGCCGTTGAAGCGAGTCCTGCCTGCCATCCATAATATTTTTTCGCGATAAAATAAATAATTGAAGCTCCTACAGCAGTTGCCATAGGTATTATTATTTTAACGAGAGTTTCGCCGCCAAAAAAATATCCAAAGGTTTCAAACAAAAAGTATAAAGGCTTTGAGACGGAAAAACTTTCATGCATTATTTTATTTTCAAATAATGGGAATGTTTGCGGTATTATAAGATTTTTCGCCATCCATCGCGCCGCTCCGGCATAGTACCCTTCATCACCAAAGACTATCGGGTTGTTTAGAGTTATATTTTCAAATAAAATTAAAACAGCCACTATTACAATCAGTGCAGCATAATCAGCGTATCGTCCATAATTCATAGAAACACATTCAAATTGAGATATTTAAATTCTAATAGATCACGGGTTCAAAACAGTTTAAAAGCATTTGAGATGATAGATTTATAACTCTTATAACCTACTTATAATTGTGATTCAATGAAAATAATGCTGCTCAATCCACCAAACAATCACAAAATCAGCAAGGACAGCCGCTGGCCTGAATACACAAAATCTGGAACGCTTTATTATCCTTTCTGGCTGGCTTATGCTGCAGCTGTTCTGATGGAAAACGGCAGGCATAAAACTGTGCTTGTCGATGCAATCGCAAAAGAAAAAACTTTTCCAGAAACTCTTGAGCTTTTGCAAAAATTCGCGCCAGACATGCTTGTTATTGACACTTCAACTCCAACAATTTACAAGGATGTGGACTTTGTAAATGAAGCAAAGAAAATTTTGCCTGATATGAAAGTTGTTCTTACAGGCAGGCATCCAACTGCAATGCCTGACAAAACTTTTTCAATAAGCAGCAGCATTGATTTTATCGCGCGGCAGGAATACGATTACACAATTCTGGATTTGGCTAACGCGCTCGAGTCAGGCGCGGACTTGAAATCTATTTTGGGGATTTCTTTTAGGGACGCTGGCGGAAAAATTATTCACAATGAGCCGCGGCCGCTTGTTGATGATTTGGATAAAGTTCCATTTGTCTCAAAAGCTTACAAGGAATTTTTGAATGTGTGGGATTACAGGTATGCTCTCGCGCGCTATCCGATGATTCAGATTTGGACAAGCCGCGGCTGCCCTGCCCGTTGCGTTTACTGTGTTGACGGAAATTCATTGATAATATTGAGGGAGGGGGATGAAATTAAAACTATTCCTATAAAGGACTTTGTAGATGATATTATGGAAAAAAACAGCTCTGTTTTTGGGGAGTATGAATTTGCTGATGTTTCTAATTTAGGCATCAAAATTTGGAGCAGCAACAAATTTGTAAAACTAAAGAAAGTGAGCAGAACAAAAAAAGATAAAATTCTCAAAGTAAAGTGTGAGAAAGGATTTTACATTAAAGTAAGCGAAGAGCATACAATACCTGTAAGAAGAGATGAAAAAATTTTAGACATAAAAGCAAAAGATTTGAAAGTAGGGGATGAAATTATAAGAATAAGACCTGCAAGCTTTGGAAATTCAGTTTTTGAGCTAAACTTATTTGAAGAATTTTTAAGAAATTCCCCAAAGAAATTTTTGGGAGATGTTTACATACACAATTTAACTTCATATTTCAAATATCTTGATAACAAGAGGGTTTTTGGCATTGTTAAGAAAGAATTCAAATCATACTGGCTACAAAATAAAGTTCTTCCAATAGAAAAATTTGCAGAGCTTAGAGAAAAATATGGCGCCCCAAAGGAAGTTTTGGAGAAGCTCGAAATTGGAGGAAAAAATCTTGTAAGCATCCCGCTTATACTAAAACTTACAAAAGAATTTATGCATCTTGTAGGGCTTTTTGTTGCTGAAGGGAATTACGGAAATTATAATATCGTTATAACAAAGTCAGATAAAGAAACCCTTGAAAAAATAACAGGGATTATAAGAAAAATTTTTCCAAAAACATACCTCTCAAAAACAGAGCCAACAAAAGAGAGGGGTGGGCAGATATCATTTGGAGGCAAGCTGATTTATCTTTTGTTCAGGTATGTTATGAAAATTCCAGAAGGAGCTTTCAACAAAAGACTGCCAGATTTTATTTTCAACACTTCAGAGGAGCTTGCAGGAGCCTGCCTGGCAGGAGCATTTACAGGTGACGGTCTTATAGACAGCAGGAAAATTTCTTACACAACAACATCAGAAATTTTGGTAAACCAAGTCCAAACTTTGCTTCTATCAATGGGTATGAATCCTTCTTTCAAGATTGCAAAAAAATCAAAACCCTCAAACTTTTTAGGCAGAGAGATAAAGAGTAAGTTAGAAATTTATCATTGCTATATAGGAAGCTGGGATGACAGGCAGAGGTTTGTAGAAAAAATTGGCTTCCTTGATAATAGACAGGAAAAACTTTTGAAATTTCAGGAAAAGAGAAAACCGCTTAGGATAAAATTCCTTGAGCATTTGCAAGAGAAAAAACCGAAAACAGTTTCAGAGCTATCTCACGAGCTAAGAATATCCCAGCCAATGGTAAGATACATGGCTTTAAGGCTGAATCATGAAGGGTTTGTTTTGAGGGAGAATGAAAATGCAGGCAATACAAGAAAATTAAAATTATCGCTGAAAAAATCCTCAAAACTTAGGGATGGCATAACAGAATTTACGAAAATAAAGAGCATTGAAAAAGTTGATGGAAAAAGCTTCCTCTACGATATGGAAACAGAAAACAACTACTTTTCTGCTAACAATTTATTGGTGCACAATTGCGACTACCCGCAGGTTTTCACAATGCACGGCTACCGCACGCGCAGCCCGAAAAATGTTGTTGATGAAATGGAATGGATTCACAAAAATCTTCCGGATGTAAAAGAAATTTTCTTTGAGGACGACACTTTCACAATTGACATTGAGCGCACTCATGCAATCTGCGATGAGATAATCCGCCGCGGGCTGAACACTCTTATATGGTCATGCAATGTCCGCGCGTGCGTGCCTGATGAAACTCTGAAAAAAATGAAAGAAGCCGGCTGCAGGATTTTGATTGTTGGATACGAATCTGGAAACCAAAAGATTTTGAATCAGATGAAAAAAGGAATAATTTTGAAACAGGCCGAGCAGTTCACAGCGAGCGCGAAAAAATACGGGCTGAAAATTTTCGGCTGCTTTATGATTGGACTGCCTGGCGACACGCGCGAAACAATTGAAGACACTTTCAATTTCGCGCGCAGAATGAATCCAGATATGGTTTTCTTCCAGCAGGCCGTCCCGTTCCCGGGAACAGAATTTTACAACTGGCTGAAGTTCAACGGCTATCTTCGCACAGAAGACCACAGCAAATGGCTTGATGAAAATGGGCGCCTTGATGTTTTGTATGATTATCCCGGCTTGAGCGGCGATGAGCTTGCATCAATTCGTGACAAGCTTATGGTAAGATACTACATGAACCCGAAGCATATTTTCTACACTTTCATGAAAAATGTTCACCCGCACGAATTCATCCGCGTTGTGAGATACGCGCGCGACTATTTGATTTATCTCGCGCAGAGAAAATATCTGGAAGTTAAAGAGGGCAAGAAAACTTTCACAAAAGAAGAGCAGAAGATTCCTGTGGCAGTGCCTGTTCAACCTGCACATTCCTAAGGTTTTTATTTGCTGAATTGAAAGCTTTTTTATGAAGCAGCCAAAAGTTTCAGTAGGAATCACGGTGAAAAATTCAGTTGACACAATCTTTGAGTGCATTGAATCTATAATGAAATCTTCCTATCCTATTTATGAAATTTTAGTTGTGGATGCGTTTTCAACAGATGGGACATGGGAAATTCTAAAATCTTTCGGAAAAAGAATTCGCGCATTGCAGAAAGCAGGAAATGTTTCTGTCGGCAGAAATGAAATTATAAAGCAAGCGCGTGGCGAGCTGATTGCTTTCACGGACGCGGACTGCGTTGTTGATAGAAATAGCATAGAAATTTTAGTTGGTGCTCTAAATGAAAAGGGAGTTGTGGCAAGCGGCGGGCCAGCTCTTACTCCTGACAGCGCGAGCGGATTTCAAAAATTAATCGGCCGCGAGCTTGAGGAGAGGTTCAGGTATTTTCCAAAATATGTTCAAAGGCTGACGCTAATGAATTTTTGCGTGCGCGCTGATACCGCAAAGAAAAATCTAATTGATGAAAGGCTGGCTGCAGCAGAGGATGCTGACTTCTGCTATAAAATTTCCAAGAAAGGAAAAATTGTTTTTAATTCGCAAGCAGTTGTTTGGCACGCCCCGCGGGCCACACTGTTAGGCTATTTCAAACAACAAATGAATTATGGGAAGTATGCTATTCAAATGTATATGAAATTCAAAAACAGGGCTGGAGGGGATGAAATATCTAGGCCGTTAATGATTGTGCAGCCGCCTCTGTTTTCTCTTGGATTCTTTTTTCTCTTGCTGTCTTATGCTTTTTCAAACTCATTATTTTTATCAGAAATTCTTTTTTTACTTTTGGGGTTAATTTATCTTTATGATGCTATCAGGCTGACAATAAACCCAGTAAGTATACTTACCTATCTTGGAATTTTTTTCATACGGACGCTTGCATGGAGCATAGGGCTTTTATTGGGCATCAAGGAAATTTTCCTAAAATAAAACTTCAAAAATTTTAACCCTGCTGTTTGCATAAACTTCTTTAAAATGTTCCAACCCATTGCCGTCAAGAAAATACATTTTGGTAAATACTGTGTTGGCGAGATTTGGTGCTATTGCAACCCCTGTTGAAAAATCTTTGGAGAACCATATTGGCATTTTTATGGTCTCATTGCTTGGAACAATCTTCAGCTCTTTTAAAATCGGAGAAAGAATTTCGTAAGCTCTAATAGTGTTGGCCTGGTCTAGCTTAACGCCGCTAATCTGGTCGTTTTTATAATAAACAACATCTTCGAATAGATAGGCTTTGCCGTTGTTATGAAAAACTGCAATCCGCGGCTCAGTTTCAAATAGAAGCAAGTTGCCGTAACTTCTGAAGATTATTTTTCCATCAGAATCTGATGCCTGATTTTGAATATAGAATGGCTGGTACATCTGGCAATTTTGAGGGTCTTTTCTCATATCGCATCCAAGCCCAAAATATTGAAGCCATTGATATTTGGGTATCAGATCATCGGAGGCAATCCAATAAACTTTTGAGCTTGTGCCGCGATACTTTTGTATAAGCTGAATGGAAGCGCTCTCATCAGAGGTCGCCATTATTTTTCCCAAATCAACTATTCTGTCATTTATAGTGTATTTGCATGTACCTGGGCAGTGGGCGCCATCTGCAAAGTTCCTTCTTTCTGCATAGGCCGCTATCATATGGCCAGGATCCCACCAAGTTCCTATTATGGCATCTTCTGGTGTGTTTTCTTTTATCCATTTCCATGTGTCATCCCAATCTTTATCTACATCGGGCCCCAAGGCAAATCCCAGCTGAGAGCTTAAACCAAGAGAAACGAATAAAATCAAAAACGCCAAGCCAAGAATAAATGATTTTGAAGCCAAACTTCTGTTGGAAAAAATTTCCATGAGATGGCCGAAGCCGACAGATATTATAATTAGAAAGAGGGCTGAGCTGAATTCAGTAAATCTTACCCCCCTTGTTGTAACATAAAATGCTATTATAAAAATTGCTGTTATTAGTGCCGCAGAATTTATATTTTTTTTATATGAATAAAATACTCCAACAGCGATTGAAGAGAGAAATGCCAAGAAAATCAAAGTGTCTATTGCAGGGTCTCCTGTCACAAACCTCCCCATTGCCTGCATCCATCCATCCACACTAAAAATATTGAAAGGCTGAAGCTCTGCTATAGAGATGTTTACTATCCAAACCTCCGGTGTTCGGGCAAAGGTTGCTATTGATAGAATAGAGCCAAACGCATCATAAGTCTGTGTTATCATCCCGACTATCTGGGTCCCAAGAAGAATTATAAATAGCAATGCAGCATTACTAAAAAAGTTTTTCAAGGCATCAAGATGTGATAACTTTCCTTCTTTTATTCTGCTATAAAGCATCTTGACTATAAACAAGATTACAGAATAGCCGGAGAGTATTACAAATGTGAACATGGAATCCCCCCAAGAAAGCATTGCGGCAGAATAAACTAATATGGCTGTTGCAGCAGACTCTACGGTTTTTTTCCGTAGGCATCGGAAGCCCGTATATAGTGTCATGAGCAAAAAGAAAAGCGCAAGTTGGTCTGTATCATAGCTTGCGCCAAATGTCCTTACAAGAATCTGCGGCGCGGCTCCAACAAGCGCTGCTGCCAGTAACCCGCCATATTTATTGGATAGCTCGCGGCCGAAAAGGAATGCAGGGAAGACTATAAGCGCGCCGTAGAGAGCGGCCGCAGTTGAAGCCACTGTAAACATGCTTGCTGTTCCTTTGAAAATGTTATAGATCGTTCCTGTAATCATCCACATGAGCGGAGAAGCGAGACGCGTATCCGCTCTGCCGACATAATAGCTAAGCTCATCCCAAACCGGAAAGTGCCCCCAGTCTGCAAAGTATTTTGTGAAGCGGTAAAAGAATGTCGGATCAAAACTAAGAATCCTATCAGGAACATTTCCAGCAGAGCGTATCCAATAGGCAAAGAGAAAAATTCCAACAAGCGCAAAGAGCCACCACTTATCCAAAAGGAATTTTTTCAGGCTTTCCAAGCTATACACAAAATCACAGGCTCTAATGAGAAGCCAACATTTATAAAACGAGAGGCGCTACCAATCTTCCTCTTCTTCTTCGGAGTCTTCTGAACTTCCCTCTTCCTCGGCTTCCTCCTCTTCTGTTTCCTCTTCATTCTTTTTCTTATCGTGCTTTTTGTCTAACATGCAATAACCTCCGCGGGCTTTTGTCCGGGTAAATTTCTCAAAAAGCAATACTGGCTTGGGTTTTTAAAGCTTACCTTTGGAAGGCCTATCCACTTTATTAATCTTATGTTTCAATTCAATTTTATGAAAAATCCTTTCAGAAACCTTCGGCCGATTGACAAGGAAAAATTTCTGGACGAAGTTTTCTCAGCAGCCGCGCGCGCTGTTGAAAAAGAAACTTTTGAAGTTGATGAAAAGCTTGCAAGATATAAGCGCGGATTTTCAATTGCAGCTGAAATTGCAAAGCAAAAAGAAGGCCTGCGAATAAAAACCTGCGGGACCGAAGCTGCGGCGCGGCTCAAAGCTTTGAGCCAAGCTGTTCCTGACGCAAACAAGCTTCCGCCGCTTTACAGAGAAATCCTTTTGGTTTTCGCTTCTGAAAAAGATTTGGAGCGCGCAGCCTACCATTTGAGCTGGGCGTCAAAAAGAATTGAAGGAATGAAAATGCTTTTCCTGCAAAAAGTTGGGCACACAAAGCATACGCAGGACTCGCGCAAAGTCAGAAAAGAATTTTTTGGGCGCGTTGCTGATTTAACAAGAAAATGCTCAAATGAGTTTGAAATGATTTCGTATTTGTGGAAGTCCCTGAGAAATCTCCCAGACCTGAAAGAGGAAAAAACTTTTGCGATCGCTGGGCTGCCAAATGTCGGAAAAACTTCTTTGCTGAAAGCTATCACAGGGAGCGCGCCAGAAATTCAGCCGTATCCTTTCACAACAAAAGGCCTTATGCTTGGCTACACAAACTTTGGCTTTGAGGAAGTGCAGTTTGTGGATACTCCGGGATTGCTTGACCGACCAAGCCAGAAGAGAAATACAATTGAACTTCAGTCAATTGCTGTTCTGAAAACAATTTCTGATTTTGTGATTTATGTTTTTGACTTGAGCGAGACCTGCGGCTTCCCTCTGGAAAAGCAGAAAAATCTTTTTGAGGAAGTGAAAAAAACTTTTGGCAAGCCTATAATTGCTGTTGCGAACAAAACAGATGTTGTTGGGGGCAAATCTCTGGAAGATATGAAAATGCCTGCTATTGCTGTTTCATGTGAAACCTGCCAAGGCATTGATGTCCTTAAAAATTCCTTGAATAAAATTTTGAAATATTAATGAACCCATGGTTTAGTTAAAGTTAAAAACCTCTGCTTGAAAATTAAATTGATGTTTTATGAAAATACTTGCCGTATTCCCGGAAGTGGTGACTCGCGGCGGATGTGAACGATCGCTTCTTGCGCTGACTGAAAGGTTCGGAATGGATGTTATTCTAAACAGGTTTGAGCCGGAGAAAACATATGATGGCTGGGCAAATCAGGCAAACAAAGTAATAGAAATCAAAGCTGCGAACAAATTTAGATTTGGACTGGAGCTTCTCAGGAGAGATTTCAGAGGATATGACCTGTATTATTCGCATGGATATTTTATAACAAACCTTCTGAACGTAAGAAATTCGCCGTCAGCTTGGTACTGCCACACGCCAAAGAGAGATCTTTATCCTCCAACTGCACAGTTCCATGTGGCCCAGATGCCGCTGAAAAAGAGAATTTTATTTTTAGCAGGGGCACCCTTCATGCGTGCGCTTGACAGGTTTCTCGCCAGA
>Ga0209541_10006818_pt1 | contig 19370 bp, 18 predicted proteins | sample RifCSPlowO2_01_FD_184027 | JGI IMG/M metagenome (GOLD analysis project Ga0209541, IMG submission 184027) | Groundwater microbial communities from Rifle, Colorado - Rifle CSP2_plank lowO2_0.1 (SPAdes) (version 2) | ecosystem: Environmental > Aquatic > Deep subsurface > Groundwater | place... | reverse complement strand
TTATCTGCGCTGTCGCAGAATAAGATGTAATTGCCTGCTGCCGGCAGGCTTAATAGCTGCAAAGCCACGAACTTGGTTCTTGATGTCCAATTGCCGCTCTCGCAGTAATTGTCCTTTATGTATTGCCCTGTTGAGATGCATTGTGGATTTCCACTAGGGTTGTTATTGTCGTTTACATTACCATCAAGGCTTACCAAACACTGCCCAGCCTCTGGGCAATAGCCTCTTGTCTCGCAGTCTTCTGCTACACATAATAGCTCTGCTTTTTTCCATGCACCATTTATGCACCTGTAACCGCTATAATCTTTGCTGATGGGGCTTGTAAACTGGTTTTCAATGCAAACACTTCCATTCCAGCATTGCTGCTGCTGGCAGCATTCTGTTTTTATGTTTGTATCTAAAGGCCATGTGCTTGCCTGGTTTCTTGTTTTGCCCTGGGTTGGAAGCCAGCTTCCTGTGTAGGAGCAGAATAATGAATTTGAGCATTTAAGGCTGCATTTTTCCCCTTCATTGCTTGTGCAAGTAGATAGCCTTCCATCTTCATTTAATACAGAGGGGTTATTAACAGGCTGCTGGCAGTTAAGAATAATTTTTCCCTGATAGCAGGAACTTATATTTGCTCCACCATCAAAATTATCCTGCAAGCTGTCGTCGCCGCAGCATTTCCCATTAAGCCATTTTCCTTGGGCGCATGTTTCGCAGATGAATTGATTTGAATCTGGATCATTGAAAAACTGCGCATTGAAGCAGCCTGCATTGTTTCCGCTGCAGAAATTTTCATTGTTGTCATCGCCGCAGCATTGGCTTGAAGCCCATGTTCCTTGCGTGCAGCTTTCACAGATGAATTGGTTTTGGTCTGGATCAGAGTAATATTCTGAATTAAAGCAGCCTTCCAAGTTTCCATTGCAGAATTGGTCTTGGGAATCATCGCCGCAGCATTTCGCTCCTCCAGCAACTCCACCACTTATGCAGCTGCACGCTCCAGTGTTCGTATCTGGCTCTGTCACTGCATTGTTCCTGTCGCTTGTCGCAGTTGAATAATACTTAAACGAGGTGTTCTTGGGGATTGTTCCTAAATTAACAGGCTGGTCCTGATTGTTAAAGCAGCCTAAAAACTGGTCTGACTTTTGGCATTCAACACAACATCCAGGATTACCTCTATTATTAGAACCTTCCCAAGCTGTGCAGCCATTAGCAGTCTCACTCCATCCAAAGTTTCTTCCATATCCCGTGTTCCATGCACGTATTTTTGTATCTCCGGTATTGCATGAAGCGCCTGACAATCCACACTTGGTGTAAGTTGCTCCCTTAATGTACTGCCCGTTATAAGGCTGTGCATCAATTACTGGAAGAATCAAAATCAGGAATAAGGCAATAGAGATGAATAGAATGAATTTATTTTTATAAAATCTGTTGTCCATTTGCAGCCTCTTTTTTTATTTCTATTCTGAAATTAACTTATAAAACTTTTGGTTTTAATATTATTCTGAGAATTAAATTTCATCCTTCCTGAAAACTGCTTTAAAAGAATCCTTAGCTTCTTTCGGATGCATTCCTATAGTCTCGAATAAGCTCATTAGATCGTTAGGAGACCTCATTTCATATGGCTTTTTTGCAAATGAGGCTATGCACATCTTTACCTTGTATTTCCTGCACAACTTTATGTTTTGGCTCATTCTTCCGACAAGCTGATGCCTATCACTTGATTTTAATATTGAGCTAAAAGACAATCCTATCTTTAAATCATTTTTTTTTGCAAAAGTGCATAATATATGATTCAGCCCTGAGGCGCGGTGGTGCATGAAATCCCTTTTATTTTGCGCTTCTAAATCAAATAAAATATCCGCTTTGCCACTTTCAAGAACTTCCCTGTTTTTTTCTGAATTCTGGACTAACACCAAATCGGAACTGTTTTTGGCTTTTCCAATTTCATTAAAATCCGCTAAAATACCTAAATATAATTTTAATTCGGAGTTTTTCTGTTTTTCCTTGATTAATTCTTTTTGTTTTTCGTTTTTGCTTTTATCAAATTTATAAGCAAAACATATTGCATTGTAACCTAATTTAACTGCAATTTTGATGAATTCATCTTCATTATTTTCCGGGAAAACTATGTCAATGAGCATAAGAGAGAATTAATATGGAATTTATATAAAGGTTTTTGTTTTGGGTAAGATATTTTTTCCATATAGAAAATATATTCCATAGGAAGTGAAGGGGGCATAGCATTTCCAATGAATATATTATAAAAATTCTTTTTGAATATAAAAGTATTTAAATACAAGCCCTTTATAAAGCATTTATAAATAACTTTTTTAGATGGGGGTGCTAAAATGTCTAAAAAAACTGCTAGAGATATAAAAGTAGTCAACATAGTTGTTTCTACTTCATTGGAGCATGACATTCCATTGGAAAAGATGGCTGCTACATTGAGCAATACAGAGTATAATCCGGAGCAGTTTCCCGGGCTCGTAATAAGGATAAAAGACCCAAAAACGAGCGCTCTTATCTTCTCAAGCGGCAAGGTTGTATGCACTGGCGCAAGAAGCATGGAAAAAGTCCATGAAAGCATAAAAAAGATAATAAAAAGCCTGGAGAAGATAGGAATCAGAATAAAGATAAAGCCTGAAGTCAAGATACAGAACATAGTGGCTTCCGGCAGCGTTGGGATGGACCTTAATCTTAATGTTCTTGCAACCAAGCTTCAGAATGTTGAGTACGAGCCTGAGCAGTTTCCTGGGCTGGTTTATAAGCTTTTAGCTGCCAAGGCGACATTTTTGCTGTTCAGCAATGGAAAGATTGTTTGTACTGGGACAAAAAGCGAAAAGGAAGTTCACGCAGCTTTGGATAAGCTGATTGAGAACTTAAAGAAAGTCAAGGCTTAATTTTTCTTTTTAATTTTGGTTTGGGCACTGGACATTTGCGCGCGTGAGATTTATAAAGCATAAAAAAGAAGGCTTAGGTGTGGTGGTAAATGGAAGCTTTAGAACAGATAAACAAGTTCCACGAATTTGTTGAGACTAATTATTATTCTTCGCTGCTGAATTCTCTTAGGAAAGACACTAGGTCGCTTATTGTTGACTTCTCCGGGATTTCAAAATTCGATGTGGAGCTGGCAAATGAAATTCTGGAAAATCCTGAGGAGGCCATAAAGGCCGCGGAGCTTGGAATACAGGAATTTGATATAGAGAATATAAAAGGTGTTAGGATCCGGTTTAGAAACCTGCCGGAAGGGCAGAAAATCATGGTGAGGGACATCAGGAGCAAGCATCTTGGAAAGTTTATGTGGACTGAAGGAATTGTCAAGCAGAAGTCTGATGTAAGGCCGCAGGTGACATCTGCAAAATTTGAATGCCCGAGCTGCGGGAATGTTATAAATGTGCTGCAGTTAAACGGGAGTTTTAAGGAGCCTTCCAGGTGCAGCTGCGGAAGAAAAGGCAGATTTAACCTTTTAAGCAAGGAGCTTGTTGACGCGCAGGGCATTGTTTTGGAAGAAGTTCCTGAAAGCATGGAAGGCGGCGAGCAGCCAAAAAGAATCAACGTTTTTCTCAAGGATGATCTGGTAAGCCCGATAAGCGAAAAGAGAACCAGCCCGGGCTCTAAGGTGATTGTTGTCGGAATTATAAAAGAAGTCCCAATTATATTGAGGACAGGAGCCAAAAGCACAAGATTTGATATAATGGTTGAGGCAAACAACATAGAGCCGGTTGAGGAAACATTTTATGATTTGGAGATCAGCGAAGAGGAAGAGAAGCAGATTTTAGAGCTTGCCAAGGATCCGAGATTATACCAAAAACTGATAAATTCCATAGCACCGTCAATTTATGGGTATGATAAGGTTAAAGAGTCGTTGCTATTGCAATTGCTTGGTGGCGTAAGAAAAGTAAGAAGTGATAAGGTTGTAAGCAGAGGAGATTTGCATATATTGCTTGTCGGCGATCCTGGCTCCGGTAAAAGCGCGATGCTTAAGAGAGTCAACTTAATAGCTCCAAAAGGAAGGTACGTATCCGGAAAGGGTGTTTCAGGAGCAGGAATTACCGCTGCTGTTGTCAGAGATGAATTCCTTAGGGGCTGGAGCTTGGAGGCCGGGGCTTTGGTCTTAGCTTCCAACGGCATTTGCTGTATTGACGAGATGGACAAGATGTCAAATGAAGACAGAGCTGCCATGCACGAAGCGCTTGAGCAGCAAACTGTCAGCATAAGCAAAGCCAATATTCAGGCTACCCTACTGGCCAGAACAACTGTATTAGCTGCAGCAAATCCAAAATTCGGGAGGTTTGACCCGTATGGCATAATTGCAGATCAGATTAACCTCCCTCCGACATTGATTAACAGGTTTGATTTGATATTCCCAATAAAAGACCTGCCTGAGGAAACCAGAGATGAGAAGATGGCAAGCCATATACTAAGCCTGCACCAAAGCCCGGACATATTTGAGCCTGAAGTGCCGACAGAGTTATTAAAGAAATATATATCTTATGCCAGGCAGAAAATACGGCCAATCCTTACTGACGGGGCTTTGCAGGAAATAAAGGAATTTTATCTGAAAATGAGGGCAACAGTATCGAGCGAGGGGGGAATCCAGGCTATTCCTATATCCCCCAGGCAGCTGGAGGCTCTGGTTAGATTGAGCGAAGCAAGCGCAAAAGTAAGGCTTTCCGATAAGGTGACAAAGAAAGATGCGGATAAGGCAATAGAGCTTATAGAGTACTGCTTAATGCAGGTCGGGCTTGACAGGGAAACCGGGAAAATTGATATTGACAGAATAGCTACAGGGGTCACTGCAACCCAGAGGAGTTATATACTCATTATTAAAGAGGTCATAAGCGAATTGGAAAACAAGTTGGGAAAAACCATCCCTATCGATGATGTTATTGAGGAAGCAAAGTTAAGAAATATCAGTGATGACAAGGTGGAGGAGGCTTTGGAAAAGTTGAAGCGCTCCGGTGATTTGTTTGAGCCTAGAAGGGGCTTCATAAGCCGTATTTAATTTTAAAATGTTGGAAGAGCAAAAGAAAATACAAAAAAGGCAGATAGCGGTTAAAGTTTCAATTAGCGAACTGCTCAGCGGAAAATATGTAAGGGAAGAGGGCCTGATGCCAAATTATATAGAAACTGCTGACGGCAAGAAAATTTCCAGAGTGAACATAATAGGGACTGTTGTTTTTAAGTTTGACGAGGAAAGCCTCAATTATAAAAATTTTGTTATAGATGACGGCTCCGGAAAGATTTCTGTCAGAAGCTTTGAAAAAAATTTTGATGTTGAAAAATTGGGCATAGGGGATACTATTATGATTGTAGGGCGCCCAAGGGAATTCAGCAATGAAAGGTACCTGCTACCGGAGATTATAAGAAATATCAACAACAGACTATGGGTGCATATCAGGAAGCTGGAACTTGACATCGTTAACAAAGCCAGTTATGGCGCAAAGACAGCCAGTGAACCTGTGTATGAAAGGCAGAAGGCTGCAGAGGACGAGATTGGAACTCCCCATTTATTGGATTCTGATTTAGTCTACAATTTGATTAAGAAACTTGACGCTGGGAACGGCGTTTTGATTGACGAGGTAATAGAGAAATCAAATCTGAAAAATTCTGGAAAACTTATTAATAATTTGCTGGAAAGCGGCGAGATTTTTGAGATAAAGCCCGGCAGGGTTAAGGTCTTAGAATAACAAGGGTGTTGCGTAAACCTCTAAAAATGCGGCTACCAGAAGGAATGCTATGCTTATGACTAAAAGCTCTGAGGCGTCAAAAAGTATGTTTGAGAATTTCTCGCTTTGGTAATGGTGCTTTATAATTGCCACGGAGATTATGCCTCCTGCCAACCCTCCATAAAAATAAGCGATGATTTCCGGAATCCCGTGCAGCGAGTATCTTAAAAGGCCTACAGAAACAACCTGAAAATAGCTGCCTGCCTTTGCCATCCCTATGGAAGATGCGTACTGGCTTATATTGGACCTTATAAAATTCCCGATGGCTGCGCCTATTACAGTAGCATTCCACGTAAGAATGAAAATAGCTCCCGCACCATAGATGAAAGCGAAGAGTATCGAATAAGAAAGCACCTTGACATTATTAAAAAATATCTTTATGAATGTGCTGAATTGCTGCGCAAGGCTACCTGAGACCATGTTGTTGATTGATTCTATTGTTTGTGTCTGCTTGTCAAACAGCGAGCCTACGGTAGATGCCGGCAAGAATACATACCAGGCGACGCAGGAAACAGTAATACCTATAAACAAAAACATGAGAAAAACAATTGCCTTGTTGTGCTCCTTGAGCAGGGTTATTTCCTTGTCTATGATTAAGTCCTTTTTCTCTTCAAATTTCATGGTATTGTAGACTATAGGTATGCAGGCCATCACTGTCAGAAAGACCATTATCAGGCTTGCCTGTTCCCTGAAGATGCGCAAGGATAAAAAAATCCCGACAGAGGAGTATAAAAACCCTATGAAGAACATCTCCCAGGGCTTCCTCTCGGCCTTAAACGGGTTTATTAACGATTCCAGCACCATAGGATAATATTTTTTAATGGTGTATATATACTTTTTTGTTGAGAATAAAACAATTAGATTTATAAAACAGCAAAAAATACCAGCCGCATGGGATACAAAGAGCTCCTTGAGCAGGTCAGAAAACAGATGCCTGAATCCGTGTTCAAAAAAGAAAGGTTTGAGATAACCAAGGTTGTCGGGCATGTACAGGGCAATAGGACCATTATCAGCAATTTTTTGCAGATAGCCGGCAATCTCGGCAGGGAGCCTGAGCACCTGCTTAAATTTGTTCTGAGGGAATTGGCCGCTCCCGGAGAGATAAAAAAGAGTGGGAGCATCATTATAGGGACCAAGATTCCTGCATCAAGAATAAATGAAAAGATAAAGGAATATGCCAATTTGTTTGTTTTCTGCCATGAATGCGGAAAGCCTGATACAAAGATAGAAAAAGAAAGGGAATTGACATTTATCAAATGCATGGCCTGCGGCTCCAAACATAATGTAAAAACTAAGATAGCATAGCTATGATGCCAACACCTATTAAGATAATTGTTAATGTCCACAAAACAGCTGACAATAAAAAAATAGTTGCTGTATGCGATAATGAACTTATAGGGAAAAAGTTTGAAGAAAAAAACCTGCAGCTTGACCTGGCATCAAATTTTTACAGAGGGGAAGAGAAAACTGAAGAAGAAGCAATTAAGATTTTCCACTATGCCTATATAATAAACTTCGTTGGAAAAAGGTCTGTTGAACTTGCCTTAAAACAGGGGATAATTTCCGGCAATAACATAATTTATATTAAAAAAATACCACATGCGCAGGCAATATTGGCCTAAAACCACTTGCCCAAGCCTATCTGCTTTTCTTTATCCCTCCCGAATATGCTCTCAACATTCCTTCTTGTCAATTCCAGGGTTTGTTTTAAATAGCTCGGCAGGTTGTATTTCTCGGCTAGCGAGATTGCCGGCTCAAGGTATTTTATGATTGAGCCTTCCGAGACGGTAAATATTATTTTTCCGTTGCATTTTATGCATTTGCCCAGTAGCGGCGGCCTTCTGTATTTTTCATTGCATTCCACACATCTGAATTCCTGCACAGAAAACTTCCTTAGGTTTCCCTTGATATCCCTCAGGAAATGCTTTTCTATGACCAGCCTGGCTACATCAGACGCGTCAACAGCCCTTATCCTGTCCGCCAGATCCATTTGGCCTTTTAGCTTTTCCTCCATCGAGGGCAGTGTCTTGTATGCTGAGCACCTGACTCCAGAATTCAGATTGGTTATCGGATGCGTAAAGCCGATGCCTTTATACTGTTTTGGTGTATTCAGATTCCTGCCAAATTGCTCTATTTTAACGTCACGAGGCTGGCTGAAATTTAAGCATGCTTCATAAAATTCCAGCGGATAGCGCCATACAACATCCATATCAAAAACCATATCATCAACTTCGGCAGGTATGATTTTTGAAGTCAGGACAAGAGGGGCATCCTGAGTTGAGCCTCTGGTGTTAGGCAGAAATTTCCTTGAAAAATTAAGCAGCGAGTCCATAAGCAGCATTACTGATGCCTCATCACCGTCGCAATCGCGCCTTGTCGCTGCGTGAAACATTGGGTGTGCAAAGAATCCCTGTGTTTTCGAAAAGCCTATGACCCTGCCTATTATGCCTGCTGATGTATGCGGGGCCAAGGCGACAACCAAGCTTCCTATAACATCACTCTCTGATGCAAAATTATAAAAACTTTCAACATTGTAGAATTTTGTCAATAATTCATCTATAAACAACCCAATCCTGAACAAGACCTTATCAGCCCCATCTTCAGGGCTTTCGTCGCAGGAAGGCAGGATAACATCCTGCGGGCTAAGCTCCAATACCTGATCCGGATTTTGCAGTTCTTTCCCGTAAATGTCTTCTTCGTAACCCAATTGCTTAAGTTTTTCTATAGAAACGTCAATATCCCTTGGCTTGAAATGGGTTATCGGCAATTGAGTCATATCATACCTTATTGTGCCGTCTTTGTTTACATAAACGCTATGCTTCGCCCTCAGAATACCCTTTATAATATGCTCCGGGATATGGTCTTTATTGGATGTGCCCCTTACACCCTTTATTAAATCTGGAAATGACGACATATTCAACTTTTTGAGTGAGCTATCAAAATGTGTTTTGATGTCTATCTCCTGCTGCTTGAATGACTCTGCTTTCCCGTGCTTGCCGCAATGGCTTTCCTCGATTAGCCCGCAGACTTTGCAATAGTGCAATTTTTTGGTTTTTTTGCCGCAGTTCTCGCAAACACAAAAAATGGTCTGCATTTTACAATCTTGGCACATATAGACTGGAAAATCGGAATTTATTTTACCTGCTTCCAAACAGCTTTGAAACGACCTTAAACGGCCGCCTTGATTACCTACGGGGAAAAGCACGTGAGGGCTTCCTGTCAGTTTTCTCATCTTGGCTTTTTCCGGCCTCCCCATCCTAGCCCCGACAAAAACCCCGGATTTATCGTTGATTTTAATCTCCGATAGCTTGTTTACAATTTCCAGAACATCCCTATCCTGATTTTCGTCGATTATTGCAGCCGTATTTTTAATGCTGCTTTGCTCTCTGAGGTTCAGGCTAACGGTTATTGCGATGGCATTGTCCTTTTCCACGACAACAAATTCGTCGTTAACAACAATATGCTCAACACCCAACAACTCCAAGACGCGTTTCGGAGCCTCCTCAAACGGAAAGATAATTTTGTTCAGGGTGTTGCTCTCAAATGAAAAATTCGCATTTCGCATCCAGTCAACCAGCATTTGCAGGTTGTCAATCGAGATTGTTTTCCAATGAAAAGTATAATCAGGATGTAAAGGAACTCCCAGTTTTTTTGAGAGTATTATTGCATTTTCGATTTTTGGCTTAATTTCCAGGGGATTTTTGGCAAGGCTCTCTAATTCGGCTTTGGGCATCTCCAATAACTCAGCCAGTTTTCCGAAATCCAGTGCCCCGAATAAATCTACTGTTGCATGCTCAACATCTAAAGACCACCATTCCTCACAATAGCCTGCAGGCAATAATTGGTGGGCCCTGTTATAAAAATCTCCATAACTAAACAAGATATCACCTAAAAACAGGATTTCCTTAATCTGGTCCATTAGCCTTTTTGCCTCCTTTAAGGTATTGATTTTGATGACGTTGCCGTTATTCAGCTTTACAATCGGGCCTTCTATTGAATCACACGCCACGATAGCTGTGGCCTTTCCCGGCCTTTCCACTTTTAGCTGCGTGCCAATGGCTATGTACTGGTTTAGGATGTACATTGTAGCAGGGTGTATTGCCGCAGCACTATATCCTGATGCCCTGCATCTTCCATACCTCAGCCTGAAACCGCCGACACCTAACGGATGCGTAAGCACCGGCCTTCCAGCAACAAGATCTTCTATATAGGTGAATATCGGAGTAATTTTCTCCTTTAATTCAAAAGTTGCTTTTGATTTGACTTTCTTCTGTAATTCTGAGAATTCCTTTAGGAATGACCATTGCTCAAGATCAAAATCCTCCTTCCAGCTGGAGATGTTTGCCCAAAGCTTTGACGCTTTTTGCGCCAAACACTCACCTATAACAAGGCACGGGCCGCTCCTTATCTTGTTTGTCTCTATCCTGTCCAGATCCTTGTAATTGGAGACCTCTATTTCTTCTGACGGGTCGCCATCTATCTGGACAGGCAGATGCTTAACCAAAAACCTGATTTCTTTCTCGCTCGGCAGGTATTGCAGGTTTGTGACGCGATCATGATAGTCGTAAAGCTCTGTCACGGTTCTCCTGATTTCCGTTTCTGTCGGGTCATAAGGGAAGTATCCTGTTTTTTTCCTTAGAAAATCTGCTATAATAACTGAGACCGCCCCAGCAGTGCCTCCTGCGCTCCTTATCGGACCGGAATACATCAGGCAGAAATATTCTTTGCCGTCTTTTCTTTTCTTTAATTTTAATTGAATAAATCCTTCCAAAGGGCTGGAAACTATGCCTAAGGTCAAGTAAGCCAGGCCAACCCTTATCCCAGTTTCTATGGCCTCTATTTTGTCCCTGAATTCGCAGAATTTCTGGTTGAAAACTTCCAAAGCTATTGTCAGCGCGACACGCCAGTCAAGTTTTTTAAATGTTCTTTCTAGTTCTTCAATTCTCTTGGATAATCCTGAACCGATGATTTGTGGAGTTAATGCACCAACTAGGTTTTCTACACGCTCTGCCATATTTTTAGCCAATGGCAAGTCTATGTCATCCTCTGGATCAAGGCCTTTTTTTCTGGCTATTTTTGCCAGGTCGTAAGCTGTCTTGACATTTTCATCAATAATACCAAAATATTTTTCCATGTCCGCAGTAAAATTTTCTTTTTGCATTTATTTTCCAAATTTCAGGATTTTTACTCCCCTTGTCTGCAAATTAACTATAGGGACCCTGCTTGGCTCAGGATTGTGCCCCATTTTTTCCTGGAAGGCTGTTTTGCTCTGCCAGCAGCTGCTGCATATCATTGTAACGTTTCTGTGATTAGATGTTACTGACTTGTGTATGTGGCCGCTGACAAAAAAATCCGGGATGGGGTCTATAACCAACGGGTCTTTTTTCATATCGGGGATGTATAAGTTTGAAGTGTGGGTCGGTGCCAGATGCCTTCTTTGGAGCAGGAATTTCATGATCAAGTCCGCCCTGTCGTAACCGCCATTATTCCTGAGGGAATCCACATGAGCCACAAAATAATCAAAAGAATAGCCGTGATAAAGAAGTATGTTAAATCCCGGAAAATCTTTGGACGAGTGTATATTGACCATTGCAGGATTGGAGACTATAATTGCATTTGGCAGTTCGTAAATCGGCTGCGCAAAGTCCTGATAAAAAGGCGGTTGTGGTTCTGCAACCCTGATAGCATCGTGGTTTCCGGGGCATATAACCAGCTGAATGTTTTCCGGAATCCTTTTCAGGAGCCTTGCGCATTCTGCATATTGCTCTTTTATGTCCTTTATGAGCAATTCCTTTTCCTGTTCTGGGTAAACACCACATCCATCAACTAAGTCCCCTACCACGAATATGTATTTGACTTTAGATGCTATGCTCATCTGTTCTTCAGTACCTGTTTCCTGGTTTATCCACTTTAGAAATTTGTTAAAGTCCTCCCCCAGAAAATTGACAGAGCCGACATGCATATCTGACAGGAAGATTGCATAAACTTCATCCTGAGCCTTTTTTACCTTATTTGTTAGGGGGATATCCGGCAGAATAATGTCATTTGCAAAAATCACATTTTCCCCGTTAACCCCCGTGACGGCTATAGTATCATCCAAAACCAGGCCCTTGGCAAGATTGTATAATGTTGGATTATTTTTGTTGATGAGAACCTTAATGTAGCCCGTCCTGTCCTCCAAAACAAGGATAGTGTTGTTGTTTTTTGTTGTGTATTTTTCATAAATAATCCCTATTACCGATACGTTTTCCTTATCTTTCTTGTTAAGGATGCGGTTTATAGAGGTTATGTTTTTGAGGCTCTGCCTGTTCCTCAATATTCTTTCAATTATTGAATACCTATTATAGAAATGCTGTGCGAAGTCCTGCACCACTATATTCCTTGCATCCTCAGCATATGAGTACAAAATTTTGACTTTGGACTCTTCCGAAACCTCTTTTCTGGTATCCTCTGTTTTTTTTGAGAGGTAATCCAAAAAATTGCTATAGTTTTTTGTGCTTTTCCCTTTCTCGAATAAAACCCTTAGCCTGTCGAATTCCATCCAATTGACATCTGAATTTTTTCCTGGGTCCAGAAGTTCCCCGATATAGTCGTTCAAAACAAGGATTTCTTTGGTGTTGTTGCTGGTTAGTAGACTGGAAACCCTTTCGAGTTCATTCTGGTTTTCTATGCTTTTCAGGATGTCTGCGCTCAACAACAATCCTTTTTTTAAAAAAGATTCCACTAGTTCTTTTTTGTTAAACTGGATTTGTTCCATTTTAAGAATGCTGCTATAAATCCAAGCCCTCTTCCAATATTTTTTTTATATGTGGGATAGTTGATTTGTTTATTGACAGAGAGATTTCCCTTGTTCTGCCGTATCTTCCTTTGGATATTACCTTGGTGTTTATGATTCCAAAAACATCCAGTTCTGCCAGTATATCTGAGATTCTCCTTTGGGTAAGCGGCCTTAAGTTGATTTTGCCGCAAATCTGCTTGTAAAAGTCGTAAATCTCCCCCGTGAATATCAGGTTTTGTTTTGATTGTAATGAAAGAATGGAATACAAAGCTGCTTGGTGCTGTTTTGGCTGGGTCTTTATTGTTTCAAAAACCCTGTCTTTCTCTATGCTGTCTTCTGCCTCGTCTATATGTTCTATTTTTACTTTCTGGTTGCCATTTCTTTCGGCTATTTCCCCTGAAACCCTAAGCAGCTCTAAAGCCCTTCTTGCATCGCCGTGGTCTCTGGCAGAGTAAGCTGCACATTTTTCAATAACGCCCTCCCCAATAACACCTTTTTTGAAAGAAAGCTCCACCCTTTCCTTCAGGATGGATTGCAGCTGAAGTGCGTTGTACGGTGCAAAAACAACCTCTTCCTCAGAAAGGGATGATTTTACCCTAGGATCTAAATTATCCACAAATAAAAGATCATTAGATATTCCTATCAAAGATATTTGTGAATTTGAAAGGTCGTCATTTATCCTCGTCAGGTTGTATAAAACCCCATCGCCTGCCTTATTAACGAGCTGGTCTATTTCATCCAAAACCAAAATAACTGTCTGTCTTTTCTTATCCACAACATCAAAAAATATCTTGTAAACTTCGTCTGTCGGCAGCCCTGTTGGTGGAACAGCCTTGCCGAAAAAGCTTGCCAGCTGCGCCATTAACCTATATTCGGTATCTGCCGTCCTTTTTAACTTACAATTTAGGTAGAATATCTCAAGAGGTATGTTTTTTCCCTTTGCAGCGTACTGCATATTCTTTATTACGTATTTTGTTGTTGATGTTTTTCCTGTTCCGGTTTTGCCGTAAATGAACAGGTTGGAAGGCTTATCGTGCCTCAAAGCTGGAGCAAGCACATTTGCTATTTTCTTTACCTGTTCGTCCCGGTGGTGTATTGTTTCTGGTATGTAAGAGGACTGTAGGGCTTTTTTACTCAAAAAAAGGCTTTCTTTTTTCGCAAAAGACTCAAAAAAGTTCAACAAACCACTTTCCACCATGTTTTTCCAAACGAAATGGTGCTATTTAAGGTTTTTCTTTTGGAAAGTCGCACACCACGGTTTCTTATGGAAAGGCTATTTTTATTATAGTTATTATATTATATTATATATTTTCTATATAGAAAGTAAGTAGTATCTTTAATGTTAACAAAACAAAATCAAATTTCCACAGGAAAAGCAGGACTGTGGATAAGATTTATCATTATAAAGTAATAAAAATCGAAATATTTAAATATGCTTGCTTCTTTCCCTGTTTGTATGCTAGAAAGTAAATCTTTAATCAAACTGAGGGAGCTGGGGCTTAATACTTATGAATCAAAAATCTGGACAGCCCTGCTGAGCAGGGGAGTCTCAACAGCAGGCGAGCTTTCTGACATAGCAAACGTTCCAAGGAGCAGAAGCTACGATGTTCTTGAAAGCCTTGAAAAGAAGGGCTTCGTGATAATGAAGCTAGGAAAGCCAATAAAATACATTGCAGTTCCCCCGAGGGAAGTGCTAGAGAGGGTCAAAAAGAACGTGCAGGAAGATGCTAAAGAGAGCGTAAAGAGGCTTGAGGATCTGAAAGGAACTGATGTCGTCAATGAACTGAATACATTGCATACTCAGGGCGTTGAACTGGTAGAGCCTGCAGACTTATCAGGAAGCCTGAAAGGAAGGCATAACCTGTATAATCATCTTGAGCTTACAATAAGGAACGCTGAAGAGTCTGTTTCATTGATGACGACTTCGCAGGGATTGATGCGAAAAGTCGAGGGCCTGAAGCCGACATTCGAGAAGCTGAAGAAAAGGGGTGTTAAAATAAGGATTGCAGCCCCGATAACAAAAGAATGCATGCAGGCAGCAAAAGACATATCGAGCGTTGCAGATGTCAGGAACACGGACAATAAGGCAAGGTTCTGCATTGTTGACGGCAAAGAAATAATCTTCATGATTTTGGATGACAAAGAAGTGCATCCTACCTATGATGTAGGCATATGGGTCAATACGCCTTTCTTTGCAAGCGCTCTGGAAAACCTTTACGAGCTTGCGTGGAAAAGCATGAAGCCTGCAAGTGAAATGGCCAGGAAAGCATAATCTTATTTCTTTTTTTATTTTTGTCAAAAACCACCAGTCAAAGATGGGTGACATGAAAGGCTGAAAGCCTCTATAGCCATCCGGTTCAGTACGGTGGTTTTTGAGCATCTCAAAAATGCTAGGCATTTTGGATGATCATCAAGAATCTTTGATTCTTGAGATGCTCGGAAATATACCATAATTACCTAGGGTTATAGGGCTATGTCCCTCAGTTACAAACTGATGGTATATTTCCGACATATTAAATCATTAAACATAAAACTTATAAACCATATTTCTTTTGTTGCATTAAATGAACAAGAATAAAATTATTGAATTAAAGAAAATAGCGAATGATATAAGGAAAGAGTCTTTGCTGATGATCTATAAGGCGCAATCAGGGCATCCGGGAGGCTCTTTGTCAGAAGCAGACATTTTAGCTGCACTGTATTCCTATAAATTAAGAATTGATGCAAAAAAGCCTTTATGGGCTGAAAGAGACAGGTTTGTCCTGAGCAAAGGGCATGCTTCTCCCGGCTACTATGTAACACTGGCAATGAAAGGATTTTTTCCGAAAAAAGAACTAGAGAGCTACAGAAAAATAAATGGTTTATTGCAGGGGCACCCCGAGCTTAATATTCCCGGAGTTGATTATGCAGGAGGCTCTTTAGGCCAGGGAGTTGCATTCGCAAACGGCATTGCACTGGCAGGAAAGCTGGATAAGAAAAGCTATAAGGTTTATGTTCTGATTGGAGACGGTGAAAGCCAGGAAGGAGTTGTATGGGAAGCCTCAATGGCAGCCGCTTTCTATAAATTAGATAATCTGGCTTATATCCTCGACAAAAACCAGGTGCAGCAGACAGGAACTACAAAAGAAGTCATGGACATAGGAAATGCGGCTGAAAAATGGCTGGCATTTGGATTTAATGTTATTGAAATCAACGGCCATGACGTGGAGCAGATAGTTGATGCTTTGGATAAAGCAGATAGTGTTAAAGGAAAGCCTACAATGATAATAGCAAATACTGTCAAGGGAAAAGGTGTTTCTTTTATGGAGCTAAACCATAAATTTCATGGAAAAGCTCCTAATGATGAAGAATTCAAAAAAGCAATGGAAGAATTGAATAAAGTAAGATTTGATTAAAATGGCAGGAATTGTCAAGGAAGAAAAAGGGAAAATTGCGACAAGGGACGGCTATGGAAAAGGCTTAGTCATTGCCGGAAAGAAAAACAAGGATGTTGTTGCCCTGGATGCGGATTTAAGCGACAGCACAAGAAGCGAAATGTTCAAGAAAGAATTTCCTGACAGGTTTTTCAGCATGGGTATTGCCGAGCAGGATATGATAGGAACTGCAGCAGGCTTGGCTGTTTCCGGGAAAATCCCATATGCAAGCTCTTTTGCCATATTTGGGTTAAGAGCTTTTGAGTTAACAAGAAACATAATAGCAAGGAATAAGATTAATGTCAAGATTGCTGGAAGCCATGCGGGCTTGTTTACAGGAGAAGACGGAAAAAGCGCGCAGGCAATTGAGGACATTGCAGCTTACAGGGCTTTGCCTAATTTTGTTGTCATTCAGCCAGCAGATGCAATTGAGGCTGAAAAGGCAGTTTTGGCTTTATTGGATTACAAAGGGCCTTCTTACATGAGGCTATTGCGCAGTCCATTGCCTATAATCAATGACGAAGATTATAAATTTGAAATCGGAAATGGAGTTGTTTTGAAAAAAGGCAATGATGCAGTCATATTTGCAACGGGGACAATGGTTCACGAATCATTGAAAGCTGCAGAGGAATTAAAAAAGGAAAATATTGATATTTATGTTGCAAATATACATACAATAAAGCCAATAGATAAAAATTTAATTATTAATCTGGCAAAAAAGACAAACTGCGTTATAACTGCCGAGGACCACAACATAATTGGAGGATTGGGGAGCGCAGTTGCAGAGGTTTTAAGCGAGAATTGTCCATGCTTGCTGAAGAGAATTGGAATGCAGGATAAATACGGAGAGTCAGGAAAGCCTGATGAATTGTACGAAAAATACGGCTTGAATGCAGAATCAATTGTGAATGTTGTCAAAAATACAATAAAACTTAAAAAAATAAAATAAATAGGCGAGCCAATGAGCGAGCGTAGAATTAGCGGAGCATATTTAACATCAAAATTCAAATCTAACTAATAAAACAAATAAAAATAAAATAAAAAACCAAAATAAAATGCAGCAATGGGTTATTTACGGCTTAATAGCATCTGTCCTCTTTGCATTAAACGGCATTATTTACAAAGTCGCGCAGCAAAAAGGCAATTTTTCCCCTTATTACGGCACATTTGTGTTTGGCTTTGGAGTCATTCTTGTTTTCGGCTTGTTTTTTTTATTCAGGCCGAGCTTTGAATTTGAATGGAAATCAAGCGGCCTCGCATTATTGTCAGGAATTGTCTGGGCTTTTGGGTTTTTGGCAATTGCAATTGCACTGTCCCAGAAGGCGGACATTGCAAGGCTGGCGCCTATCTACAATACAAACACCATATTGGCAGTCTTGATGGGTATAATCTTCTTGAAGGAAATTCCTGATGCGAGCGGCATAGTCAAGGTTGTTTCAGGAGCAATTTTAATAGTTATAGGTGCTATATTGGTTGTGATATAAAATATCAAAAAATCAATTTAAACTTTAAAACAATAAAATATAAAAATAGAAAGGCATTGTAAAAATAAAATGAAAATCTTCCTTGATACCGCGAGTGTAGCCGAGATAAAGGCTGCAAATGACATAATCCCATTAGACGGCGTTACAACAAATCCGACATTGATAATGAAGGAGGGAAGGGATTACGTGCAGACATTGAAGGAAATAACAAAAATTGTCAATGGCCCTATAAGTGCAGAAACTGTTTCTTTAAATGCTGAAGGCATGGTGAAAGAGGGCAGGGAATTTGCAAAGATTCACAAAAACATTGTGATCAAGGTTCCTATGACTCCTGAGGGAATGAAGGCCTGCAGATCATTGACGAAGTCTGGGATAAAAGTAAATACGACTTTGGTTTTTTCAGCAAACCAGGCATTGCTGGCGGCAAAGGCAGGAACTTATCTTACAAGCCCTTTTATCGGAAGGCTGGATGACATAGGGGAAAAAGGCACGGAACTGATAAGGGAGATAAGGCAGATTTATGACAATTATGGTTTTAAATCACAAATTCTCGCAGCTAGTATAAGATCTACAGAGCATGTTAAGGAAGTTGCAATGATGGGGGCGGACATAGCTACAATGCCTTTCAAGGTTTATGAGCAATTATACAAGCACTCTCTGACAGACAAAGGCATAAAGCAGTTTTTGGATGACTGGAGCAAGCTGCAGAAAGAATTGAAGAAAAAATAGTTTTAATTTAATTCAAATGGATAAGGAAATAAAAGTCTTTATAATTATTGTTTTAGCTTTGTTCATTCCTTTTTATTTATGGTATATAATACGTGGGGATATTTTGGTTCAAGCAATAATAGTTATAGCATTCACTATTTTATTAATATTCATTTCATATCTAATAAAAAACAATTTTCCAAAATCAAAAATAGGCAGAATAATCACCGGATTTTTTGATATTATAAGGGATTTATTTGGTTTTCCTTTACCTTAACTTAATTGCTCTTTATATCCTTCCCTTAACCTTATAATTCTTCCAAAATGTTTTTTTTATTGTAGCTTATTCTATTGTCTTTCAATATTCTTTCAAATTCCAGTGAATTCTCAATAGGGATTTTGACAACCCCATTCATCAATCTCGTGCCGTTTAAAAGCTCTATAATGCCTTTTTGATTCCTGCCCGCAAGAATATAGTTGAATTTAACCTTTTGAGTATGCGTCAGATTCTTTAGTCTGTACCAGAAGATTGTATAGGATTCAAATCCTAAAGTCTGGCAGAATTTTTTATTATGAAAAATGCTAACACCTTCAAGCAAAATTCCTGTCCTTGCCATAAACTCTAGAGAGAACAAGTCTTTCAGCAGGCATTGCTTTATGTCTATGGCTTCGTCTATTTTTCCTTTTAATCTGCTTTTTATTTCTTGCACCGCGTCAAGCCTTTCCTTAAGGCTCCCATCTAAGAAAATCACCATCACATCTATGTCTCTCGGTTCTAGCGAGCCTTTGACTAGAGATCCAAATATCACAATATCAAAGATATTTTCTTTTTTCTCACTTTTCAAGCATTTTTTTAATTTTTTCAATATCATCTTTAAGCAGTTCCGCTGATTCTTTATCCATTTTTTTAGTGTAGGAATCCTGATAAAAGGGAAAATCCCTATCTAAAATAGAATAAAGTTGGGGATATCTTTCTTCAATTATTCTGAATCTGTCAGAATGCGACGAAGGTATTTTGTTCTCTTTTTGTAATATTATTAGATCAGAAAGAGCTACAAGAGCCTTAAAGAAAAGGGTTGTTGCACTGTTATATTTTGACTCATTGAACGCTCTCAATCCCAAATCAAAGTATTCTTCAAAGTTATTCCATAAGATTTTCTCTTTTTCATTCATGTTTACAATACAACAAATAACTTATATTTAAGCTTTTCTGTTGTATATGACAACAAGTTGTACAGTATAACTAAAAGGACCAAATTTATTTTTTAAGTTG
>Ga0209541_10006817_pt1 | contig 19371 bp, 18 predicted proteins | sample RifCSPlowO2_01_FD_184027 | JGI IMG/M metagenome (GOLD analysis project Ga0209541, IMG submission 184027) | Groundwater microbial communities from Rifle, Colorado - Rifle CSP2_plank lowO2_0.1 (SPAdes) (version 2) | ecosystem: Environmental > Aquatic > Deep subsurface > Groundwater | place... | reverse complement strand
CGCCTCGTTAATTGCCTCATGGCAATTGAAAGGCCTGGACTTAAAGAGCGAACTTAAGCAAATGTTAATAAAGAACCTTTGTTTTTGCTAAACAAATACGTTTTTTTAATAAATCTTCATCTCTGGCATCTCCATAAACAAAATCAAAATCAGGATTTGTTATAAACTGGAGTGGAGAGCTTTGCCTGAACATCAAATTATCAAGGCAGGTGACTCTATACCCTTTTTCCAAAAGATAAGAGGTAAGAACACTACCTATATATCCTGCTCCCCCAGTTATCAGCACTCTCTCCATGGGTTTAAGCTTTATTTTTATTTTATAAATAATTATGTGATAGAGGATATATTTTATTTATAATTTGATAAAAACCAGTCATAGGTTTTTCTTAAGCCCTCTTCTATGCTGGTTTTAGGCTTCCATTCAAGGGAGTTTATTTTTCCTGAATCAAGAAGCTTTCTCATTGTTCCATCAGGGTATTTAGAATCAAAAACAATATTGCCTTCAAAGCCTGTTATTTTCTTTATAATTTCAGAGATTTCTTTTATTGAAAAATCCTGCCCAAATCCTATGTTTATTAGCTCTGGAGAATTATAATTTTGCATTAAAAATATAGCTGCGTCTGCTAAATCATCTACGTAAAGAATTTCTCTTTTAGGGGTGCCAGTTCCCCAGAGAGAAAGTGTTTTTTCATTTTTTAATTTTGCTTCATGAAACTTTCTAATTAAGGCAGGAACAAAGTGGGAATTTTCCAGGTCAAAATTATCATTAGGGCCAAAAAGGCTTGCTGGAACAACTGAAATAAAATTTGCACCATGCTGCTCCCTGTAAGCCTGACACATTTTAACACCTGCTATCTTGGCTGCTGCAAAAGCATCATTAGTTATTTCCGGAGCTCCTGTAAAGAAATATTCCTCTTTTATTGGCTGTTTTGAATCTTTTGGATACATGCAATTGCTTGCAAAAAACAAAAGTTTTTTTACACCTGAATTCCAGGCAGAATGAATAACATTAGACTGAATTTGAATATTGTCATAAATAAATTCTGCTTTTTTTTCTTTATTTGCCTTTATACCTCCAACTTTTGCAGCTGCAAGGAAAACATAATCTGGCTTTTCTTTTAGAAAAAATTCCTGTGTTTTTTTCTGGTCTCTTAAATCAAGTTCTTTGGAGGAGATAAAGATAAGATTAGGATATTTACCTTTCAATTTTCTTACTAAAGCGGAGCCGACTAATCCTGTATGACCTGCTATGTAAATTTTTGAATCTTGGTCCATTTTATCTTCTGTCTTTTAATTCATTTAAGAGAGTCTAGTATTTCCTGAGCTGAGATGCTTTTTGTAAGCTCTTCTGAATACTCGTCGGAATAAAAATGTTTTTCAAGAAAAGGGGAGATTATTTTTTTCAAAATGCCATAATCTTCTACTTCATAAGGGCTAGTTACAAAAAACAATCCAATTGTTGGCTTTTTTAATGCAAGAGCAATATGAAGGGAAAAGCTGTCTGAACATATTAGTGCATTGCAGATATTTACCAATGCAATGAATTCTGAATCAGTGTTATAAGGGTTGTTAAAATGAATTTTTATGTTTTCTTTTTCCAAATCCTGCTTTAATTTTTCGTGCTCTTTTATTTCATCTGGACCACCGAAAACTAAAATATTATAATTTTCTTTTTCTGCTTTTTTTATAAATTCTCTTAAATTATCCTTGTGCCAGACTTTGGAAGGCCATCTTGGAGAAGCACCCATGTGAATTCCTATTAATTTTTCTTTGTTGATATTATTCTCTTGGATAAAATCTTCTGCGTATTTTTTTTCAGCTTTAGAAAGGATTATTTGATGATGTTGTTTTTTATAAGGCAGTTTTGCAAGCTCAAACATCATCTCCTGGTAAGTTTTCCTGTTTTGTTTTTTTAATTCATCGTCAAAAATAGTATTAAGATAATATTCTGCTTCTGAATTTAATGCAACTGGATAGCCTGAATCTTCTGAAAATCCAAATTTATTTTTTGCTGATATTTTTTGAGCTAAATCAGTTGCCTGTTTTTCAATGTCAAAATTATATAAAATATCGAATTCTTCATTTAAGTCCAGGGGAATTGTATGCACTTTATTTATGTAAGGGCTTTTTTTCAGGATTTCAACTGAATCTTCTTTTGTGAGCCATGTTATTTCTGAATCTGGATATTTTTCTTTTAGCGCAGTCAAAATAGGGAGGGTTCTTACCACATCTCCTTTTGCTCCCAACTTTATTATTAGAATCTTAATTGCCATAGTTAGATTTAAAATACAAGGTATTTATAGTTTATTATATATAAAATGAAAGTTTATATTGCTGGACCATTATGCACTGAAAATGAAAGAAAGTTTGTTGAAGAAATTGACAAGCTCTGCAAAAAGCTTAATTTAGAAACTTTTCTTCCTCATAGAGATTGTGGGTTATGGAAAAATCTTGGGGATACAAAAAGAATAGCTAAAGGAGATATTGAAGGTTTTAAAAATTGCAAACTATTGATTGCAAATATGAATGGGTTTTATGTAAGCTCTGGAACTGCCTGGGAAATGGGATATGCATATGCAAAAAAAATACCTATAATTGGGATAAAAACAGATAAAAAGCCAGAAGATTCTGTTGAAGACATCAGCGCAATAATATTCGGGACAACGAAAATAACAAGGTCTTTTGAAGAGCTGGAAAGAGAACTAAAGAAAATTCTTTGGAAGAATGATTAACATAGCAGAAATGGACAATGTTAAATTAATCCAAATGCATGACCACATCTTCCAACCATGCCTTCACAATCTACTGCTCCTAAACATCCAATTTTGGATATTTCTGGCTCCCCTTGCTTAAGATATTCTCTAACATCCCCTATACGTGCTATATTAAATGGAACAACATATTCAAACGGAATAACAGAATCAATTTCTGCTAATTTTTCTGCACATTCTAAACTTCCATATTCTCCAACTTTGTAAGGATTTTTTGCTAGTTCATCTGAAGTCTGTAAGTCTGTTTTAAATCCAAATCTCACAAATCTTACTTTTTTATCTTTACTAAATAAAACTCCATCTTGATTAAATGAGCTATCTTCTAATTTTTTTATTAAATTTTCTATATTCATTATAATTCTATCCCCTGCTACCTGAGGATTATCTTCAAAAAAAACTCCATCACTTAATTCATGAGCTGATTTTGGAACCCATAATCTACCAGTATAACCCCACATCCAATAATCCACTACAATTTCTTCAATGATCTCTGTTATCTCGCGTTCTCCTTTATAATCATTTGGGCTTTTTTGATTATCTAAAAAATCTTGACAACGAACCAAATAATCATAGGCTAATGAAACACTTTCACCAGCAGTTGGCCTTTTTAATTTTTCTGCGTCTATTTCTGAAGCAACCTCTCCAAAAGTGCCTACAAATGCAGGATAGAAAAAAGTTAAAATTCTTTCTTCATGGGGAATGCCTCTTAAACGCACTTCTTGTTGATGTTTCATGGATTTTTATAAAATAATCTATTTAAATAATTTTCTATAATAAATTTTATTTATGAGTAACAAATTTATTAATATTACATAAAATATACTTTGGATTATTATCTTTAATTGTTAGTCCAGTGGCTTAGTTGATTCTGTCTCAACTTCTCTCCAGCCATCAGAATAAACTGCTTTTTTTCTTAAGTCTTTGAGTGCTTTTAGGTAGATATATAATCTTAAAAAATACAATTGAATTGTCCAGTAAAATTCTTTAAAAGATTTTGGGTAAATAAAAAGAAAATACCATCCATGCTTTATTTCATTCCAAAAAGATTTTGTCCTGGGCATGTCTGGGGCTATTTTATTTAAATTCTCATGACCTTTTATATTTCTTATTTTTTGGTTTAAGTAATCTTTCAAATTCCCGGGATTTTTAACATAAACTTCAACATCTGGAAGATATTTTATTTTGTAATTTTTTTTATGAAATAAATAAGGAATGATAGCATCTTCAGAAGAATCAATTGGAAATTCATCTATTACTCCTTTTCTAATTGCAAATAAATAGCCAGAGCATTCAAAGAATCTTTGATTATTTGAAAGCTTTTTTCTTGCTTTGTCAATCCCTGCAAAAGCAAAATGAGAAAAATATCCATATTTAGCATTCCTGTCATCAACTGGAACTGGCTTTGCTGTGACACAGCCAATTTTTTCGTCTTTAAATGCATTTAATATCTCTTTAACTGCATTATCACTTACATAAACATCACCATCTGTAAAAATAAAAATATCCTCTTTATTTTTGGAGTTTAATTTCTTAAATAATAAATTTAAAGCATAACTTTTCCCTTCTCCAGGGTCAAGAAAAAAACCAATTCTCTTATCTTTGAGATTTTCTTTGAGAAAATCTCCAACTTCTGGAAATGGGTCGCAGACTATAATTTTGAATCTTTCTTTTATGTTTTGATTTAAAAAAGCATTTACAGCTTTTAATGTTGCTTTTGGCTCATTAAAAGAGGTTATTATTATGTCAATCATTTTAAAATTTAGTAATTTAAATTATATCAAAAGGATAATCTTCTGGCCTTATGATTATAATTTTTTCATTTTTTTCAGAGAGAACTTCAATTCTGACTTTTCTTTTTCCCTGTTTTCCTATATCAGAGAGCTCAATTGACAATACTGAACATTTTTGCCCTGCAAGCATTATTTTATCTCCTACTTTAAGGTCTTTTGATAGTTTTTTCATTAAATTACCTAAAAAAACAAACTTATAAAGTTTGTTATCTCTGTTTTATTATGGAAAATGCTATAATTTTATGCTCTGGAGGGCTTGATAGTGTTGTAACAGTTTATTATGTTAGACATAAACTTAAGTATAAAAAAATAATAATCTTGTTCTTTGATTATAATCAAAGAACAATTAAAGAAGAAAGAAAAGCTGCAAAAAAATGCGCTAAAGAGATTGGAGCTGATTTTATTGAAATAAAACTAAAAGAACTTGGAAAAATTTCAACATCATTAATAAATAAAAAAATAAAAGTTAAAAAAATAAAAAGAAAAGAGCTAAAAGATACAAAAAAAGAATCTGAAAAATTTTATGTTCCTATGAGAAATTCTGTTTTTTTAATTCATGCAATTGCACTGGCAGAATCACTTAAGATAAAAGAAAAAGAAGATCTGAGCAAAAAAGCTAAATTGCTTTTTAGCTCTAGCTCAGCAAATCCTAACAAAGCTGAAGGATTTGCTGATTTTGATATTTTTGTTGGATTTAAGTGCGAGGGAAAAGAGGCTTATCCTGATACAACTATTGAATTTGTAGATGCAATAAATAAACTGATTAAATTTTCTAATAATAAAAATGGAAAAATAATAGCACCTTTAATTAAAAAGGATAAAGAAGATATAATCTTATTAGGAAAAAAATTAGGAGTTGATTTCAAGAAAACTTATAGCTGCTATGCTGGAAGCAAGAATGGAAAACATTGCGGAACTTGCCTTTCCTGCAGATTGAGGCAAGAGGGATTTTACTGGGCTGGTGTGAAGGATGCTACTATATATGAAAATAAATAAGGATAGAAATTTAAACCCTATACCTCACCTTATCATACCAGGCCTTGAAATTTACAGGAAGGCTTCTGTAAGTTGGCTTTAAGATTCTTTCTCTAATTAAATCAGCTATGCTCAAAAATCTTAATACAACCAGGGTCATGAAAGGATTTTTAAGATTTTTATTTACTCTTTTTTCCTCTAAAAGATAATTTACCAGGGAATTTGGCATAATCCCAAATCTTGATTCTGTGACAACTCCTCTCATTAAATTTAAAATTAAATTAAGATACATGTTTTTTCTTTTTAGCAATATATGGGCACTTCTATCCCAATAATTAAGATTAGCTGCTGAATCTTCTTCTTTTTTTATTATTCCCTGTTTTTTTGCTTTATGATATAAAGGAGTTCCTGTAAAAAAAACAAGATTATTAACTGAAAGAAAATAAGGCTTAGGAAGTTTTTGCAATAATTTAATCATATTAATTATATCTTCTGGCTTTTCATAAGGATTGCTTGTAATAACATCATACATTACTGCAAGCTTGTCTTTATATTTATTAATTATTTTTGCAGCATTTAAAATCTGTTCATCTGTTTGATATCTATGGTAAATCTCTTTATTAACTCTTTCAGTCCCTTGAATTCCTATAATAATATCTGTGCATCCTGCATCAACTAAAAGCTTGATTTTTTCATTATTAATTGTTTTTGGGTCTCCAAGACATTTAAATCTCATTTTAACTTTTTCTTTATATAATTTAGAGAATTCTGCAATATCATCTAAAGAACGGAAAGAAAAAGTATCATCTCTTATGTCAAAATAAGTAAGGGTTTTGAATCTTTTTTTTAAGTCTAAAATACAATTTATTATATAGCCTGGAGAGTGATGCCTTAAAATTTTTTTTCTTTTTCCTTCATATAATTTGTTAAGAAGGTCATTACTGCAATAGTCACAACCATAAGGACAGCCACGTCCAGTTAAAAAGAAAATTTCCCCATTTAAATCTGATTCCCTGAATTTTACTATTTTTTTGTTTGCAAGTATGTAATGGTCTTCTATATCATAATCAACAGGAGGAAGAGAATCCAGATTATCAATTAAATCTCTAACTGGATTTTTTATTATTTTATCTCCTTTTTTAATCCATAAATTTTCTATTTTACCTATAGGTTTTTTGTTTTCAATTGCTTTTGCTAAATCTACTACTGCTGATTCTCCTTCGCCAACACATACAATATCGCAATATTTAATGCATTCTTCAGGAGAGATTGTTGCATGAATTCCTCCCCAAACTATGGGCTTGTTTAACCTCTTTAATTTATTAATAACCTGAATTGCTCTTGGGGCTGTTGAAGCAAAAGAATTTATTCCAACTAAATCAGAATCTTTGCAAATTTTTATTACTTGATTAAGGGCTTTTTCTGGATAAACCCTTGAATAATCTTCTGAATATGCCAGGAAGATTATTTTTACTTCATAACCTGCTTTTTTAAGCACGCTTGAAATTGTTCTTATCCCTTGGTCTGAAGGAAAGGTTGCTGTTGAAATTAGAGTTATTTTCATGAAAATTATTTAATATATTTTTTATATTCTTTGTCCAGGGTTTTTGCAACTTTATCCCATATAAATTGTTTTGCTTTTATTTTTCCTTTTCTTTTAAAGTTTTGCCTTAGTTTTTTATTATTTATCAAATTTTCAAGTTTTTTCCTAAAATCTTCTAAATCATAATCTTTAAAAATTAAACCTGTATCACCTACTACCCAGGGCATTCCTCCAGCATTGCTTGTTATTACTGCGCATCCTTGAGACATTGCTTCAAGTATTGAGATACAAAAAGCTTCATAATGGCTAGGCGAGCAGAAAATATCAGCGCCTGCGTAAGCTTCTAGTTTTTCTCTTTCACTTACTTCTCCTGTTAATATGACATTTTTTAGAGATAATTCTTTTATTAACTTTTCTAACTCATTTTTAAATCCACCATCTTTGCCCATTATTATGAACCTTGTATCTGGAAAAAATTTTGCTATTTTTACTAACTGCTCTATCCCTTTACTTTCATGAATTCTTGAAACTGAAAGAACTACTAATTCATTCTTTAGAGAGTATTTTTTTCTAAAATTATTTCCGTTATATTTTTTAAAATAATAATTTGGAAGGCAGTTAGGAGTTAGAATTATGTTTTTCTTATTAACTCCAAAGCCCTTAACCCAGGGGGATTCTAGCCCTGTTACTACACAAACTTTTGAAAATTTTTTAAAAATATATTTTCCTAAGAAAAAATCTACAAAATCAACAATTAGCTGTATTATCTTGTTTCTCTGGCCTTTATAAACAGGCCAGTGAGGTGTTATAAAACAAGGTTTTTTTGTAAACCAAAATATAAAATTAAACATATGCCTATAGCCATGAACATGAAATATGTCTGCAGAAGAATTTTTTACTGCTAAATAAAGCCTTGGGAAAAATATCTCTGAAAAACTTATTTTAAACCAGCTGATAAATCTTTTTATTTTAATTCCCCCTATTTCACTTTCTCTTTCAGGGATTCTTTTCTCTCTATCTAAATCAGAAACATAAACCTCAATATCATATCCTAGCTTAATTAATTCTTTCCCAAGGTTCTGTATATGGGTTTCTACTCCTCCGATTGTTGGATAAAAAAAAGATGTTACAAAGCATATTTTTGGTTTTTTCATGTTTTTTTAGAATAGGATTTATTTATTATTAATTTATGCCAAACAGATTTATTAAATGCCAGTTTATATATATATTTCAGGATAAAATTATTAGGAATTCCTTTTAAAAAAAGTGCAAAAGGATAAAAACTTATCTTTTTTCTGTAAAAAAGTGAAAAGAGAGTTTTCATAAAAATCATATCAAATCCCCTGGTCATAGACTCATAATCAAGGTTTTTTATTTCAGTTATAGAAGTTAATGGGATTGAAACAAATGCTGTGTTTTTCTCATTTAAGAGATTAATGCTTTCTCCATTAAAAAGTTTCTTTATTAGTTTTATATTTTTTATAAAGAAATATTTTTCCAACATTAGCTGATTTAGATTAATAAGTTTATTAGCAGATTTGCCTATTCTTTTAAATGCATAAAAAGACCTAAAACGAAGATAGTTTCCAAGCCCTTTAGAGTAAACACAATACTCACAACAGCTTATTTTTTTTCTTGTTTTTTCAAGAGCATAAACAAGGAAATTATTTTTATATTCTGAATCTTTATGCTCTTTGTCTGAAAAATGAACATAATCTATATTTTTTAGCTTATTTTTCAGTTTATTTACATTTTCTAAATCTTCTTTTTTTATTAATATTAATTTTTTTCTTATCTCGGGAATTTTTATTTCTTTTCTTTTTTTACTAAATATTTTATTGAATATTTTTATTAATTGCTTTTCCCTGTTGTAATCTTTAATAACTTTCTTGTAGGCATTTTCTGCAATTTTTTCTCTTTATTTCAGGAATTTTTATTTCTTTTCTTTTTTTACTAAATATTTTATTGAATATTTTTATTAATTGCTTTTCCCTGTTGTAATCTTTAATAACTTTCTTGTAGGCATTTTCTGCAATTTTTTCTCTTTCTTTTTCATGGGAAAGATAATATTTTATTTTCTTTAACAATTCTTCTTTTGAGTAAAAGAAAACTATTTCTCTATTTTCTCTAAATAATCCTTTAGCTTCTGGAAAAAATTGAACAAGCTGAAAAGAGTTGCATAATGCTATTTCAAAAAGCCTTCCATTAATCCTTCCGAATTTTCTTCCAGTTATATTAAGGTCTTTTTTTTCTTCTACTAAACCTGCTTTTGTCAGGCATAGATTTATTTTAGTTTGATTAGTTATTCTTGCATAATTTTCCTGATTTAATGGGAATTTATAATAATTCCAAAGCTCTGGATATTTATGCCAGTCAGGACCAAAAATATAAACTTGAATTCCATTATCTATTAAATATTTTATTATTTTAGCCCTGTCAGCTTTTGGCCTTCCTATAAAAGTTACATTGTATTTTTTCTCTAAGTTCAAAGGACTTAATTTATTAGTATTATATTCCAAAATAAAAGAAACATCTTTAATTCCATCTTTCTTATACTCCTTAATAAAATACTGCGAAGTAAAAGTATAATCAAATAAAACTGAATAATACCTTGAATAATTGCTAAACCTTAAATCATCATCAGATATCACAAAAAGAGTCTTTGTTAAAGGCTGTATTTCTCTTGCCTTTAAAACTGTTTCTGGGTAAAATTCTTCTTCATCCATTAAAAAAATAATCAAATCAAAAGTTTTGCCTTTTAGATAATCTAAAAATTTTTCATTCATGCTGTCTTTTCCAAGCTGAAAATAGAATCTTTTAGAATCAAAGGTTTTTAAACTCGGGAATATCTTTCTAAAAGTCAGATAATGAATCTGGTGGGCATGAGTATCATTCTTATTTTCACAACCCCAGCCTGCTAAAAGAACTTTTTTTGATTTTAGAGTTTTCATTATTTATAAGCCTTTATTAAGGTTTATAAAATTATGTTAATTTAATGAATATAAAAATCTTTAAAAAGAGATTTTTACTAAAAATTTTATGCAGAAAAGATAAAATTTTCTGTTTGATTAAAATTCAGGGAATTTTAACATGCCAAAAAATCTGGATTTGTTATTAGTTAATGCAGGGGGTGCTAGAAAAAAAGCTTACCAGAGTTTAAGCCAGGATTATTCTGCTATTGAGCCTCCTTTTTGGGCTGCTCTAACAGCTGGATTCATAAGAAGGAATGGATATGGGGTTGGAATTTTAGATGCAAATGCAGAGAATATTGATTTTCAGGAAACTGCTGAAAAAATCAAGACATTAAACCCTAGATTTGTAGGAATTGTTGTTTATGGGCAGCATCCTTCAGCTTCAACTCAAACTATGGATGCTGTTGCCAAGCTTTGCAGAACAATAAAATTAAGAGACCCTAAAATAAAAATAATCTTGTCAGGGCTTCATCCATCTGCACTTCCTGAAAAAACTTTAAAAGAAGAACAATGCGATTATGTTGCATGCGGGGAGGGATTTTATACTTTTTTAGACTTGCTTTTGGAAAAAGAACCTGCAGAGACAAGAGGGTTGGCATTTAGGAAAGATGGGGAAGTTTTATTTGGAGCTAAGGCAGAACTTGTAAAAAACCTGACAGAAGAGCTTAATGATGTTGCATGGGATTTATTGCCAATGGACAAATATAAAGCACATAACTGGCATTGCCTTCATAATTTAAATTCAAGAAATTCCTATGCAGCTATTTATACAAGTTTAGGCTGCCCATTCAGCTGCTCTTTTTGCTGTATTAATACTCCTTTTGGAAAACAGGGCTATAGAACCTGGAGCCCTGAATGGGTTTTAAAGAATATTGACACTCTTGTTAGAGAATATGGAATCAAAAATATAAAGATAATTGATGAGCTGTTTGTCCTCAAACCAGAGCATTTCATGCCCATATGCAAAGGCTTGATTGAAAGAGATTATGGGTTAAACTTTTGGGCATATGCAAGGATAGATACTGCAAAGGAAGAATACTTAGAAAAAATGAAACAGGCTGGAATAAACTGGCTTGCAGTTGGAATAGAATCTGGAAGTGAAGAAGTTAGAAAAGATGTTTCAAAAGGGAGATTTAATTCAGATGAGATAAAAACTGTTGTTGAAAGGATAAGAAGAGAAGGAATAAATGTAATTGGAAATTACATATTTGGATTGCCTGAAGATAATTTAAAAAACATGGCGGAAACTTTAAATCTTGCGCAAGAGCTTAATTGTGAGTGGGCTAATTTCTATTCTGCGATGGCTTATCCTGGCTCAAGGCTATACTTTGAAGCAAAAGAACAGGGGCTGCTTCTTCCTGAAGATACTGGAAATGGATGGGCAGGATATTCCCAAACATCTTATGAAACACTTCCATTGCCAACAAAATATATCTCTGCAGAGCAAGTTCTTAGATTCAGGGATGAAGCATTTATGAAATATTTTACAAATCCAGAATATTTAAATATGATAGAGAAGAAGTTTGGACTAGAAGCTAGAAAGCATATAGAAGAAATGACAAAAATTAAATTAAAAAGAAAATTATAGTGAAAGTTTATAATCCTCTATTTTTTATCTTATTTCTAATCGCCCTTAATATCATCCAGTCATTTCTATCAAGGCAGGAATAAATCACTAAAAAAAAGTAAAACAAAAAGAACAAAGAGCCTTGAATTATCAATGAAAACAAGGTTATTGGAATGAACTGCTTAATAAAAACCAATAAGAGAGTTGGAATAGCTGAAATTAATAATATGAAAAACATCTTTCTTTTCAAAGGAATTATTGAAACATAGTGCCTTGCCTGGAGCAGAGAAATTAAGCTCCAAATGATATAAGTAACCATAGTAGAGAATGCAGCCCCATTAATATTATATTTGGGAACTAAAAAAATATTTAAAATTATGTTTATTAAAGAGGCTAATAGAATATCAAACAAGACTATTTTTGATTTTCCAGCCATTGAGATAAGATTTTCAGAGATTATAAAAATAGAATAAAAAAATATCCCTAGTGCTAAAAATCTTAAAGAAAAAGCTGCATTTATGTAATCTTTTCCAAAAAAAAGATTTATAAGTGCTCCTGGAAATAAAAACATTATTATTAAAACAGGCAGATTTAATAAAAATATCCATTTAGTTATTTGTTTGCTTATCTCTTTTATCAGATTATTATTTTTCTGGGCATACTCTTTAGTTATTAGGGGGAAAAAAAGCTGTATAAATAGAGAGGGAGCTATTATCAATAAGGCAGCTATTGGGACTGCAGAATTGTATATTCCAACATTATATACTCCTTTTCCTTCTATATTAAAATAACCTATCATAAAAGAATCAATCCATGAAAAAATGAATGAAATTATGCCTACAAACATTAGGGGCCAGGAATAAGAGAAAAGATTCTTTCTTATTTTCTTTTTTAATTTAGGGCTTATTTCCTGATTCTTAAAAATCCCTGACAAAAGAGGTTTGGAGGAATAATAAGAAAAAATAAGCATAGCAAGGATTCCTAGGATATAAGAAAAGATTATGCTGTTAATTCTTAAGCCTAAAAAAGTAAAAATTAATATAAAAACTAATTTAGTGCTTGTGTCTAAAAAATTTCTAGCAAAAGAAAATTTATTGGTTTTTTCAAATGAAACTAAAACTGAAAGAAAAATTGACGCAAATAATGCAATAGGTATTGATATGCTGAACCATCTTAAAAAGACTATTAAATCATAATTATTAAAGAGCCTTATAGAGATTGGGCTTGAAAGAAAAAAAAGTATCAGGGCAGATATTAAACCTGAAATAAATAAAAAAATAATTGAAACCTGCAATAAATAGCTAGTTTTCCTAGTCTCTTTCTTGCCCCTAAAAAGAGATACAAATCTCGTAATCCCTTCAGGAATTCCAAAAGAAAAAATAGCTATAAACCACCCGGAAATCATTATCGCAAGCGAGAATAAACCATAAATTTCTGGCCCAAATTGCCTGGCTATTATTATTCTATAAAGGTAGGTAAAAACTTTTGATGAAAGAATAAAAAGAAAGGCTATAAAAGAAGTTTTTGCTATTTGCTTTAAAGAATTTTCTAATTTTTGATTTTTCATATTCCAGCTAATAAAAATTACTATTTAAAACATTCTGTGACATCTATCTTAATGAATCTTTTTTTTCTTGGATTCTGCTACTTTAGAAATAAACTTCTCTAATTTTGAAAAATTTTTTTCCATTGAATAATTCTCCCTGGCTTTTTCTATGTCTTTTTCTAATTTTTTGTAATCTAGATTTTTTATCATTTTTTTAACAGTATTCATATTTTTAGGCCATATTAAACCTGCCTTGTATTTTTTCATAATCTTATTTATAAATAGGTAAGGCCTTCCATAAATCGCTGGTAATCCTGCTTCTAAATAAGTAGATATTTTGTTTCCCATTCCAAATTTAGGGTCCAGGCCTGACTCTTTAACAGAAGAGTATGGGCCAATTCCAAAATCATACTTAGATATTTCCTTGACTATGTCTTTTGCATTAAATGAATTTTCTATATGGAAATATTTAATATTAGGGTAATTTTTATAAGTTTTAAAAAAAGATTCTTTTACTTTTTTTTCGCTTTCCAGGTCTTTTTTTGAAGAAACATCTGAACAGAAATAAAAATGTAAATGTATTTTTTGCTGTATAATTTTTTCAAAAGATTTAAGCTGACTAAGATAATAATCTGCATTAGGCTTTAGCACACCTCCAACAAATACAAGATGAATTTCTTTATCTTTTCTAGACAGCTTATTTTTATTAAATGGGACTATAAATTCTTTTGAACAATATGGCTGAAATGACAATCTATTCTCTGGCAGCCTTATATTATCCCCTAAAATTCTCCCATTAATATAATTCAGCTCTTCAGGAGCTCCTTTATGTATTACCCCGTCTGAATGCTCGAAGCAAAATCTATCAGCTTTTAGTTCAATGGAGGTAGAATATTTTTTAAGCAATTCTGGTTTTGGATCTGATAAAGCCCTGATATCATAAGAAAAATAGATTAAAGGATATCTCTGGAATAAGATTCTAAAAAGAACTATAGGGATGCTGGATGGAGCTCTTCCAATTATCACATAAGGCTTAAGCCTTAATATTTTAAGAAAAGCGCCTAAAAAATTCTTTGAACCTTTTAAAAGCGAAAAAAAAATTGATGAAAAACTTTCATGAGCCAGATTTTTATATGGCAAATCAATATCTATTACTTTCTCAAAAGCATTGTTATAAAAAGATTTGTCCTCTGGATTTTGCCCAGCTATTCTTATTAAAACTGTTTCATACTCTTTCTCTTTGAATGCCCTGGCTATTTTATAGAGCATGACTGTGTTATACCCTTCTATAAATAATATCTGCTTTTTATCTTTCATTTTTTAACTAAAAAAAGGGGTTATATAAATTTTTTTGTATTGTTTAGATTATTTTCTAGATAACTGGATTTTTTGAAAAATTAGTTGACAGAGATTTGACTAGGCTTTCATAGACATAATCTGCTATAAGTCTATGGCCAAGCTCATTTGGATGAGCATCATATTTTGTTACCATTAGCTGAGATTCTCCATATTTCTGATAAACTTCCAGAGGGTTAATATAATAAAAGCCATATTTTCTTGAAATATTCTCTATGTATTCATTAGCTGAATAAAAAGGATAATTATCTAGATGATATAGGACCGGGATTACTATTATTATAACCGGGATATTCTCTTGCCTCGAGATATTAGACAGCTCTTGAAAATATTTAAAATTGTATTCTCTATTAATGGAAGAGTTGAAAGATTTTAAAATCAGTATTTCATAAGTTGTCACTAATCCTGAATTTGAGGCTATTTTATTTATTTTAATCTCTAAGTAATAATAGAGATAAAATGTATTTCTTAGAATAAGGCCAATATAAGGAACTTCTATCCATGGTCTAAGGTTTTTAGTTGTCTCAGAATCAATTATCTTTAAATCATTTAGGTTATAAGCTAATATTATAATATCTGGTGAGTATTTCAATGCTTTCTCTTTTAATACATTTAGCTCATCTTCAGTGTCATATCCAGGCTTGGCAAAATTAATTAGCTCATAAGTTTTATTATTTAATTTTTCTTTGTTTAGCCTTGATTCTATTAATTCAAGATAAGTATCACTTATGTTTTTAACTCCAAAGCCAAATGTTGAAGAATCTCCTAAGCCTGCTATCCTGATTGTATTATTTCCTTTTTCTATGGGATACTCCCTGTCCCTTAATTTGTCGCTATTGAGATGGACATAATTTTTATAAAAATCTATAAATGCGGGGCCAGCGCCTGCATTAGTTGTCATTCCTGAAAGAAATATTCTTGCAATAATTTCTCCTATAAAAAGAAAGAGCAATATTGATGCAATTAATAATAGAATTTTCTGGATCAAGGATTTATCTTTTTCAATAAATCTAGTGAGTTTTGTCCTGAATGCCAAAGATAATAGAAAGAGGATAAGGACAAAAATAGAACAAAGCATGAAAAATCTTTGTATTTGGGCTATTTTACCTATAGTTTCTTTATTAAGCTGTTTGTCAACGCTATATTTTAGAAAAAAATTTTCATTAAAATAAAAAGAGCCAAGAAAAAAAAGCAGAGATAATATTAAGAGAAATATTATGAAAAATTTAAAAAATATAGTTTCAAAATTTTTATTTTTTTTGTTAATCATTTTTATAAGGTTGTTTTAGCGGGTATTATCTTCTCTTTTTTAAATAATTTATATAATTCATCTGCTATAAGTTTATGGCCAAGCTCATTTGGATGTAGGTCATGCTTGTTCACAAATAATTCTGATGAATCATATTTCTTATATGAATCAAGAGACTCAACATAATAAAAATTATTTTCATCTGCTATGTCTTTTAGATAATCATGCGATTTTGTGAAGGGATAGTTTTTAATTTTATATGGCAGGGGAGCTATTGTTAATATAACTGCTATATTCTTTTTTTTTGAAATATCTGCTAATTCTTTAAAATATTTTTTATTTGCTTCCTTGTTTATATCGGAGTTATAAACTTTTATAAGATAATTTTCAAAATTTTCTCTGATTCCCAATCCAAGAATCAATCTGTTTGTATTTAATTCAAAAAAATAATAAAGATAAGAAATGCTTCTTAAAATAAAACCTATTTTAGGGATTTCGAGCCATTGGTTATGATTTTTTTCCAATTCTGGATCAAAATTTTCTATATCATTAAGGTGATATATTACTAAGATAATATCTGGTGAGTATTTCAATGCTTTTTCTTTTAATACATTTAGCTCATCTTCAACATCATATCCAGGCTTGGCAAAATTAATTAGCTCATAAGTTTTATTAGCTGGTTTTTCCTTGTTTAGCCTTGATTCTAGTATTTTAAAAACAGTATTGTTTATGTCTTTAACGCCAAAACCATAAGCTGCTGAATCTCCTAAGCCTGCTATCCTGATTGTATTATTTCCTTTTTCTATGGGATACTCCCTGTCCCTTAATTTATCGCTATTGAGATGGACATAATTTTTATAAAAATCTAAAGCCATTGGGCCTGATACAATTTCAGAAGTTTCATTTGGAAGCAATAATCTTGCCAAGATTTCTCCGATTATTAAAAAGAATAAAAGAGTTACTAATAATATTATAAGATTTTGGAGAAATAATTTATGTCTTGTTATAAAAACCAGGGCTCTTTTTTTAACATATAATAATAGGAAAATTATTATTAAAAGCAAGATAGATAAAATTAAGAGAAAATTTTGAAAATTGCCTATGTTAGACAGGCTTGATTTTTCAAGCTGTTTGTCAACGCTATATTTTAGAAAAAAATTTTCATTAAAATAAAAAGAGCCAAGAAAAAAAAGCAGAGATAATATTAAAAGAAAGGTTATGAAAAATTTAAAAAATCTAGAAGTGTTATACAAGTCTTTTTCCATTATCTGGGTTATTAAAAATAATATTTAAATATTGCTATAATAAAATATTTATTTTATCTTTTTCTAATTCTTTTAAAATTGCATTAAAAACAACCTCATGCCCTTTGTCATTTAAATGCCCATCTCTAAAATAGTAAAGCCTTTCGTTTTTAGATTTTAGTGTGTCCATTAAATTTAAATAGCTAATATTTTCTTCTTTTAAGATTTTCTCGATCTCATTATAGGGCTTATTAAAATCAAAATAGCTCTCATTAAAAAGGGTATCTTCATCTAATATCCTTTTTTTATCCTTTTCATAAACAGAAGCTGGATGAGGTATGATAAAAACTTTAAGCCCAGTATCTGCCCTAGAAGTTTCTTTTTTCAATTCCCTTAGATAATGGCGAGAGATATCCCAGCACTTTTTTATGTCTGAATCATATTCTTTTAAAAATATTTTGTCAGAATCAAATATTCCATCTGACTCAACATCATTTTTTTTAGCTTTAACTCTCTTGAGCTTAGAAAGTTCATCTCTCAAAAAAACAGAAGTTTTAAAATATTCTGCAATAAAAAATTTAACGGGGGTATAGGTTTTCTTTTTGAAAGATTTTTCTCTCACTGTCTCATTCTCTATATAAAAACATGGTTTATAGGGGTCATCACAACAATTGTCTAAAGGGTCATTAGTAAAAAACATAAGAACAACTAAGTCTGGCTTGTATTTCTCTACATAATATTTATAGGCTAGATATTCCTGGCCTGTTGAAAATGCCCCTATTCCAAAATTAAATACCTCATATTTTTCTGGATATTCTTTTTCAAGCTCTTTTGCCAATAACTGATGAAAAGTTTTTTCAAAATCTGCTTGCAAGGCATCTGCAAAAGAATCTCCTAAAAATACTATCCTATATTTTCCTCCTGGATTCGCTATTTTGTGCTCAATATCCCTAAAACCTTCACTATTTATTTTTATTTTTGTTTTTCCTGTTTCATAAAAATAATACTGCCCTGATTTATTTGGAATATGCTTATAGCCTATAAATTCATCTCCATAAAAAAGGACATCAGTATATACTGGGAAAAAAAATCTTAAACCAATTTCCATTATAACTAACCCTATGATAAGGGAGAGTATTGATAAAGAAAAATTATTTACTATTTTTTTTAAGCTAATTTTATTAATTTTGGTTTGCATAAAATAAACATTTTAAAATAATTAAGTTTATATACCTTTTTATTTTTTAATAACTAATTTTATAAAATGGAAATTCCGATAATATTTTCAGATTTAACTTATATGGATAATGGAAAACCAGTTAATTATTCAGTGCCTTTTGGGATATCCTTAGTTGCTTCATATGCTAAAAAAAAGTTAGGGGATAAAATAGACATTGAGATATTTAAATATCCCTCTGACTTAAAAATGAGTTTAGAAAGTAAAAGTCTTCCCAGAATTGCTTGTTTCTCTAATTTTTGCTGGAATTTGGACCTGTCTTATAGTTATGCAAAAAAAATAAAAGATAAATCTCCTGAGACTATAATTATTTTTGGAGGTGCAAATTATCCTATTGAAACTGATGAAAGAATAAAATTCTTAGCAGAACACCGGGCAATTGATTTTTATGTAAGGGGAGAGGGTGAAATTGCTTTTGTTAAATTATTTGAAGATTTAGAAAAGTTTGATTTTAATGCTAAAAATTTAAAAAGAGAGGCTAAAAAAATAGAGAATTGTGATTATTTAATAGACGGAAAATTTATATCAGGGGAACTAATGCCTAGAATTGTTAACCTTGATGAAATCCCTTCTCCTTATATTTCTGGAATTCTTGATAAGTTTTTAAGCCAAAATTTATTGCCCTTAGTTGAAAATATAAGAGGATGCCCATTTCATTGTCTTTATTGCTTAGAAGGCAATGATTATTTCAGCAAAATATCTAAATTTTCTGTTGAGCACTTGAAAGAAGAGATAGAGTATATTGCAAAGAAAACAAAAGCTTTTAATCTAATGTTTGTTGATTCTAATTTTGGGGTATATGAGCAAGACATTGAAGTAGCAAAGGTTGTAGCAGATATTCAGAAAAAATATGGGTGGCCTAAATTTATTGACACTGGTTTAGGGAAAAATAAGAAAAGAGTTAGCGAAGTTACCTCTATATTAAAAGGCAATATTTCTATTGGAGCTCCGGTCCAGTCTACAGACCCGGTTGTTTTAGAAAATATAAAAAGAAAGAATATTTCAATAGGAGACATTATTGAGCTTGCAAAAACAAGTGAAGATTTTGATGCAAATAGCTATTCTGAAGTTATATTATGCCTTCCAGGGGATACAAAATCAGCTCACTTCAAATCAATGTC
>Ga0209541_10006813_pt1 | contig 19376 bp, 18 predicted proteins | sample RifCSPlowO2_01_FD_184027 | JGI IMG/M metagenome (GOLD analysis project Ga0209541, IMG submission 184027) | Groundwater microbial communities from Rifle, Colorado - Rifle CSP2_plank lowO2_0.1 (SPAdes) (version 2) | ecosystem: Environmental > Aquatic > Deep subsurface > Groundwater | place... | reverse complement strand
TCAATAAGTGTTATAACAAATGCTAATCTGCTGAGAAGGAAGAGGATATAGACTGTAAAACCGGGTAGAAAATATAAAATTATAAAAATGTGGTAGTTAACAGAAATCTGTTCTAATTTTAAGCAGATGATTAAAGCTGACATGATAACATTTAAATGATGGAAAAATTAGGAAAACATAATGGCAATGGCTGAAATAAGATGCGCAATTTGCGGCAGAGAATTCAGCAGTTCTGATAGTCTGGCTCAGCATGTTAAGGACAAACATCGGGAAGAGATTAATGAGAAAAAACCCCTTTCATTTAAAAAAATAAGAAACTGGATAATCTCTATTCTTATTCTCACCGGAATTATTGCTCTGATAGCTTTTCTAATCATTAACTATGAGAATCTTCCTCCAACAACTATGGAAGGCCATGTAGAATCAAATCCCCCCTCTCATATCCTTAAGGAACCCATGCCTCTGACAATTCAAAAGCACATGCTTGAGCATGCTGATGGAGAAGGAAGTCCGGGAGTAATAATAAATTATAACTGCATGGATTATAATTGTGAGCAGGGCATGATTGAAAAATTAGAAGAGTTTGCAGCAAGATATGATTATGTATACGTTGCTCCTTTCAAAGGAATGGACGCAAAAATTGCGTTGACAAAATTAGACAGGATAGAAGTTCTGGAAGAATATGATAAAGATAAAATTGAGAACTTTATAACTTCATAGTTTACTGATATATTATAGTCTGCGCGCTCACCATAATAATCATCTACCAATTTATTATTGCTTTTATAATATTCACTAATTGCCAAAGCTATTTTTATTTTTGGTATAATGTATGATTAATCTCTAAATTTATAAATGCATCTTTTCTTGTTAGTTGCAGGAACAAAAATGGTATTATGCTGGATTGCTCTGCCTGTTTTCGCGTTCTTGAGTATCTTCAGCGTGCGCTACAGGAGGCTGGCGAGGGAATCTCTAAAATGCCTTTTCAAGACGGCTGTCATGCAGAAATGCGATTCGGAACTTAACCAGAAAATACGCTCGGACATTTCAGGAAGATTAATGAAGATCTCTCCAGGTATTTCAAAGCTCTTTTATAATTATTATAAGATAATTACTTTTGTTTTGCTGATTGTACTGCTTTTGTCAGCGTATTTTAGTATAGCTGGAATTTACAATTACATCAAGTATGGAAGCTGCAATGGCCCGTCAAGCGATGGATTCTGCATCTTTGATCCAACAGGAAAAAACAGCGCTACAAGCAGGGTATATGGCCTGAATGATTGGGAGATAGGAAAAGTGGTTCTGCCAAAAGTAAGCACTGATGACCCGATTATAGGAAACAAAAACGCCAGCCTTACAATTATTGAGTTCGGCTGTTATCAATGCCCATACACAAAGAAAGCCGAGCCGATTGTGCAGGAAGTTCTTGAGCATTATAATGGAAGAGTTAATCTGCAGTTCAAAAGCTTTGAAATTCCCAATCATGCTTTAAGTTATCAGACGGGACTTGCGGCAGACTGCGCTTATGAGCAGGGAGCAGACAAATATCTAAAATATCATAAAAAACTCTTTGAAAACCAGGAAAATACTACTTATTTTAGCATGGTAGATTATGCCGCTGAACCAGAAGTTGGTCTGGATATAAAGAATTTCACAGCATGCCTTGTAACAGAAAAATACAAGAACGAAGTCAGGAATGATACTATTGAAGGCCTGAAGGCGGGAGTTGAAGGCACTCCCACTTTCTTCATAAACGGACAGAAGATAGTAGGCCCAAAACCATTTAAAACCTTCAAGGCAGTTATAGATGATGAGCTGGAAAAAATTGAAGAGCAGAAAGGATAAATAGATAGAGAAAGGGAGATAGATATAAACTAAAAGGAATTTGGGTATGAGCAGATAATTATCCTCGGCAGATAATATAATAATTAAATAAGATTTATATAATTATGAACAAAATAATTTTAATAGGTGGCTCTCCAATTGTAGGTAAAAATTATGCTGCAAGAAAAGTTGCAGAATCTCTTAAACTTCCATGGATTTCTACAGACACAATCAGAGAACAGATGAGAAAAATTGTTAGAGAAAAGGATTTTCCAAACCTCTTTGCTCATTCAGAAGCTACGCCGGAAATGGCTGTTGAGTTTCTTTCAAAAAAATCTGCCAAAGAAATTGTAAAACATCAAAATGACGAAAGTCTTGATGTTTGGAAAAGTGTGAAAGCATTAATTGAGACTGATTATGTTTGGGGTAATTTCATTATTGAGGGTGTGGCTGTTTTGCCCCATCTAGTAAAAAAGTTGTCTGTGGAAAATAAAGAAATCAAAGTTGTTTTCCTTGTGGATGATAATGTTGAGCGTGTTCGTAAGACAATTTTTACAAGAGGGTTATGGGATGATGCAGACAAGTATCCTGATGATGTAAAAGAGAAAGAAGTTGAATGGGTTATTGAATTTAACAATTACATTATTAAAGAATCAAAGAAATATAGTTTTCCGGTTGTAAAAATTGGAGATAGAAGAAAATATATTGATAAGATAAAAGAATTAATTAAATAATAATGTCAAAATAAACAGAAGACATATAATATGGGATTATTCAGTTCGGGCTTCAACGTCAATAAAGTAAGGGAAGACTTTCCGTTTATTTCAAATAATAAAGATGCAATCTATTTTGATAATGCATGCATGTCCCTCAAGCCAAAGCAAGTCATTGACAAGATGCTTGAATATTATACCCTTTACACAGCATGCGGGGGAAGGAGCCATCACAAATTTTCTGAGAGAGTTAATGAAGAAGTTGAAAAGGCAAGGCTTGAGGTAAAGAAGTTAATTAATGCGCGGAGCGAGAAAGAGATTATCTTTACAAAGAATACCACTGAATCAATAAACCTTGTCGCTAAATCCCTCGGATTAAGAAAAGGCGACGAAGTTATAATAACTGACAAAGAGCACAACTCTAACCTGCTTCCGTGGCTCAGGCTGAACAAAGATAAGGGCATAATAGTTAAGATAATGGTAAGCAACCAGGATAATACATTCAATATTGAGAATTTCAAGAGGGCCCTGACTAAAAATACCAAACTTGTTTCAGTTCACCACCGCTCAAACCTTGATGGCGTAACAAATCCCATAGAAGAAATCTCAAAGCTAACGCACAGAAACGGCTCTCTACTGCTTGTTGATGCCGCCCAGTCTGTTCCAAGCATGGAAATAGATGTTAAGAAGCTCAATATTGATTTCATAGCTTTCTCAGGGCACAAAATGCTCGCCCCGACGGGAGTTGGAGTTCTTTACGGAAAGCTGGAATTATTAAGCAAACTCTCTCCCTTTATTCTTGGCGGAGAAACAGTTTCAGATTCCTCATATGATTCATACACTCTCAAAGAAGTTCCTCACAGATTTGAGGCAGGCTTACAGAATTACGCGGGAATAATTGGGTTTGGCGAAGCAATCAGATACCTTAAAAAAGTTGGTTTTAACAATATTGAAAAACAGGAAGCCGCTCTTAACAAGCTTGTAACTGAAAGGCTCATGAATAACAGCAGGATAGAATTAATCGGTCCAAAAGATTACAAATTGAGGGGGAACATTTTTTCATTTAATATTAAAGGCATGGAGCCCCATAATGTCTCGAGCATTTTGAACTCGTCAGCCAATATAGCGGTGCGGAGCGGGGCCCACTGCGTCCATTCATGGTTCAACAAGCACAAGCTTAAGGGAAGCGTCAGGGCATCATTATACTTCTACAACACCGAAGAAGAAGCTCTGAAATTCGCCGAGGAAGTTGAGAGGATAGCTGGGATGGTATAGCAATCATCTGCTTGACACTAACCCCTATATAATTTATGTAACTCCTATAAATTTAGAAAAGCCACCCATAATTGTAAGCCCCCCAATAATAATTCCTAAAATAATTACAGCCCAACTATCCATTGCTACTCCAATTAATAAACAAATTATTATTATTAAGAGCCCTACTACCATTATTTTTAAACCTTCCTTCATACCCATACTAAATAAAAGAGATGATTATTTTTAAACTTTTCTTTAGAGATGAGAAAAGTTCTCCTGTGACCGGAGAGGTATTCTTAGAGAGTATACATTCAAATTTATTCAGCAGGATTTTATGGTACATTGTGAAGTCAGTCTAATTTATCTGATAAAGGCATAATCCATATTCTAAGAATGTCAGCAGAATAAAGCAATATCTACTGATGATTATTGAAAATTACTGTTTGCGTCAGTTTTGCTATCAATGAAGCAGCCATCAATACACCGGCTGTTTCATGCGCAGGAGGAATAAGAATATAATGTTGATAAGGGATACTGCAGATATCATCATTACGCTTAGCTGCGCCGGGGTGTAATTCAACCCCGTCCCGCTGATGCCTATTAGTATAAGTAGCAGAAGGAATATCATCGGCGCAGCAATAACTAGAGCTATATAAATGTTCATGAAGTTCTCGGCGATTTTGGAATACTTTTCCCTCTCTAATCTGTAGTCAAGTATTAGAGTTTCAGCCCTCTTGCTCAAAAACTGCTCCAGGCTTCCTCCGGAAGATATAGTAACTGCCAGCCCCTTGAAGAGTTCTGCAAGCTTCTCGCTTGATGTTGTCTTTGCTACATTTCTTAATGCGTTTACTAAGTCATATCCGTAATAATTAATCTGATTTATCACTTTTATGAGCTCCTTTCTTGTATTTGGATAATCATTATTGGATGCTATTATGGAGAAAATTCTGCTTGGCTCAATTCCGCTTCCGGCTATTGCCGCCATGTGGACTGTTACAAAGGGTAGTTCCTGATTTATCTTGCGGGCAGTTGAGGAAACTTCCATAGAAGGAGATAAATAAATTATTGCCCATACAAGAAGCTGAAGCCCGGCTATTATCCCTATTCCTTCTATGACTCCTAAATTATCAGAACTGAATATGCCTGAACTAATAAGGACAATAACTCCAATAATTGAGAGAAGGAATACAAGAACTTGCGTAAAGAAAAGTATTGAAACATAAGTATTTACTATGAAGCTGCTGTTGCTCTTCCTAAGCCTTGAGTTAAGCTTATGAAAATGCCCTCTATCAATAAGCTTTCTTGACAGGCTTCTAAAAAAGAAATTTGAAATTCTTCCATAAAAGTTGGGCTTGTGCAGAGTCCAGCCTCCTCCAACAGGCTTCTTCCCGGCTCTCTTCTTCAGCTTCTTAATGAGGTCTGAACTTATATTCAACTCTCTTATGAATCTTTCCTTGTCCTCTCTTCTAAGAGTTACTGTTTCCGGGCTTTCTTTGAGCTTATACTCTATCTTTACAAGGTTCTTTGCTTTGGTGCCGCTTTCAGCAGGAGCAGATAATTTTTCTGTTTTCTGAGGGAGTTTTGGCGAGGGGGATATATTATTAACTATTTCCGGAATTGAGAAATTTATTATCTCAACCTGATTAATAAGAGAGTCAATTGTCTTGTTAAGCAAATCTTTCTCATACTCTCTTCTTTCAGGAATACTGGAAAGCTTTTGAGTGAGGTAGTCATTAAAGTAACTTGCTTCCTTAGATAAGTTGCGGAGCTTCTTAATATTGTCCCTGAGGCTTTGCATGCTCATTTTATCTTCTCTTTAAGCTTTCAGATAATTTATTTTGAATTGAAAGAAGTTCTCCTCTGGCTTTTTTAAAGCGCTCAAGGCTTTTCTCATTGTAAGAATTTTCAAGCTTTTCGAAAGCATCTTCCAAAGCAGAAATCAGCTGTGAGGTCAAGATAATCTTCTTGGGCTCCATCTTAAACAACTCCATATTTCTTCAGTACTAATGCGGGATCTTTGTAATAATCAAGTATTATTCTCTGCACATCTTCAAATCCAAACACTCCTTTCTTATAAAGCTGGTAAATCAGCTTTGTCCTTAATTCAAATTCTCTTGCAATATCCTCATATCTTAAGCCGTACTTTCGGGATATTTTTCTCAGCACATGGCTTTCCTTCTTGAAGTAGAAATTATCGCTCGCAGGATTCCATATAAATGGGGTGTTTGTTTTTATCTCCCCCTTTTCGGGGACTTCTATAATTTCAACTATCTCTCTGAGCCTCCTTGTCTGTTTTTTGTCGACTACAGCGTGAGCCATTATTACTACTGCATCAAGAGTTTCAAGCAGAGAAGGGGAGAGTTCTATGGGGGGGGTTTCAAGCCTTCTTATAACTCCCTGCACGGAATCTGCATGAATTGTGCTCATTGATGCGTGTCCTGATGCCATCCCCTGGAATAATACAAATGCTTCCTTTCCTCTTACTTCCCCGACTATTACATAATCCGGATTCTGCCTGAAAGAATTTTTTAGCAGTGAGAACATATCTACTTCTCCGGCGCTCTGTCCTGTGGATAATGCTGTTCTTGCTACTGTTGGAAGCCAATTCTCTTTTTCCAGCATTATCTCGCGAGTATTATGAACAAATATGTTGTTGCAGAGGAATTTTTCATGGCTTGGTATGCTTAAATCAAATACTTCAACCTCATCAGAACTTACTCTCTCGACTTTTACAACTTTGTCCCATAAGAGGTCTGTATGTGAGAGGTCGTTGAATTCTGATCCTATTGGTGATATTCTTGCCATATATCTTCTCCCAATATTTGATTCTCTATTGAAAAAGCTCCTCGCAAGTTGTTTTCCCACCAAATCCCTAAGCCGTGCCCTATAATCTTTATTTAGTGGTATTATATCAGAATTATCATGAGTTGATTCCCTGATGATATTCCTCAATTTTGTATTCTTTCTTTCTTGCATGAACCCTATATCTAAGAATTTAGTGATATTATCCTGGCTTGATATAGACATTTCCATACATTTGTCTTTTCTTATAGTTTTGCTGATTCTTCCTATTACTTCAAGTCTTAAAAGAAGGGATTGTAAACTATCAAGTAAGTCTCTGCTTTGTGAACAGCAGGATGCTTCGTTAGTCTTGACTGTTCCATCTGCGCTAAAATATCCTCTTATGAAATGTTTAATTTGCTCATTTGAGAGGTTTATCACGAATTCAGGAATTTTTTTTGTATTGGAGTAACCGTCAAAACCCAAAACATACTTCATAAACTTGTAAAATATGGTACTATGCATTCTCATTGATACTCCATCATCGTTCATCAGTGAATAACTATTTTCAAATCTGTGGCATATGTTTTTGAATAAATCTCTGCATTCTTCATCAACATTTGATATTATCACAGTGTTTGCATTTCTATTGTCGTAACTTCCATCCCCGAGCCATAAGCCTAAGAATTCTAAAAGATCTGCGTCAATATTGATGATTAGTGGGAGTCTTGAGCGATTCTTACTCTTTATAGCTAAATTATCATAGTCCTCATTAACGAATTTGTATCCTGTTTCTAAATATTTTGATATTCTGATGAGATTATTTTGCCTCCACCACCTATATGTTTCCTTTGTCACATTTAAGTCTTTTCTTTTGTACTTCTTAAAAAATGCTTCTAACGGTTTGCCTATAAGGAAATCTTCTTTGAATATTTGTAAATAATCTATCAGGTTTAATTTAGTAACTCCTTGGCAGTTTATTGGTAGCTTTCTAGGTGTTGCTATAAATGATTTGCCTTCTATTAATTCTTCAGGTTTTGTATTTTTGAAGAGTCCTGAATCTCCTAATGTGAATAATGAGTGGTCTCGAGTCACTTTAATCTTTCTTCCGGTTGACGTTGTTATTTCATAGATATCCTTCTTTACTTTATGTTTTATGTAGTCTGATGGTTTAACAAATACTATTCTTCCTTTATCATCCATGCTTAATACTTCAGCATCTATTCTTTTATCAACTAGTTCTTTTATTGTTATTTCTTTCATATGATTATCTTGCCGTACTAATATCTTTGAATCCCCTGTTACGCTGTCTTCAATACTTACAACTCTTGACTCTGATGGTATGAAAAAGGCTATAGCGTTTAACATTGTTGTTTTCCCGCTTCCTGTTCCTCCGCTTATTAGTATATTTGAATGATACTCTACCAGCAGCCAGAAGTACGCCAGCATTTCCGGAGACAGCGTATTGAAAGAAAGCAGTTTTATTGGAGTCCATGGGACTTTAGTGAATTTACGAATTGTAAAAGTTGGACCTCTTGTTGTAATATCCTTGGTATATGTGGCATTTATTCTGCTTCCGTCGGGCAAAGTCGCATCCAGAAGAGGATTTGCATATGATATATATCTTCCTCCTTTCTGTGCCAGTTTTTCCACGAAGCTTGCTAATTCTTCTACATCATGATAAATTATATTTGTCTTTATGTTCCTGTAAATCCTGTGGACAACATAAACCGGAGTATCAATGCCATTGCATTCAATGTCTTCTATGAAGTAATCCTTCATTATTGCCTCAATTTTATTCAGTCCTACGAAGTCCCTGAACAGATAGTAGAATATCTTGTTGTACGATTCATCATTTAATGAAATGCTCAATTCAGATATCAGAAGCCTTGCTGTCTTGTCAGTATATTCAATAAGAGACTGGATATCTTTTTCATGTACTACATCTACATTTATTATATCCTTCATAGCTTCCTCTAATTCATGAAGAACTTCCCCTTCCCTCTCATCGAGGACAGGCTCCTCCAGCTCATAAGCAAGCTCTCCATGCTCGGAATTCCAATAGATATGCGCAAAGGCGAACGGAGATATTAGCGGATACCTTATATCAACCTGCGTCTTGTCCTGAATGCCCTTGAGGGCTGGGACTGCCGGATTTAAGTCAAGCTCAATATCATTTATTCGGATGCCCATTTTCACACCTCTTTATCATCGGATTAATATATCCCGGAGTGATTATAAAGCTTTTTAGATAGTCTATCATTTTAATAGCATCACCTTCTTTAAGTGCGACACAAAAATAATTGCATTCTTTATGGAATCTTCTGCTGGTTCCTTGTTGGCTTGAGGAATTGTTTCATAAGTGAATGTTCTTCTCTTTTCTTTTTCATTATGCAGAATTTCAAGAAGAGACTCCGCCTTTATTTTTATCTCTTCGTAAATTTTCAGAAGTTCATTATCAATAACTCCTTCTTTGACTAATCTTCTAAATTTGTGGTAGACTTGCTGATGCTGGCCCTGCTTTGATCTAAGGTAAATGCCTTTAGCAAGCAGATATGCCTTAGCGCAATAGAATATAGCGTAATAAGAGTGGTTTATGACTGCGCTGTAAAATGTTGTTCCTTTTGGCAGTTCAAGATTTTTGGCTAATTCCTCGTTATCGCTCAACTTGCCAAGTAAGCGGGCAGCGAGGATTTCATTCTCTGACATGTTGAGCAGGATGCTAGCCATTGAATCCATGATTAATAGCCTCCCATAAGATATCGAAGTATGATGAGCCACCCCTGAATAATAAATGGTTGCGAACAAATTCCTTGCCATAATTCTCCTTATCACTTGAAAGCATGTCCAGAACTTTCTTCTTTCTAAAAACAAATAAATGGACGGGGGGAATGCTTAACTCGCTTTCAAGCTTCAACTCAGCAAGAATGCTCTTGGGATCGACTTTGTCATCGCAAATAATAACAACGTCCAAGTCTGACTTAGAAGTTTGCTTATTTCTCGCATAACTTCCAGTAATCAAGAGAATAAAGAAAGGAGTAACTTTAAAGGCTAAGTTGCTGAGATTAGAGACGAGGCTTAAGGGAACATGCTTGCTAGACATAGACTTATACTCTTCAAGAAAGCCCATGTAGAGTTTAGTGTTTAGGGAGGTTAAGTTCAAACTATATAATAATGACTTTCCAACTTCTTCTTTTTTTATTATGCTTTCCTTTTGAAGCCTTTCAAGAGATCTATAAATATAGCTTCTGGATTTCTTCCCCGATAATTTCTCAATATCCTTGTAAGTAATCTTTTTCCAGGGCTTATCTAAAAACACTGAATCTACTGAATATTGTTCAAGTAACTTCATTTTATCTATCCTATAACCTATCCTATAAGTAGGTATATATTATCCTATATTTAGGATACTTTATAAATGCTTTCTTTTAGAGATGATGCTTTTGAACTAGTAAATGAATTAGAAACTGAGCTTAGAGGAGAAAAAGATGACTCTTAATATTTCTGATGAGGAAAAACATGAGTATGTTGAAAGTTATACCTATGCAATGTTAAAGGCAGGAGTTCTTCTTGGTTCTGCAATAGGCGAAAGTTCTCAATGGGAAGACTTCAAGATTTTTTACTGTCAATACGCCTCAAACGTTCCATTAGAAGAAAGAAGAAAATCTGGTTTCCGTGTCTATTAATCCTATATTTTACGAAGCCATTATTTTTATAGAATGTAATTGCTCTTTTCATCTGGGGAGTTGTTGAAAGAATGATCTTCCTATATCCCTTATCTCTGGCAAATGCCAAAGCTTTCTTAAGAAGCTTTTGCGAGAGTCCGCTGCCTCTATAAAACTTTTCTATGTACATTTTATTTAGTCTGGCTACTCTGTTGCTTTGCTTTCTTATTCCTATAGTTCCAACAATTTTGTGTTTGTCTTCAGCAATATATAGAACTCCATCTTTTCTAAAGAGTCCTCTGTCAAGCATAACCTTCTTTGGTTTGACCTTAAATATCTCGCGGAGTATTTTACTGATAAGTGCTGATACCTGCTTTTTATCTTCACTGCAGAATTTTCTTATCCTCATGTTACCCTGCTATCTTAAAATCAACGTTTGTTATGTTATTATACACGCCGTTATTCCTTATTATAAGCGTGTAGGGGTTTTGCGAGCTTTGCACGACTTTGTTGCTTTCAATAGAATCATATGTTACATTGATATAATCGCTGTAATCAAGTGTCAAAACAACATCCTTTCTGCCTGCTTCTTCTCTTGTGAGAACTTTAAGCCTTGTTCCAGGTATCTCAACTTCCTTTCCTATCTCGCTGTATTCATGTTTACTGTCCGGTATTGTCAGAATAATAATGTCGGCTGTTGAATTTATGAACATCTCGCCTTTCTTCAATCCCAGGATGAGCACCCTTGAGTTTCCGGTCACATAATAAATTTCATTGACAGTAGAGTCAATTTTGTTCAGTGATTCAATGCTCTTCTCAATGAAGCTCTTATCTATAGCAGAGTCAATCTGGGGCTTTATAAAAGCAAGAAGAACTCCGACAACAGCCAGCCCTATTAATAAGTAGATAACTGTTTCAATCCATACCTGTGCTCTTTTGTCTGGATTGATAGTTAGTAATACTTTCACATCTCTTTTATCAGCCTCTTTAATCATTATGTTAACTGCCCTTTATCATTATTAAATGTTTTTGTTGTGAACATTAAAACATTTAATTAGGCGATTATCTGTTTTCCGAACCAAAATAAATTATTAAGTCATCAAATAACCTGCAGATATAGTCTATAAATGCAATTTAACTCACAAATAATTCTCAGATGCTAATTAATCTCTAAAACTCCATTTTTGTAGCATCTATTTACAGCATCTATAATTGCTATTATCAGTGCTCTGCTTAAAATTTGGTGCCCATATTACTTAATAGCCTAATTATAATATGTGTTAATGTGTTGTAATATGCGATTAATATATGGTCAATCATAGAACAATGCATCACTCTAAGAACTAAGTTAAACTAAATTTCCTTCCTTTCTTCCAAGACCCTGAAACAAACAAAATCAAAAAAATAAAAACTTATTTAAGCACATGCGGGGATTTCTGCAGTCGTTGCCTCGCAAACTTTGTCTGATGCAAGCACTGGAGAAACTTCAGCAGATGATACTGACATTCCAGAACCGCTCACATTGAAGACATATGTGTTTTCCTCTCCTTCAGCAGGCAGAGACAGTGCTCCTCCGTAAGCTTTGGAAAGCGTCCTCACACTCGGAGAACTTCCGCCGGCAGTTATGTCGAATCTCTTGCTGCTTCCGCTTCCTGCAAGAACAACAGCAACACCATCTATACTGACATCGCTGGCGAATCCTCTTTTAATCCTCACGCTGACTTCCTTTGATGTGGCATTGTAGCATGTGTTCTGTCCTGCTACTACATCAACCTTGCCCAGAACAGCAAAACATTCCTGGCTTTCGCTCAGGCTCCCCTTTATGAAGGGAACAATGAACGCCGCTATCAGGGCAACAGCCGCTATCGCGACAAGAACCAAGAGGACAACAGTAACAATTGTCGAAACCCCTTTTTTGTCATTTATTTTCATATCTTTACTACTAATAGGTTGTTTATAAAGGTTTTTAGACGCGTGCTGTGTTGCATGATTCTTTAAATTTAACACAGCTTTCGCTATCTTGTTAGTTATTCAGTTGTACTAATTGATTGTAAGCCCAGAATTTCATTTTAACTTCGTGATACATGTTTCTTTTCTTTGTTGCGCTTATGTATTCTCCGAATATTCTTTTACAACCTGAAAAGATGCCTTCTGTTAGAGGCCATCTCATACCATAATTTTTTTCTCTGACCCATTCTTCGTGAGGCATGCTTTGGTAGATGATTACTTCTTCTTTTCTTCTTGGTGAATTCTTTGGTTTTGTTGAAGCATTCTTTCTTATCTTGATTGCTGTAGCAATTTTGTATTCTTCACATAAGTTGAACATTTTCCTGTTATCATGTAATCCGTCTGCATCAAGTTTTCCTATATTTTTATGATTTTTTCTAATCATTCCTCTTGCTGCTTTTCTCTCGTCGAGTTTTTCATTGCCTACTTTGATGTCAATGACGTACTTTTTTCCTTTCTTATTTTCACATCCCATGATTACTACTTTTATCCATCCTTTCTTTACTTTCCATTGTTCTCTCATCCATCCTCCTCTTTTAGTTGATTTTTCTCCTGAGCCGTCTGCTCCCACGAGCAGATAGTCTTTCATGTCTTCTTCAAGTATCTTGAAGTCAATTTCTAAAGTATTTACACGACGACAAATCTGGCTGTAGCTTATTACTGGAAAATGAGTTTCGTATCTTTTAGATAATGATTTCATGAATCCTTCCAATGCTCTATAATCAAAACCTTTGCAGTGTAAAACTGCAAGAAACTTTATCATTGAAATTGGGTAAAGGTAAGGTTCACCTACCTTCCCGGCATTAGCCTGCTTTATTTCATCATTCCACTTGCTTAAGAATTCCGGATTAAAATAGAAATATCCTCTCATAATCAATTCCTGATTGTACTTTTTCCAATCACGATTATCAATATATGCTTTCTTTTTCATACTGCCTTATAGAAGACAGTAGATATATTTAATAATTGTGGTTATTTAGTATATACATGCAAAAATTGTCAATAATCAGTTATGATTTAAGAAAATGTACAAGAACAGAGAGGTCTTCCATTCAGAGAGCAATAAATGGTTATGTGGACTATTCATTCAATCAAAAATACAAATATAAGCGCAAGGGGTTAGTCGAAGAAATACCCCATATTTATCTTAATAATGGAGTAATTATAACTATATCAAAGGATAAATCAAGAATAACAGGCATTTTAAAAAAGAACAAAGCTAAAATTAAAGTAATTAACTTATATTCTAAAAAGCCGTTATTATATTAATCATGCAACACAGCATAGACGCGCCGTTTAAAAGAAACCCTTGCGGATTTTAATCCGCAGATGAATTTTAATTGAGAAGAAATCCTCGCAGCTCTGCTGCGGTTGGGTAAAAAATATGTAGCCAATCATCTAACCATCAGATGATAACCAGCATAACTTACTCAACAAACCCGCACCATCGACGTATATGCTTATCATCGCGATTAAGGAAAGTTTTTTCTTCCTCGTGGAGCGAAGCGGAACAGAGCTGAAGAAAAAATTTGGGTGGAGAAGTCTGCAAGACTTCGGAACTCTTTAATCGCTGTTATACCCTTTTTTCTGTAAGAAAAAACCGAGATTTTGCGAAGCAAAATCGGAGGAGTCGGCAAATAGCTTGTAAGAAATATCGATTGGTAAAATTTTGTCCCGTGGAACTCTAAATATTTGGTGTAAGGACATCTTTTTATTGTGTTCATCGTATTCTGGTTCAGATTGCAATTTTTCAAAAGTTGGTTTCATTAATTCAAAAAATTGCCTTGCAGTAATGGGTCCTCCTCCCAAAACCCCCTCTAATCCTAGAATTTCTGCGAAATTTCTATCTGAAACATCTCCATTATCATAAGTAGTGCAAGTTTCATCAGGGTTTTGAGCATAATTATCTCCGTGCCTATTTCTTGGACACATTCTGCAAGTTTCATCATAAGTATCAACAATCTGAACCAGAGTATCTGGATTTTGAACAACAGAATTTATAGCACTTACACCATTCTCTTTCATTTTTTCGTCATCATACCAACTAATTCCTTTTTCAGTAGGTAAACCTAAATAGAACACTTCGAAAAAATGAATTGCATGATGAGGTAATATTCTAACTGGTTCCATAAGGGGACAAAATTTTATGTATATTTAAATCTTTCGATTTGTAGTATCTGTTAAGTGATAAATAAAGCCATTTGCCGATTGGGTATAACATAGTGTATTATTGATAATTACTCTGAACTACTAACTAACTTATTTTTTATGAAACCCCGCAGCTCTGCTGCGGTTGGGTGCTTCACATAAACAGAAAGGGCGAGTGTCTGTAAGTTATTTATTATAGAAATACTTTGATATTTTTCTTCAGAACGCTGTACTAAATTTAGGTCATTTTTGTAATATATCTGCCCGTTTATATATTAAAACTCCTGGCTCACGCACGTATAAACTTTCCTCGCGTTTTCTGCACTTCCGAGAATTGCGGGAATTATCCTATAGCTGCCCGGGCACTCGCTCCCGAGGAAAACCTCAATGCTTTCTCCAATGCCTATCTCGTCATTTGAGTGCTGCAAAACAGTGCGCCCATCAAGGTTTTTCCTGACGTCAAATTGGTATACAGGAATATTTCCAAGGTTGCTTATGCTCAAAATTCCATTAGAGCATGACTTCTGGAGCTGTATCTGGGAGCATGCCTGCTCTGCCGGCATGCCCTTCTTCTGTATGCTTTCTTTAATGAAGCTCTTGCTCCACACGAATATTATTGCTATGACAACGACAACTATAGCTATGAGAAGCACAGTCGCTATGACGGGAGAAACGCCTTTTTTGTTTTCTTTTATTCCTTTAAGCATGTTACTTAATCCCCCTGCATCTTTAAATAATTAACTAATTTAGCTGCTATGTGTAAAATAAGTATAAATAACTGCTAATTACGTATCCACTGAAACTGTTGTATTGTACATAAGAACATCAGGCTTTTGATAGAAATAGAAAGGGCAGTTTACTTTATTTATTAGCGATGCCGTACAATTCCAATATCTCAACGGGTGTGTGTGGATTTGCATTGTTATAAGTGTAATATGTTGAAGCATCGTTATTCTTGATTTTTACTATATTCCCTGCTCTGTCATAAACATATTTTATGTCTGTTTGTTGCGAAGACTTTGAGTTTTTGCCGCTTTGCGTAATTCTAAAGAGGGTTAATCTATCAAGCATATCATAATTTATATAATAAATCTCATTACTGTTATTTATCTCAATAACGTTGCCATTTTCGTCGTAATAATAACTTATATCTAAAGAATTTCCTCCAAGATTTCCTCCAGTTATTCTTATTGCTCTTTGAAGAGCATCATAATTGAAGGTGTTCTTCAAACCGTTGTCGTATACTACTTCTTTAAAGTAATTTGATAAGGTATAATTGACATTGTATAGAACTCCTGCTATACTCTTTAGCCTTCCCCCCTCATCATAAGTATAAAACACACTCCTTCCGTTTGGAAGAATCTTCCTAACTAAATTATTTAGAGAATCATAGAAGTACTGAATTTTGAAAGAGTTTTTATCAATTTTTATTGTTTTGCTTGCAATTCTCAACATAGAGTCATAAGTATATTCTTCCTCATAGTCGCTTGTCTTTATTTTATCCAGCTTCCCTTTCTTATCCACATCATAAGAGTATTCTGATAATACACTATTTCCAGATTTCTTTTTCGTTAGTCTGTTTAAAGCATCATATGTATAGCCTATCTTGGTGCCGCTATTGTCAGTATAACCTATAACATTACCATTTTCGTCGTATTCGTACTTTATTTCACCAAGGTCCATATCATTTATTTTTATCATTCTTCCTAGAGTATCATAATCATACTTTGTGAGTTTGTTGTAACTGTTTTTTATGGAAGTCAGTTGCCAAAGAACATCATAATTATACTGCGTCATGTATGCCTCGTCGCCATTATACTCTATAACCCTTGTTATCTTGCCTTCACTATTTCTAAAATAGTCCGTCTTGCTTCCCCCGCCATTAATAACGCTTATCTTTAGCCCATCATAATTTATTATTGTTTTTGAATTGTAAATATCAGGGACTGTTACTGAAGTGAGTCTTCCAAGAGCATCATATCTATAATTGGTAAAATTGACATTGAGTTTTGGAGGAGCATAACTTTCAGTATAGGGAGTGGAATATGGTTCTGATTCCTTGACAATTTTGCCCGAATCATCATAATAAAAGTCCTTGGCAATGGTTCCACCGTAATTTATCTGTATCAGCCTTCCAAGTCCATCATAAAAGTAATAAGTGTTAATTGTGTCATCATACTCATTCATTTTTTCCATCGTTATAATCTTTGAAGGAGAATTCCCGTCAATTTTGTACTCTGTTCTTTTTGTTGGGCTGTTTAGCGAGTCTTCAGGCATGATTTCTTTTACTTTTCTTCCTAAGCTGTCGTAAATGTTTGATACAGTATAGCCATTAGAATCTGTTGATGATAATATATTCCCATTACCTACATCATATTTTGAAAGCGTTTTGTGATTGAGAGGATTAGTTGACTCTGCCTTAAAAACATGGCTTTCATCATAAGAGTAGTTGGTCTTATATCCTCTGGCATCCTTAATACTTATCACATTGCCATAAGAATCATAAGCCATCTCCGTTTTAGCTTTCTTTTCCTTTCCTTTGTCTTTATTAGCGCCAGTACCAGATTCAGCCATCCACTTTGATTCTGACAGGAGATTACCATTACTATCATACTCGTAGGTGTTCTTTCTTAATTGCTTTCCATTGGGGTCTGTTATTGTCCTTTGCTTTACTATATTCATGAGCCACTTGTCTTTATTATAATCATAAGAAATTGATTCTATTCTATTATCATTATTTATTGCAACGTTTCCGAGGTGCTTTACTTCAACAACATTCCCGTAATCATCATACCTGTATTTGTCTTGAATCATGATGACAGAACTTCTATTATCATAGATTTGCTTCGTTTTAGAGTTTAGGGTTATTTTGAAATATCCCCCCCTATCTTCAACATTCCATTCATTCTCGTCAACTTCATATTTATATCCGCTTGAGTTTAGTTTTTCGGTTTTATACTCTAAGGATTTCCTCGGCTCGCCCTGATAGAAATAATTCTTCACGATTAGATTGTTAGGAAAATATTCTTCTGTTTTTCTAAATCCGGTAAATTTCCGGTTATCTGTATCATAGAATCCACCCTCATATTTGTAAGAAGTTATTGAAGAAGTTTTGTGAGCATTATTCATCCCATTTTCTTCAACTGTCTTATTGACAACCCATAAATTAAACGCCAGCATAGAAAAGCCGTTCTGGGATGTATTATTTAGGGATGTTGAGGGAACATAAGATATTTTTGTGCTTCCTCCGATGGAATTTTTCACTTCTTTAAGAATATATGGTCTTCCGGCATTATTAAGCCATGTTTTTCTTTCAAAAGATCCTTTGATAATTGATGATTTGACTAGATCTACAAAGCCATCGCCGTTCACATCTGCAAATCTTACTCCAAGGTCTCTTCCTGCTTCATCAACAAATTCTCCACCATCAGGAACATTCCACCCAGGCGAATAATCAGTCCACTCCCACCAAGACAACTCATTATTCACCCATCTAGTACCCTTATTAATCCATGTTTTCTTTGGATTTGCTATATATGATTCACTTTTAACACCCTTAATAATGTCATCCAATCCATCTCCGTTCACATCCACCAGTCTTACACCAGTATCTCTCTTGAAATTGCTTAAAGAGTCCTTGGCGACGAATTGTGCTTCATAAGGTATTTCTCCACTGGAAATCCAAGAATCGCCAGTATTAACAAAAACATCTTCGCTGTCTCCATAGTGATAGTTCCAAACTCCAACGACATCAACAAAACTATCTCCATTAATATCTCCGAATCTTACTCCATTATCTTCCGAATTTTTTACAATAGAGTATATTGTTGAGTGTGTAGCGCTTGTTTCCCACCCGTTGCCATTATTTATAAGAATGCCAGAGGAATCATTATTGCTGTAAATAATATCTGTTCTTCCATCATTATTTATGTCAACCAGCCTGGATCCTCTGTCCTGCCATGTAAGGTTCTTGGTTGCAATACCTAAATAATCGCCCCCTATAGTAATATTTTTGATATCAATAAAGCATGCCTCATCAGGTACTCTAAATCTGGTGTTTCTAACCCATCCATCTCCGCCGTTATTGAGCCATGAGTCTTTGGTTATAGAACCAGCTTCATTAAAACACTGCAGTATGTCTATTTTTATATCTCCATCCAAATCAGCAAACCTCACCCCGAGGTCCATGTTATTATCTAAGTTAACAAAGGCAGTATTTCCATCATCAAATTCCCATTCTGAACCAGTCCACCCAGCGCCGTTATTGAGTTTTATAGTTCCATTAATTACTCCATTTTTTATATAGTATCTTATAATATCAGCCAGCCCGTCGCCATTAACGTCAATAAGCCTGCTTCCAGTGTCATTGCCTTCATTAGAAAATGTTATATCTTCTGGAACAGCCCAGGAACTGTCCTCCTTCCAGCCACCGGATGGTATCTCATAGCTGAATTTCGTTTCAATAAAGTCAGTGCCATTGCCATAATCTTTGATACTCGTTATAAGCGAACGCTTCGTGTCGTAGCTCTCATTAAATCCTAATACATACTTTTTAACAGTTTTTCCTTTAACTTTTGTTATTATCTTGTTGAGTTCTCGAGTATACCTCTCTTCTACTAAGTTTGTATACATTGGCCAAGAAGGACTGCCACTACTGCCGTAGTTAAATTCTATTTTATTTGCTCCCTCATTATATTCAATTTCTGTGAGGTATACGGCATTAACATCATTGTAAATATTTAAATTTCTTTCATAGTTATAGCGTATTTCATTTCCATTTGTGTCTTTGATTAAGTTAAGTAGCCATTTTATTCCATCATCTGAAAAATCATCAAAGAAGTAATATATACCGCTTGTATCTCTTGCTTGCCAAGCCTTATCTATTTTTTTTATCTCCATAAAATTTTCTGGCGTGGTATGATATCTGTCATCTTTTTTATAAAGATAAAGTTTCATCAATGCTAACATTGCCTCACCCGAG
>Ga0209541_10006812_pt1 | contig 19379 bp, 15 predicted proteins | sample RifCSPlowO2_01_FD_184027 | JGI IMG/M metagenome (GOLD analysis project Ga0209541, IMG submission 184027) | Groundwater microbial communities from Rifle, Colorado - Rifle CSP2_plank lowO2_0.1 (SPAdes) (version 2) | ecosystem: Environmental > Aquatic > Deep subsurface > Groundwater | place... | reverse complement strand
TGTATTTTCCAGATTTTTGAAATTTTGATTGGATTCTTTCCGGAAGGAGTCTGTTTTGCTTCCAAGAGTGTCCTCAAGCCTTTTGAAATTTTGATTGGATTCTTTCCGGAAGGAGTCGGTTTTGCTGCCTAATGTATTTTCCAGATTTTTGAAATTTTGGGAGGTTTCTTTTCTGAAGGAGTCTGTTTTTGATATCAAGGAATGCATCATTAATGTTGCAATCTCTGCTTTTTCTATTGATTCTTTGTTTTCTATCCCGAGCGGCCTGCCATAATCTATCTCAAATGCCGCAAGTTCCCGGTAAGGTTTTACGAATCTCTCATCATCCTCAAATATGACTTCAATTCTGGCAACATGCAATGATAGGGGGTTTTCAGGGTCTCCCTGTATGCTGAGTCTTCCGGCAAAGGAATTTATCTCCTGTTTTGCTGCTTGTGCATAAATCTCAACGCTTCCGTCATCCAGATTGCGCGCAAAGCCATTAATCCGCATATTCCTCGCTATCTGCTTTACATAGGCGCGGAAGCCAACGCCCTGAACATTCCCGAAAACAAGAAGCCTTGCAATTGCCAAGTTTACCACAATAAGAATAGTGCGCAACTAATATTTAAATATATCTATTTTTACGCTTATTGACGACTATATAAAAAAAAGCTATTTCTTCATTCCGGGAATCCAGAGGCCGGGCCTGCCCTTTATGAAGCATTCCGCAATGTCCGCATAGAAATGCAGAAGAATCCCCAGCGCAAAGGCCGAATTCCAGAGGTAAATGCCAAGCGCTGTAATTAATGCAACAAAATAAATATTGTGGAAATAGGATTTGTTTGTTGTGTTTCTATTGTCGTAATAGTACTTGTATGCTTCTATGATTTTCCCCTGCTTGATGAGCTTTCTCGTATGGGCATGCATGCTTGTTTTCTGGAAAAGAATGCAGGGAACATGGTCAAGCACATCAATGAGAATTGTAAGGAAGAGCGCAGCAACAAGGACAAGCTTTGGCATCGGGATGAATGAGGCAAATACCATATACGCGAGCGCAGTAACAACAAGATGGTTCAGGGAGTTCATTTAAATCATTTTTAGAATATTAATTAGGCAATAATTAAATAGTACCTATACATTTTATAATGTTATGAAAAAGTGGTTTGCTGTATTTTGCATAATGCTGTTTTTTTCAACTACAGCAACATCTTCTGTAATCTTTGATAAAGATCCGGCGTCGGGGGCAGAATGGCTTATTAAAGATTTATATGATAAGCCAGGTACATTACGAATCTCTATCGCGAGTGCAGAGCCACTACACCTGATTACCTCTGAGAGAATTAGTGCAGGAACCCCAATTTCGCAGGAGCAAGTCTGTTTTGGAAAGGGGGATTTCGCAGAAACAAATATTATTTTGTTGGATGAAAAAAATAGTCAAGAGCGTGTTCTTTTTGCTAATAAGGAATGGCTGCCTCTCAAAATTGGGGTTGTGTGCAATAAAGGAAAAACGTCTTTGATAGAGTCCTTGCTCAATGATACAGAAATTCCAGGAGAGGGGCTGCCAACATGCGATCTATGTGGCGATGATGAAACCTGCTGTGCAGTAGTATTCCTGAAAGGATTCGGTGAGCAGAATATTTCAAATATTGCATTTTATGAAGGAAGTGTTGATCAGCTTATAAAAACAAAGTCAAAATTGATAGAGGGAGAGAATTTTAATAAATTCATTTTAAATTTCATTCTGCCGCTGATTGCATTGATTGCAGTTATTATAGCCTTAGCTTTTATTTTTTGGAAAATCAGGGTCAGTAGCATTATGGCAATATTGCGGATTTTTGCGATACCTGGTTTATTTTATTTTATCTTATCTTATTCTACATTTTCTACTTTTATGCCTGCTTTACTTTTAGTTATGCTTATTCCAATAATTTTGGCAGTTGTGTTTTGGAGGATAACAAAAACAAAAATTCCAGAAAATAAGAAAAGATTGGTTGCAATATTTATCCTAGTTATAGATGTTGTTCACTTTTCTGTGATGACATCTGTTGTCTTTTCATTCACTGTGTAGTAGTATAGTCGCTACAATGCTCTAAAATATTCAATAGTTCTCTTCAACCCTTCTTCCAATTCTATTTTAGGATGCCAGTTGAAGAGCTTTTTTGCGAGCGCTATGTCCGGCTTTCTCCTTTCGGGATCGTCCTTCGGAAGGGGCTTGAAAATTATTTCGGATTTTGAATTTGCAAGCTCCTTTATTTTCTGCGCAAGCTCGAGGATTGTGAATTCATTCGGGTTCCCAATATTCACGGGAAGATTGTAATTTGCCTGCATTAGCCTCCAAATGCCGTCAATCTCATCAGAAACATAGCAGAAGCTGCGCGTTTGGTTTCCTGTGCCATAAATAGTGATGGGCTTGTTCTTCAATGCTTGGTTTATAAAGTTTGATACAACTCTCCCGTCATCTGCGCGCATTTTTGGGCCGTAGGTATTGAAGATGCGCACAATCCTTGTGTCCAGATTGTATTTGCGGTAGTAAGACATTGTCAAGGCTTCGGAAAAGCGCTTTGACTCGTCGTAGCAGGACCTTGGGCCTATTGAATTCACATTGCCCCAGTAGCTCTCATCCTGCGGGATTTTCAATGCGCTTCCATAAACCTCAGAAGTGCTTGCCTCAAAGAATCTCGCCTTGTTTTTCAGCGCAAGGTCAAGCATGTTTTTTGTGCCGATGGAATTCACAAGCAAAATTTCCTCCGCAAGCCTGTCAAAATCAACGGGGGAAGCCGGGGATGCAAGGTTGTAAATCTCATCAATTTTTCCATTTAATTTCAGCGGAGCAGTAATGTCGTGCTTTATGAATGTGAAGTTCCTGTTTTTGAGCAGATGCGCAATGTTCTGCTTTCTCCCTGTAATTAAATTGTCAATGCAAATCACTTTGTTTCCTTTTGCAATCAGCAAATCGCACAAATTGCTCCCCAAAAAGCCAGCGCCGCCTGTTACCAGGATTGTTTTTTGTTCCCTAACCATGGAATTCCCTCCTTGCCAGCTCCAGGGCTTCAGGCCAGCCTATGTCAAAGTATTTCTCCTCATAAACAAATCCATAAAGTTCCTTTCTTTCAGTAAGCCATATCATGAAATATCCCATCTTGTCAGGATTGCCGCCGGAATCAAGATATTCGCTGATTAATTTTAGTTTTTCCCTTGGAAAGAAATATATGCCGGGGGAAACATATGTTGTTTTCGGCTCCTTCGGCTTCTCTTCAAAAAGAATCACTCTTCCTGAAGCGTCTATTGAGGCGTTTCCCTGTTCCTGCGCGACTTTCAAAGACTTTGCGTCATGCAGGGCATTCACAATAACCCTTTTTTCCTTGAAAAACTCAAATATCCTTTTCAATGAAAAGTTGAAGAGGTTGTCCCCGTTAATGCTGATCAAATCATCATCAATGCTTCCTGCCTTTAGGGCGAGGGCTATATCGCCTATCTGCCCCAGCCGGTCTGCATTTGAAGTTGTATTGTCGTTGAGCAGCTTTATTGAAATTTCGGAGTTAAAATTCTTCAGCCAGGACTCAAAATTCGGATAGAACTTTGCATTTGACACAATGTATATCTCATCCACTGCATTCAATTCAATAATTTTGTCTATTATGTGTTCTATCATCGGCTTCCCCTGTATATCGAGCAGTGCTTTTGGCATGTTCTCAGTCAAGGGATAAAGGCGTGTCGCATATCCCGCTACTGGAATTATTGCTTTCATTTTATTTCTTCCTCAGCGCCCCATGCAAATATAATTAAAACCGAGCGCCTTCATTTTTTCCTTTTCAAATATATTGCGCCCATCAATTATTAATGGCGCTTTCATTGCGCTTTTTATTTTTCCCAGGTCCATTTCCTTCACTTCCTTCCATTCTGTAATTATGAGCAGCGCATCTGAATTCTTTGCTGCTTCGTACGCATCAGCGCAGTATTCAATTTTATTCCCGAACAGTTTTTTTGCGTTTTCCTCTGCCTTTGGGTCAAATGCCCTTATTTTTGCGCCCTCCGCAAGGAGCGCATTGATAATGTCAATGCTGGGCGCATATCTCATGTCATCCGTGTCCGGCTTGAAAGCTAACCCCAAAACTGCAATTGTTTTGCCCTTCAAATTCCACAATGCGCCCTCAATCTTCTTGATGAAATTCTTTCTCTGCATTTCATTTATCTTCTGCACTTCCTTCAATAATGCAAAATCATATCCTTTTTTTTCTGCAATCCTTATGAAGGCTTCGGCATCCTTCGGGAAGCAAAAGCCCCCGTAGCCGAGGCCCGCGGCGAGGAAGCGCTTCCCTATCCTTTCGTCATAGCCCAGCCCTTCCGCCACTTTTTTCACATCCGCCCCAGTAAGCTCGCAGATATTTGCAACTGCATTGATGAATGAGATTTTCGTTGAGAGGAATGCGTTGCTCGCGTGCTTTATTATTTCCGCGCTCTTAATGTCAGTAAATAGAATTGGCGCATTCAGCGGGGCATACAATCTTTTCATAATTTCCTGCGCATGCACACTTTCCGTCCCTATTACAATCCTGTTCGGCTTCATGAAATCATTTACTGCCGTGCCCTCAGATAAGAATTCCGGATTGCTTACAACCTCAAATTTTATATTGTGCGGATTGTGCCTTTGAAGCACTTCCGCAATTTTTTCACCGGTTTCAACTGGAACTGTGCTCTTCTCAATAATTATTTTGGGAGTTGTGGAAATTTCAGAAATGCGCCTGGCGGCGCCTTCCACATAGCTCAAATCAGCATCGCCGTTTGCTTTTGGGGGAGTGCCAACGCAGATGAAAATTATTTCGCTCTTTTTAACTGCATAATCAAAATCCGTTGTGAATTCAAGGCGCTTTGCATTTACATTTTTCTTTACCAGGTCTTCAAGCTGCGGCTCGTAAATCGGCATTGCCCCCGCATTCAGCTTTTTTATTTTCCCCTCATCTATGTCAACGCAGGCGACGCTGTTCCCCAACTCCGCGAAGCACGCGCCCGTAACCAGCCCCACATATCCGCTGCCAATGATTGCAATGTCCATAAAAACCGCAAAAGAATTAATGCATTAACATATATTAAAATGAATATCATTAGAGGTTTGTACTATCTCTGCAAAAATCACCTAATGAAAAGCCTTTTAAACTTCGGAATGCAGAATATATGTGTGATGGAAAATGCGAAAGCAGCTTCATATTATGGGAATGGGCGCCAAAAATATTTTTAATATACTGCGGGGCAAAAAGAAAAAAATTAGATTAAACCTTAGGCTTTAGCGTATCTGGCTTAATAGAATTTTCTCAATCATTTCTTTTTCTTTAAGGATCTGCGCTTCACTTACATCCAGACCGTGCTCAAGCACCAATGGGATTTTCTTTATTTGTTTTATTTTTGCAAGTTTGCGCAGGTCAAAATCCTCCGGAAGCGGAGCATGCTGGTCTGTCTTGCAGATTGCGCTTTTTGGATTGCTGTAATGCATGTGCATTTCAATTATTTTTTTGTGGAATTTGGGCAGCAGAATGTCAAGCTGGCTTTCAAAAAGCGAATGCCCCATGTCAAAAAGCATTCCCAAATCATGGAATTCTCTGAAGAGCATTTCAAAATCCTCCCGGGAATAGAATAATGGGCGGAGTTTTGATTCCCAAACAGTGTTCTCCATTGCAAAACCCAGCCCGAGCGCATCTGATTTTTTCAGCGCATAATCCAGAATTTTGAATGCGTTCTTGAGGCATTTTTCCTTCGGCCATTCTGCTACTGCGCCGGTCTTATTAAATCCGCTCCTGAGGGTTCTGCCGTATGAGGTCTTTCCAAGATAGCCGGGATGTATTGCGATTGCGCGCGCTTCAACAATGCGCCCTGCTTCAAACAGCCCGTCAATTATTTTCTTGTTTTTTCGGGTTATGCCCTCTGAAATATTGAACCAGTGCTTCTCTCTCAGCGGAGGGAACAATCCATGAACTGTGAACTGCAAATCCGGGAAATCCCTCTTTATCTTTTTGAGTGTTACAAAAACATTCTTCTCATATGCGTGCGCTGCGCCCAGTTCAATGCACCCAAAGCCAAGGTTTGCGATTTTCTCTGCGCTTTCATAAATTCCGGAATTGCGCAATGCAAAATAGGTGCTGCTCAGCCCAAGCATATTGCAAGGAAGGAACACAAAAAGTAATAAAAAGGAAATGCCGGGCTATTTTTTCTTTTTTGTTAATTTGTTGTGGCGCCTGTCCCTGCGCTCCGCCGCATCGGCCTCTTCCTTTACAGAGCAGTAGTGCACTGCAATTTTGAGTTTCCTGCGCTTCGCTTCCTTGACCAAAAATTTGCCCAGTTCTGCGCTCCCCGCAATGGATTTTCTTGTAAGCTTATAGCCCCTTTTCTTTATTTCGGGAAGATTGAGCTCCGCAACCTCAAGCTCATTGAGATTTATGAATTCTATTCCGAGCGCATCCAATGAAAGAATCAATTTCTGCAGTTTTTGCTTTTCCCCCGGCACAACAACAACTTCGGCGCCGGCGTGCGGGATGTATTTCTTCGCAATTTTAAATCTATTCAGGTCAAAGCTGTGCAGCTTCATTTCATCCAATCCCGCATCAGCAAGCTTTTTCGCAAGCTTTGCAGTCAAGAGCCCGGCATTTGTGTATAGGAGGATGTAAAACCCCTTCCCGAATTTTTCCTTAAGCGCCTTTATTACTTTTGCCGCCCTTCCCGGAACGCACAGGGGATCGCCGCCGCTTATTGATGCGGCCTCAAAGCCGGCTGCAATCTGCAGCAAATCCCCAATTTTGCTTATTTTCCTGTAGGGGGTCAGGATGAAATCCCTGCCCTGCAGTGTTGGCAGCACCGGACAATAAAAGCAGGATTTGTTGCATTTGAATGTAATGTAAATCGGAAGCACTTTTGCGGAAATGCATAATTTGCAGCCCCCTGCAAGCTTTCCTGAAGAACAAGTTCTAGGTCTGGCCATAAAATTACTTCTTTATTGTGTAATCAGTTGCGAATTTTATTGTGAATTTCGGCTTTCCAGTCATTTTAACCACCCGCCACATTTCCTTGCGAAGGATATAAGTGTTATTGCATTGAACTTAAAAATGTTTTTGTTTACACAAGAGGATACGGTGAGAAATTTTCTCTTATTGTCTTAAAAATTAGGCTTGTGTTCGTGCTTTCGACAAAATCCTCCTTCACGATTCTGTTTACGAACTCATCAAGCCTTTCTGTATTGTGGAATTTTCCCACTAAAACAACATCATACTTCCCTGAAATATTGTATATGCTGCATATGTTGGGATGCTCGGAATATTTGTTCCAGAACTCCTCAACCTTGCCCTTTGACATTGCAATGAAAATCAGAACGCTCAGATCAAATCCCAATTTTCGCAAATCTATCCTCGGCGCATAGCCGTGCAGAACCCCGAGGTGCCTTAATTTCTTCACGCGCTTGTGTATTGCCGCGGAGCTCAGCCTCATTTTTTTTGCAAGCGTTGAATGCCTTGCGGTGTGGTTTTTTATCATTTCATTAAGAATGCGCTTGTCGGTTTCATCAATTTTTCCTGCCATAAAAAACCCCCTTTTAGTGAAATTTTTTAACTTAAGTGGCTTGTGCTGGTTAAATTTATATACACTTTATGTATATAACTCCTTTTAAATGTTATATTTTTCAACCAATCCGAAATAATTTTAACCTTTTAAATAGATTGCAGCAATATATTGCCTGAGAGGGTGGGTTAGCATAGGGGACAATAAATCACACGGAGCTGAAAGCGGGAAAAATTCCAATTCCAAATACTCCAGGGATTCAAGCCAGGGAATGGTCTGCTTCGGGGAATACGCAAGTTATCAATTCAATTGCAAATTCTGTGATTTCCTGCAGGGTTGCAGGGAATTCACGAGCACAAAGGCAAAGGGCAGGGGCAAGAATTCAGATTCTACAATTAACGAAAAAAAGCAAAGCCATAAAAAGCAATATCCGCCAATAAATGATTCAGGGGTTGGGTGAGGGTTTGGCGGGAGTGAAGTTAATCATAGCAATTGCAGCGCTGGTTCTGCTTTTAGTACTGGTTTTTGGCAAGCCCCTTACAGGGTTCAGCGTCCTTTCGCTTGTTGGATTTGATGCAGGGGCAGACAAAGAGCCCACTGGAAAAGCCGCATTGGATGTTGTTCTAAAAGAGAACCCGGACAGTGCAACAAAGCTTACAGAATACGATAAAACAAAACTCGATAAAATTGTTAGTGAGAATCCTGCCTACACAAAAGAGGCGCTTGAGGGAGTTATTCAAAGTATGCTCAGAACCTCAGAGGAAGAAGAAGCGTTGAGGAAGGATATAGAAGAGCAAATGAGTAAAGGTTTTCCAGAATTACCCAAGGGCGAAGAGCAAATATTTATCATAGGCGGAAAGGAATACACGGAAAAACAATTAAGCTCCATGAGTGATGAAGAAAGGCAACTCTTGGCTGCACAATGGGTAAAAGAAGGCACTCTAACGAGGCGTCCTTGATGAAATCTGCCGTAGTATTGGCTATGGCATTTACAATATTGTTACTCCCTACAACTCTTGCGATTTGGCCATGGGATGAATGCAATTCTCCGCATTATTCTTTCAGTTCTGGGGGCTCAACAAGCGGCTGGATTGATGTATTCTGGGATAGAGATGATTGGGCAAAAGTAGATATTTCAACCCCAGGAAAATACAGGGCTTGGCTTACGGGGCCTGGCAATGCAGATTTTGATCTAGAAGTGTATTCTAGTTGTAGCGGCTCACCTGTCTGCTCAAGCTATAAATCTGGCTCAAATGAATATTGTTATTTTAATGTAACAAGCTCCAAAACTTACAAATTGCGGGCATATGCGTATTCTGGAAGCGGGGATTGGCGCATGGGGGCTTATTTTGTTGAGCCCATCTGCAACTCACACAGCTATTCTGCATGTTACAACAATGACCGCTATTGGTATGATTCCTGTGGCAATAGGGAACAGGATGTAAGGTATGATTGCGGTGATGATTCTTATGGGGGTTGGAGCAATTACTGCTCAAGCAATGATGTTTATAGAAGCAGAAGCTATACTGATAGGGGCTGCTCATCAGATAGCTGCTTTGCAAATTCAAGCACGCAATATGAGTTATACCAGGATTGCGGCGATACTAGTAATGGCTCGTGGAGCAGCAACTATTGCTCAAACAATAATGTAACGCAATCAAGGACTGTTTACAACAAAGGATGCTCAAGCGGCTCTTGCACATCAAGCAATACAACTGAAACCCGCGTAGTGGATTATTGCTCATCAAATGAAACATGCGAGAGCGGGCAATGCAAGCCGAAATGCACAAGCGAGTCCTATACCTCATGCTATAATGGCGATATTTATTGGTATGATTCCTGCAACAACCGGCAGGAGATAAAGACTGATTGCGGAGACACCACATACGGCTCATGGGGAAACAGCTATTGTTCCAGCAACAATGTAATGCAGACGCGCAATGTTTACGGACCCTATTGCGAAAGCAGCCAGTGCAAGAGCCAGACAACAACAGAAAGCCGGATTGCAGAAACGTGCGATGGGCTGTTCAATTTCTGCCTTGGAAACTCATGCGTTTTCTGCGATTCACATGCATCCTACCAGTGCACAGACAATGATGTTTATTGGTTCAATTCCTGCGGCACCAAAGAGGACAAGAAGCAGGAATGCGGCTCGAGCTATTGTGATGCCTGGAGCGGAAATTCCTGCAAGGACGGGAGTGTTGTAAGGAGCAGGACTTGCTATGATAAGGGCTGCGGAAGCAATGCGTGCTATGCAAATCCGGACACGCAATACGAAAGTGTGGAAACATGCCAGTATGGATGCAGCAGTGGAGCATGCAGCCAACTCTCAGATTTGGCCATAACCCCTGAGGATATAATATTTGAAAAGACGTGATGAAATGAATGAAAAGGCAAGGGTGCATCTGGCAAATGCCTTGGTTTTGCTAGTCGTGGTTGGCCTCATATTCGGGGCGCTTGCTGCAAGAGGCGGAAGTGGAAATGACAATGGAAATGCCCATGACAATATGGCGGATGCAGAACTTATTTTTACTGATGAAGAATTAACTGCAAAAGAATTGAAAGGGCAGGCGCTCACATTCATTGAGCCATTGCTTGCAACAGCAGCAGGCGATGATTTGAGCAAACTGCTTGAAATAAAGGCAGACATATCAGAAAGCCTTAATGCGGAGTATTGGCTCTCCGATGAGTCAGTTACGAACGAAGAGGTCTTTAATTCGGAGAAATCAGCAGCAAATAACATTCGCACTCTCTACAATAGGGAAAGCAGCTCGCTTGACAATGATGCATTATTGCTTGCGATAAGCAGATTGATTCAGGCGGATGATGGAATTGCCAAATTGCAGATAGAGCAAACAGAGAATCTGCTCCTGCAGATAAATGATGATGCAACAATTGCGGCAATAAGCTCATACCTTAATGATGCAAGAAGCAGCTATGAGCAGGCCTGGCACCAGATAGAGCAACCCCATAACTATCCGAATTCAATTGAGCACTTCAAGAATTCATGGAGCAGCTCATACAATGGCATGCTTAAATTAGATGAACTAACAGTGCCGATAGTAACAATTGATTCTCCGCCTACTAACACATATACAAATACCGCTTCCCAAACACTCGCAGGAACAGTATGGGATGTAAGGCTGCATACAATCCCAAATGTGAAAGTAAATGTAAATGATGCGGCATATGAATTTTCCTTGGATAATGGAAACTACAACGGCGCAATTGCCCTGAGCGAAGGAAACAACCTCATAACCGCATCTGCAACCGATGCATTCAATAATGCAGGGGGCGCAGGCATTGAAATGGTACTGGATACAATTTCACCTGAAATAATTATAAGCGGAGCGGAGGAGGGCGCATTCTATAATGTTGATGTTGCTCCAACAATCTCAATTGTTGATTTGCATTTGGCAGAAACTAACATTACATTAAACGGGAATTCCTTCGCTTCTGGAAGTGCAATTTCTGAAGAAGGAGAATATAGTTTAACAGCCCATGGAAAAGACCTTGCGGGAAATGAATCAAGCAAATCAATAAGCTTTGTGATGGACAAAACCCCTCCTGCTGTTGAAATAACTAATCCTGCAGACAATTCGTATCTAAGGCAAAGCTTACAAATAAGCGGCACAGCAATTGACACATATTTGGATGCGACTTCCTTGGAAATAAATGGTGTTGTGGTTTCCAATACCACAAGCTTTGATTTTGATACAACCGAATATGCGGATGGCATTTACGAGATTGAACTGAGCGCAAAGGACAAGGCGGGTAATGAAGCAAGCAGAATTATTTCGGTAACGGTTGACAATACTGCACCTGAAATTGCAATAAGCGGAGTTGAGGAGGGCGCTTTCTATAATTATGATGTTGTCCCCGCAGTTGAAATAACTGAAGCCAATCCTGATGCAAGCGCATATGCTCTTGACAATGCACCATTTGAATTGGGCTCGGCAATTTTAGAAGAGGGAATGCATGAATTTTCTGCAAGCGCAACTGACAAGGCGGGGAACAATGCAGGCAAGTCAGTAAAATTCGGGATTGATAAAACTGCGCCTGTTACGGCAGACAATGCGCAAACCGGATGGGTTAACAGCGACACAACCGTAAGCCTTGTTGCTGCGGATGTGTTTTCAGGGGTTGCGCATACATACTACAAGATAAATAAGGCGGGCGAATGGGCTGAAGGAACAACTATTCTCCTGAGTGCAGATGGAGAATACATAATCAGCTACTATTCAACAGATGTTGCGGGGAATGCGGAAGTGGTGAAACAAACAGCTGAGGTGCAAATAGACAAGACAGCCCCGCAGATTGAAATCATTTCACCTGGGCAAACAGATTATTCTTACACTTCATCCTTAAATCTCAGTTTTTCGGCAAGCGATGCGCATTCAGGCCTGAAGGAATTGAGCGCAGATATTGATGGAACTGCTGTCAATTCCGGCGAAGATGTAAATCTCTACAATTATGTGCTTGGTAAGCACATTCTCACAATTAATGCGACGGACAATGTCGGCAATTCCGCGAGCAAAACAACTGAATTCAATGTTATAGATGATGTTGCACCGGAATCAAGCGCTGAACTGTCTGGAACCCTCGGAAACAATGAGTGGTATGCAAGCGATATAGGAATAACAATTAATGCTGCAGACGCAAAGAGCGGAGTGAAGAAAATCCAATACAGCAGCGATGGAACCAACTATGCCGATTATGCTGCTCCGCTGGTAATTTCAAGCGAAGGCGCAACAACCGTTTATTACAGGGCAGAAGACAATTCAGGAAACATTGAAGGGACAAAATCAATCAGCTTCAAACTGGACAAAACAGGCCCTATTACTGCAGATAATGCGCCAAGCGGCTGGCACAATCAGAATGTTGCAATTAATTTGACATCATCTGACGGGATAAGCGGAATAGCATATACTTACTACAGGATAAATGCCGGGGAATGGATTGAAGGCACAGCAATTGCACTTAGTGCTGAGGGCAGTTATACGATAGATTATTATTCTGTGGATAATGCAGGCAATGCAGAGGACATAAAGACGGCGCAGAATGTTGTGAATATTGATAAGACTTCGCCGGTTGTAAGCATCGAAAGCCCTGCAGACGGCTCATACATAAGGCAGAATATAGAAATCAATGGAAGCGCAACTGATTTGCATCTGGATAAATTGGAACTCTTTATTGATAATTCCCTTGTTTCAGATTCCGCAAGCTATGCGTGGAATACCCCGGATTACAATGACGGATTGCATGAGGTTGTGCTGAGGGCATATGACTTGGCAGGAAATGCTGCTGAAGCAAAAACAAGCGCAATTGTGGATAATACCCCGCCAGAAATAAATGTCACTGAACTTAATGCGAACCCGACACTGGAAGACACAAATTATTCTGTTATTGTTGAGCTGGATGCGGATGCAGAATTGAATATGGATTTTGTCCAAACCAGCGTAGATACTTCAACGGGCAGCACCTTGGGCACTGCGCAATTCTCAGAGGAGATTTCACATGATGGCTATGCCGCGCTTGCCTTGAGCATTATAGAGGGAATCAATGAAATAACATTCACTGCAACTGACAAAGCAGGCAATTCCGCATCAAAGCATCTCAGAAGGCTTGTTGATAAGGACAAAATACCTGACAATTATGAAACAGATGCGCTGGGAACTGATTCATTGCTTGCCGATACTGACAAGGATGGCATAAATGATGACATTGAGGATTTTGATGCTGATGGGCTGACAAACCTTGCAGAGTTCTTGTTGGGCACCGATCCTTTCAATCCTGACACTGATGCTGATGCCCTTACAGACTTCTATGAAGTTATAATGAGCAATACAAGTCCTACAAATCCTGACACGCGCGATGCCGGAATTCCTGACGGGCAGCAGGACTTTGATGAGGATGGATTATCAAATGCTACTGAGCAGCAGCATGGCACGCATCCATTCAGGGAAGATAGCGACAGTGACGGCATTAGCGACGGCAATGAAATCAACCAATACGGAACAGACCCGCTAAATCCTAGCACAAGCGGAGATGGGATAAATGACGGGGAGAAAATAGAAAATGGCTTGAATCCGCTGGCTGATTATTCAACTACTCAGCTTACATTTGAGTTTGCTGATGCGGAATCAGGAACAGAGGTAGAGATAAAGGCGACAGGCAAGATTATAGATGCAAACATAAGGGCAGAGGAAAAACCCTATCCTTTGCTGCAGAATCTGAGCGGCTTGTCATCTAACTTCATAGTAATTTCTGTTGATGATAACTTTGATGTTGGCACCATAAAGGTGCATTACGATCCTTCAAAGGTTTCCGATCCGGGCAAATTGAGGCTTTTCAGGTTTGACCCCGAACAAAGAATTCCGATTGAGGCAGCAGTGCAGGGAGTTGATGCTGCCAACAACATTGTATGGGCTCAGACAAATGAGTTCAGTTTGTGGTTCCTGGCTGACCCGAGCCAGTGGTATGCAAATTCGGAGATAGAGTGGAACAAGCCTGATGTGATATTCTCTTCGGAAGAAATAATGACTGTTAAGGCGCGCGTTAGAAACAATACTGCAGTTCCTGCATCAAATGTTGGGGTTGATTTCTATGCAGGAGACCCTGATTCGGGTGGAATGCTGATTGGAACGGATTATGTGGATGTACCGGGGGAGAGCTATGCATTTGCTTCGGCTGAGTGGCTGCCGGACAAAGTTAGCAGAATCTATGTTGTAATTGATTCAGAGAATTTAATCCCTGAGCTGAATGAATCCGACAACAAGGCGGACAAGGAATTCGAGGAATTTATTGATTCGGACGGCGATGGCCTGGCTGACAGCGAAGAAAGCAATGGGATGAGGCTGCTCTTCCCTTACACACCAATATACACCGACCCCTTTAATCCAGATACTGACAATGATGGCCTGACCGATGCAGAAGAAATGGGAGCGCCAATTGACATTGGCGGCAGCCTATATTACAACCCAGTGAGCCTGCCGGACAGCAATGACTCCGACAATGATAACCTTGATGATTTCACAGAATCCGAAGGCTGGTATGCCACAATCATATCCGAGTTGGCCACGCTTAAAGAGATTATGCAGAAACAGGAAAATGATGAGGGTTATACTGACATAATGGATTCTTACCAAGTAACCTCAGACCCGATGTTGTATGATACTGATAATGATAACTTGAGCGATGAAAGGGAAATGGCATTTGGAAGCGACCCGAGGAATAAAGATTCCGATGGCGATTGGATCAGGGATGATAAGGATGATGACCCGACAACCGTTGAAACGCAGGCGCCAAAAATTGAGATTTTGGGGATGACAGTAACTAGCTTGACATTAATAGGGATTTCTGCAGAAGTCGCATACTTTGCAGATGATGATGTAAAAATACAGATTGTGTCGCTTGAGAAAAACGACAGCACACTCACAAGCCATTATTCTTCAGGCCTGTATGTTGACGGCTACAGCTTGGAGGGCCTGGAACTCATCTCTTCAGGATTGCTAGGGGTGCACATCAAAATCCATGCAAAGGATATTGTTGGAAATGAGAAAATTGAGACAATACTCTATAACGAGGGCGTATTGGTATCGATGTACAAGTTTTTTGAGGAGAAGATTGAGGCTGCGGCCGCAGGCACTTTAGGCTTTGGGCACGGCTTAGTGCATGGGGCTGCAATGGAAATTGGGGACACTGTAGAATTTGTAAAGAATGTGGTTACTGAACCCCTGCAAACATGGGAGGATGCAGGCAAAGGCATTGAAGCCCTTGGCCAAGAGGGGCCGGGCGTAATCCTGAAAGCCTTTGGGGAGCGCATGGAGCCCTTGAGAAAAGAGGATAATTTCTATAAATCAGGCACTGTTGAATATGATGCATTTAATGCCGGCTGGAACACAGGTTTTGTAACAGGATATATAGCAACTGCAGTTGGAGAGGGCATCCTGATATCAAAAGGCGCGGGGGCAGCAGCAAGCCTGGCAAAGAGCCTTGCAAAGACAGGGCAGCTTGCAAATATTGCATCGAAAATTGCAAATGCGGGAAAATTGGTTAAGACTGCAGGAAGCGTGGTGATGAAAAACAAGCTTCTGACTGCAAGCTTGACAATTGGCACAACTTATCTGCTTAAAGAGCAATTCCCAAATATAGATGCGTTAGACCACTTATATTATTTCGAGTTGGGCATTGCACCTACTTTCCTTACGATTGGGCATGGACGAAACATCAGGCCAAGTGCTGTTGCTCTAAGCGAAACAGAGCAAACAGGCTTGTTACAATTTGCAGGCACTTCAATGGGAAGAAGATATGCAAGCGTAAGAGTTAATTTTATAAATAAAATAGATGATATTACAAGAAAGAAGTTTGCAAGCTTAAACCAGCGTTTCATGAATGATATATTGGAAGCGACAGAAACTCATAGTCTACCCAATACAAGAGTAACAAAATTGACCAATGCTGCAGCTGATCTTGCGGATGTTGATGGATTCAGCAATACTTTAAGAAAAGCAAGGAGAGAGATATCAAAGGTATATGAAACAGAGGGGGCCATTGCCTTGAAGAGTGAAGGAAAAACAATTAAAGCTATGGCAAAAAATTTTGATGAAACCGTAAATGGAAGAAGGCTTATTGGTGAGCATGATGTTCTGGCAGAAGTTGATGGTAAATTAGTTTCATATGAGTTGAAGGGGTGGGCCTGGGATGAACTTACAATAGACTTTAAAGCAAATTTAGGACGGCAAAATAATAAATTAAAACTATTAAAACAGGCAGGGAATATTGAGGACTATCAGTTCGGCTTCAGGGTTGAACCCCCAATAGATATTAAGACCTATTTAACTAGCAACAACATACCATGGAGAGTTGTGTAATGAGTACAATGCGTTCTATTGCTGTTGTTAAAAATGCAAAACTAGCTATGTCAGATGTAAATAAGCTGATAGATGTTCTTGTCGGTGTCGATGGCTATTCAATTTTTGATATTAGCTTTGAAAGCAAGGACCATAAAGAATATATTGAAGGGAAATTAGAGAAAATAAATAAAGATCAGAAAGGGAACCTGCCGTCACTTCTTGACTTTGTGCAAAAATATATCTCCAAACCGGGCTGGGTTTCATTTAGCTATAATTCGCCGGAAGGTTTTGATTTTGCCATTACAATAAAAAATGAAATGGATTTTTTCGAAATAAGTTTAGATGCAAGCCTTTTGACGCAGAAGACATATGATGAGATGATAAAGTTAGTAAAAATGACCTATTTGGAATTGGGGTGCTCATTCGGATATTATTTTGAGGCTGAAACTTTCGCACACCATAAACTATTTCCAGATATAAAAGAGATCTGCAGGACGAATGAAGTGAAACGGCTGTATTATGTCAATTTTTGGAATTCCAAAATTGTGAAAAACATTGGAAAAGAAAGGATAGCTGCGGTAAAGACTTTAGAGCCCTCATGCAATGTAGAAACTTTAAAAGATGGCAGCATTTTACTCGCTCTCCCTCTTGAACTGCATAATGAATCCTTCGTAGGTTTTCATGCAGGAGAGAGCATAGCCAACCACTTGCATTTGAAATATTTCTAGCAACATGGCTCAAATAAGAATTGTATAGCAAAAGAGAATGATTTGTATGGGACAAAAAACATTATATGTGCTTGGATTGGCTTTGGCAATAACTCTGATTTTGGTAAGCGGATGCGTGAAAGAATCTGGAGATAATGAAAAAAATTCAGGGGCGGATGAAAATACGCTTATAGATAAGTCCACTCTAGACTTGTTACCAACAGAAGCAGATCTCCCCGGATGGAAGTTTGGCGATGTAAATGATACCGTTTACTATGGCCATTATGGCTCTGGTTTTGACTCAGGAAATCTTGTCAGGGCCTTGCATGATGAAACAAGATCCATAACACTTGTTAAGGTTTCCAAGTGGGCTTCTATAGCAGATACAAGAAACTTTTTCAATATAGGAAATGCTAAACTAATAGATGCGGACCTGCCTGAGGTTGATGTCAGTGAACTTAAAGCTGAATGTCTTGGTTTTAGAGATGAGATTGCAAGCATGAAACTTTTGATTATTAATTGTATAAAAAATAATTTTGTTCTTGAGTTACTTTCTGGGGAATCTGCACAAGATGATTTTTTCATAGTTGAGAAAGATGTTTTCAGGGTAGGCAATGTTGTTGTTGAAAAAATAAATGGATAGGAATATAATCAACTGCCTATTTCACAACTCTCGCATCAGCAACCGGCACTCGTTTCAAAATATGTGATGATTGCACCAAAACTCATAATTAAATATTCTGTGCAATCATATTATGCGCGTTCTGCACGTAATACACAACTTCCTTCCCTGTGTTGGGGGCATGGAATCTTACTTGCATAATCTGTGCAAGTATTCCAGAAAATCTGGGATTGAATGTAGTGTTGTCTGCCTTAACAAATGCCCGCAGGGGACAGGGGAATTAAAGGCGCATGAAACGATTGATGGAATTAAGGTTGAGAGGATTTCATATATTGATTTGGGCATTTACAAGTTCGCTCCTGGCGTGCTGAAAAAAGTCCTCAATAGCGGAGCGGACATTCTGCACATACACGGAATCGGCTTCTTTTCGGATTTCCTTTCCCTGACAAAGCCTATTCACAAGAAGCCGATTGTGCTGAGCACCCATGGGGGAATATTCCATACGAAAGCGCACTCGCGGCTGAAGGATTTTTATTTTAATAATTGGGAAAAAATGATTGCGAGGAATTTTGATGTGGTTGCTGCGTGCTCCAAAAATGATTATGCGCTATTCAAAAAAATCTCAAAAAATATTGTGCTAATTGAAAATGGGATGGACTATAAATTCTTCAGCGGAGCGAAGAACAGGGCAAAGCCTAATACTTTCATTTATGTTGGAAGAATCTCAAAGAACAAAAGGGTTGATAATATTATTGGGGCAATTGCAATTTTGCGGAGGAAATTCCCAAATGTGAAATTGACAATTGCGGGGGAGGATTTTGAGCATTTACTGCCGAACCTGAAAAAAATGGTTAATGAAAAGAATTTGCAGAAGAATGTGCAGTTTGCTGTTGGGAAATTTTCCCCTGAAGAAATTCGCGCATTTTACGCTTCAAGCGAGTTCTTTGTTTCCGCCTCGCAATACGAGGGATTTGGAATTTCAGCAATAGAGGCCATGGCTTCCGGCTGCGTGCCCATACTCAACAACATTGATTCATTTTCAGATTTCATAAAGCGCAGCGGAGCAGGGTTCATTGTAAATTTTGAAAATCCGGAAAAAGCAGCAAAAGCAATGCTGGATGCGATTGCGCTGGGCAGAAAACAGAAAGAGAAATTAAGGGCAAATGGGAAAAAATTTGCAAGGGAATTTGATTGGAATGAAAAGGTAAAGGAATTCAGGAAGATTTATTCCTCAGTTAGAGCTTTTTCCAGAGCAGACTGAATGAACTGCGATATGTTTTTGCCATTCCTGCGCTTTCAATTGCAATAATTATTGGGGGTTCTTGGAAAAATACCAAATATATTCTATTTCCCTGAAGCCACCAGAGGGTTGTAGGGCTCAAAAATTCTGCAGGGATAAATTTGCATGATGCAAGAGGAAGGCTCTTGACGTAGCTCCTGACTTCAGGCAAATCAATAAAAATGCCTTTTATTTGTATGCCATATCTTTCCCTTCTCTTGGTCCACTGCGGATAGTAGTATTTCAGGAAATCTTTTGCAGTCATTGCACCCCCATAAATGAATATTATCTGCCTGTTTTCCAGCAGGCCTTCAAAAACACCTTTCATGGATTTCCTGCCTGAAAAAATCCTGATTGCCGGCTCCGCCTCCCTTTTCAAAAGAAATTTTTTGAGT
>Ga0209541_10006810_pt1 | contig 19385 bp, 21 predicted proteins | sample RifCSPlowO2_01_FD_184027 | JGI IMG/M metagenome (GOLD analysis project Ga0209541, IMG submission 184027) | Groundwater microbial communities from Rifle, Colorado - Rifle CSP2_plank lowO2_0.1 (SPAdes) (version 2) | ecosystem: Environmental > Aquatic > Deep subsurface > Groundwater | place... | reverse complement strand
ATAATAGTTCTCTTGCAGATTATCAAGGAATTCTTGAAATTAAATCAAAAAGAGGCTATGGAGGTGATATATTTCCAATACAGAATAAATATTCCAATATTAATAGCGAAAATTTTTATCAGGAACTCGTTCGACTCATGGATTCGATAAAAGCTTCTATGAATAAATAGCGAGGGGAATCCCTTGACACACAAAAATAACCCTGCTATTTTGTTTGTATGAACCAAAACAACCCTGCTATTTTTAACGTGGTACCTAAAGAGTTGTTTAACCGCGAGCTTGCAAAAGAAATAGAAAAATATCTGAATCGCAAAGAGATTATTGCTATTAAAGGTCCAAGACAATCTGGTAAAACTACACTGATGCAGATGCTTTATACAAAGATCAGCAAAAGCAAAAGAAGTCATTTTATGACTTTTGAGAAAATGAGTGACTTGGAAGTATTTGAGTCGGATATAGAAAGCTTTAAAAAGCTTTATGTAGATAAAAACGAAGTTTTGTTTATTGACGAGTTTCAATACGCAAAAGAAGGCGGAAAGAAGCTGAAGTATCTATACGACACTTCGAATTGCAAATTTATTATTTCTGGTTCTTCTTCTTTAGAACTTGCAAGTCAAACTGGCAAATATTTAGTGGGAAGAGTGTTTTCATTTTTGCTTTTGCCCCTCTCGTTTGGTGAGTATTTGGGTGTTAAAGACCAGGGGTTGTCGTCTTTAGTTTCTGATTATCGTGGTTTTTTGCTTTCGTTTTTATCTGGGCGTACAAAAGAGGTGCCCTTAAGTAACTTGAGGTCAAACAGTTTAGTGAAGAATGTTGCCGACAATTTAGATGAATATCTGGTTTATGGGGGGTATCCTGCTGTGGCTGGTACGGGTGATTTTGATATTAAAAAAAGCGTTTTAAGGAATGTTGTTGATACCTATATTTCAAGAGATATAAAGGAATTATTGCAGATGTCTACAGATGGTGAACTGTTAGAATTGTCAAGATTTTTAGGTTTACAGCTTGGCCAGGTTGTCTCTTACGATGAGCTTTCTAATGTATCTGGTTTGACGGGTAAACAGGTTAAAAATCATCTAAGGGTTTTGAAAGAAACCTATGTGATAGATCTGGTTGCACCGTTTTTTAGAAATAAAAGAGTCGAACTTGTAAAAAACCCTAAGGTATATTTTTACGATAACGGTTTAAGAAATTCTATAGTGAATAATTTTTCTGATCTTAAGGTGAGGTCTGATAAGGGCGGTCTTTATGAAAATTTTATTTTTTCTTCTTTGAAGAAAAGTTTACCTTCTTTGGGTGTGAAGTTTTGGAGAACGAAAAGCCAGGCCGAGGTTGATTATATTTTAGAACGTGGTAATTCACTTTTGCCTATAGAGGTGAAGTCGGTAAGTAAAAAGCTGCCAGCACCAGGCAAGAGTTTTTATAGCTTTGTGTCTAAGTACAAACCTGAATATGGGATTATTGTGACATCTGATGTTTATGGTACAAAAGATATAGACGGAACAAAGGTATATTATGTTCCTGCTTTTTATTTTTAGCTTTCTATCACTCAAAACTTTTGCTTGACAAATTTGCCGTCCCATAGTAATATCTCCTGATACTTAAATGATGGGACAGGGTACACTCATATTACTATCATTAAAAGAGACCCTGATATCCCAATAAAATGAATTCGCAGATTTTTAAAGAAGGTTCACTCTATCTGAAGGGCTAGGTGAAATCATATCCTGGCAGGCGCGTAGCACATTAAAATATAGACAGAAAATACTGAGATCAAAACCAGTTAATTTTCCTGTTAAATCCTTGTCAAGACTTTTTAATCAACTGTTTTGTAGAATTTGGCAATGAAAGATATTTTTTCAAAGCTAAAGGGTCATACAGCGGGAAAGGTTGCAGTTTTTATTGATGCAGCAAATATTCTTTACTCACAGCAGAGTATGGGATGGCAGGTTGACTATAAAAAGCTCTCAAAGTTTCTGAAAAGGAATTTTGATGTTATCTTTATTGGTTTCTACCTTGGAGTGCTCAAAAAGAGCAAAGGGCAGAAAATGTTTCTTGAGATTTTAAGGGATCACGATTATACAGTAAGATCCAAGCCTGTTAAGTATATTCACACTGACGAGGGCAGGATTTTAAAGGGAAATCTTGATATTGAGTTGGCAGTTGATGTTTTGACTAAGATTGATGATTTCGACACTTGCTTTTTATTCAGCGGAGATAGTGATTTCGAGGTTATCGTCAAAATGATAAGAAACAAGGGCAAGAGATGCATTGTCTTTTCGACTAGAAATCATATCTCACGGGAACTTGCCAGAACCAGTAACAAGTATTTTGACCTAAGAAGGTTCAAAGATCACTTTTCGAGAGAATAATGGGGCTATAAAAAAATCACCCCTCGATTACTCAAGGGGGAGGTCTATTCTTACTACTGATGTTACAATACGGTTTTTATTCTGTCAATGATTTTTGCTTTAAGGATTGCTCAACTGGGCAGGGGAGCAATCCTTAAAGCAGCCAAGGAGCATTGCGCTTGTTGGCCGTGTCCGCCTCAGGCGGGCTAATCAGTTTGCAGAGAAATCTGCAAGCACATTTAAATAGTATGACCTTTTTTGCGGAAGGGTATTTATTAGCTAAATACCATTTCCAAAGATTATGGATCATACCACGCGGCAAATAAGATAAGAACATGTATTAAAAGGTAAGGGAAGAGTATTTCTCCTTATGTAGATATGGCCGTATTAGGGTTAACCAAAAAATTGGCCAATCCTAACGCGGCCATATCGAAAGAATAGGGAGGAAACAATGTATCTCAAGCAGGATTTAGAGAAGATGACTGTGGCAGAGCTGAAGGCGATCGCAGATGGTTACGGCGTCACAACCGTGCAGAACCCCAGGCGCAGAGCGCCATGGGTAGAAGCGATCCTGGAAGCTCAACAGGCAGCACCCGCCCCGAAGAAGAACTTGGGGAAGATTGCCAAGGCAGCAACCGCCGCTAAGGCACAGACCCAGACGGCGACACCGACCGGGAGTAGTAAGTACTGGATGTGGGCTGTTACTGCTCTGTTAGTGTTGTTCCTCTGTGGAGCGTCGTCAATCCTGTTGTACAGGGCATACCCGGTGGCGAAGGAGTTGGTGGTCAATACGACACCAGCATCCGAGGTGAAAGCCCCGGAGGAAACACCGGCACCGGCAGTTATGCAGGCGGAGGCGAATTCTAAGGCGCTAGACGCTGCTATAGCTAGCATGGAAGCTGCCAATCAATCACTGGCTTCCTTGCTGGAAAAACAGAGAATAGCTGCTTCAGCGTCGTCGAACCCCGAGGCGAAAGCTCCGGTCACAGACCTGCAAGGGAAGGATATCGCGCTCGATTGTCCGACGACAGAACAGGCTCAGGGTCTTATTGGGCTCAAGGTAGCACGTATCGGCACAGAGCCTTGTGCATGGACCTGGAGAGCAGTTGACTTGACGTCGGCGGAGGGAATCTGTCCGAAAGGTATGGCTTGCACGTTCCACGTGAAGAATGACGACATCGTTTTCCATCGTGGAATTGATCAGCGAGCCGACATCAAAGCTGGAACTTGGCGTTGGCTGAAAAAGTACCCCGAAGGGGAATGTGGAATCTATTCCAATGAGGCGAAGTTCGCCGCATCGGAGGTTCCAACTTTCAAGGTACGATATCAACCAATCGACGAGACTAGCTGTCAGGGCGCCTGGCTCGGTGAGTCTGCCTCAACGGCGAAGGTTGTGGAACTTGCAGTCAAGCCCCCCTCTGCTGAGTCAAGTGCACCTGTGTGCAAACCGCCTTCCGCAAAGTGGGAAAGAGTGACAGGAGGAGGCTGTGGATGGATCCTGAAGGAGGGATTGGATACAATCTCATTCGAGCGGAACTTTCGCTTGGATACTCCAGATGGTTCCGTCCAAGGACCGAAAACGGACTTGTCCGTCAATAGTCCCTCCACCCTCTGGGATCTTGATCAATAGTATCAATCAGGCCGCGTGAGTGGCTGACACGGGGTTGTTCTCGAAAGCGAGCTTGCAGCAATGCATGCAAAACTTTTGAGAACAATACCCGGTCGGCCCTTCACTAAGTTTTGGATTTATTAATCAAAGATTTAGCGGAGGGTTTTCATTTAGAATAAATATTAGATTAAGATGAAAAACATATCAATTTCATTTGTTATACCTTTGTATAACGAAGAAAAAAGAATACTAAAAACAATTAAGGCTCTTTATGAGGGTTTTAATTATGATCCTTTAGAGCTTGAAAAAGTCATATTTGTAAATGATGGAAGTACTGATAACACAGTTGGTGTTTTAAACAAATATGTAAAGAAGTTAGAGGCTAAGCTTAAAGTTCCTGTTAAAATTGTCTCCTATGAGACCAATAGAGGAAAAGGTTATGCCATAAAAACCGGCATGAAGTACTCTGATTCTGATTATACGCTTATGTTTGATGCCGATATGGCTACCCCAATAAATCAGATCAAAAAATTCATCCCTTTTATGATAGAAGGCAAAGATATAATAATTGGCACCAGAAAAAATGGTGAGTCAACAGTAATTGTGCATCAGCCTTTGTACAGAGAAGTTCTTGGCAGAGGGTTTACTTATATATCTAATATGATCTTAAATACCTGGGTAACTGACTTTACCTGTGGATTTAAAGCATTCTCAAAAGAGGCAAAAAATACAATATTTCCAAAATCAAAAATAGACAGATGGTCTTATGACGCTGAAATAATGTTTCTTGCAAAAAAATACGGCTACAAAATACAGGAAAAGTCTGTTATTTGGAGCGACGACAAGAATACAAGAGTAAAACTATTAAAATCAATATATACATCATTTAAAGAACTGTTAAAGATTAGACTTTATAATCTTAAAGGAAATTACTCCTTAAAAGGTAATTTTTTTTTAAATCCTAATACCCTTATCAACCTCGGATAAGTGTAATAGAATCATTTATAGTGAAGCTACTTGTTATCTCGAGTTATCCAGAGAAAAATCTAACACACAGCAGTAAAACTGTCGGTGTAGCCTCTTACACCAAAAACACCTTATTATCAGTAAAAAAACTTGACCCAAAGCTAGATATAACAGTACTGGCAGAAATTTTTGATAAAAAGTGCCAGTATAAAGATGACGCTGACATAACTGTCAGGAGGATCTGGAAAAGAGGGAGCATTTTTTCTATCGCTCAGTTATTGCCATATGCCTTAAACTCCGGCGCAACAAAAATACTGGCTCAGTTTGAAATGTTCATGATGGGAAAGTTTCTTCATGCAGGAGTATATTCTTTAGTCCTTTTCGCTTTAAAAGTTTTGGGTAAAGATATAACGCTTATCCTTCACCAGGTGGTAGATGAAGTAAGTACGTTTGAAAAAAATAAAATTAAAGCAAAATTAATCATCATCGGCAAAAAGCTATTTTATTCATTTCTGATATTAAGTTCAAACAAGATAGTAGTATTTGAGCAGGAGTTAAAAGACAGGCTTAAAGGAAGCAAAAAGGTGTATGTTATTCCGCATGCAGTTGAGAGTTTTGCCGAAAACATAACAGAAGAAAAAGCCAAAAAAGAATTAAAGCTAAACGCAAACATAAATTATGTTTTGTATTTTGGTTTTTTGTCTCCTTATAAAGGTGTTGATGATCTGCTTGATCTCTGGCCTTCTGATATTTCAAGAGTGAAGTTAATCATAGCAGGCGGGCTGAATCCGAACTATAAAAATGTACCTGAATACGTTAATTATCAGAATAAAATAGTAGATTTATGCAGAAAGAAAAGAGCGATATATACAGACTTCGTTCCGCAAGAAAAAATCAACCTGTATTTTAAGGCAGCAAGTTTGTTAGCGCTTCCATACAGGACATTTATATCTTCTTCGGGCCCATTATCAATTGGGCTTTCATTCAATTTGCCATTTTTGATATCGCCCAATTTAGATCCGTATTTCAAAACAAACGATTTTGCTGAAGGTCTTAAGAGGTTCAATATTAAAAAAGAAGATCTTCTTTTGCCATCTACCTCGAAGGCATTAAAAGATACTATTGAAAAAATCTTTTCTGATTATCAGAAATACCAATCTTATTCTGTTTACCTTAAAAACCAAAGAAGCTGGGAGAAAATATCCAAGGATTATTTAAATTTGATTGAAAAGTAATGAGATATGTATTTTTGCTTTTACTGATTGTTTTTGTACTTCTAATAAGCCGTGTGTTTTTTTTGTGTCCGCAAAAAGGACAGAAGTGCAATTTTGCTTCCTATTCAAGCTTTAATATAACCGAAGATATTATTGGCGAAGGAGCTGACGATTATGAGTATTTCGGGTTTATGTATATTGCCAAAAATAATCTTGAAAATCAGAAATATCCATTCAGCCACAGCAACATATTAAGATACCCGGGTGGATTTGATTTCAGCTATGGGTATGATGGGGCGTTTGCAGTTTTGGTTGGTGCAGTATTAGGAATTATTCTAAAGAATCAGATATTAGCTTATAACTTAACAGTAATTTCAATATTGCTGACTAATGTTGTTGTATCTTATGTGTTTTTTAGAAAAATCCAACTGCAGTATGGAAGAAATAAAACATTAGGATTAATCCCTGTATTATCTGCCTTAATATTCGGTTTTTCTCCGTACATTTATGCAAGACTATACAGCCATTTAAACCTGGCTTTTGTTGCCGGCTGGCCAATTATTTTATTTGCTTTTTTAAAACTTTTTGATGACATAAAATCACATATGGTATCAAACAAAACACTCTTTTACCTTTGTTTGGGATACGTATTGATAGTTTTAGGGTCATTGCAGTATATCGTTCCACTTGCTGTAATTTCAGTGATCATAATCATTGCAGGAATTGCCCTTTACAAAGGTTACATTAAGAGCTTATGCGAAATAGTTATTATTGAGCGAAATAGAAATAAAATCGTAGTTACCTTAGTAATAGCAACAGTTGTTAGTTTAATATTTTTCAATGGGTATATTTATGCATTTTTTAATGGGTTGCTTATCTTTCCGATCCACAATACCAAATTTACTCCTCCCAGCTTACTTGACTTGATCTTTTATAACGGTTATTTGGGCAGCTGGTGGAGTGGCATTAATATCTCTGTGGTTTCCATAGAAAAAGTTATAAACATTGGAATAATTGAAGTTATTATACTGATAGCTATAATTATGGGTTTGAAAAACAGGAAACTAAATTTGCTGATTATTTTTTTGTTGCTATTTTATCTCATTCTGAGTTTCGGTTTTATAAGTTTACCTTTTTATCCAGAGGGGGGAAGATTTATCCTTGTTATATGTTTGCTGCTGGCTTATCTTGTTTCAGTTTCAAATATTGACTCAAGGCCTCTGTGGTATTTGTTCTTGCTGGGACTGGTTGTCGAAAGGTTGTTTTGGGGAGGCTATGTAGTAAGGCTGCCTGATACTAAGGCTTATGATGTAGTCAAGCAATCTGAGGGCGAAGCATTTTTGAATGTGCCTCTTAGTAAATATACCCAAAGCAGAGATATTCCGCCGTATTTTACAGGCAAAAAGATCATGGACGGATATTTTCACTACACAGCAGACAATTATCTTGCTAACAGATATTTCTTGGATAGTAAGTTGGGTTATTTAAACTGTAATTCAGAGCGCCAGATAATCATTCCAGTCGACAAGGAATACATTCAGGAGGATGCTGATAAGGTATGGATTTTATGAGGGAATTTGATGTGCGTACTGTTTTGTTGGAAAAAGGCACTGAGTTTTCAGATTTAAACTCTGTGGGATGCCAAAATGCCAGAGAATTTTGGAACTATTTAAATCCTCCCAATTTTACATTAGGTGATGCTGACTTAGTTGTCGTTAAAAAAGATTTCATATTTGATACAAGGGAACTTCTGAATATTAAGCTTCGCATATACTTTAATAATTACGGCAGATTTTATTTAGTTGGTATTTTTGCCACTCCTGGCCAGATAGATAAAATTGAAGTTCTTGGATCCGACGGACACAGCATAAGTATTACCGAGTGGGAATCTTATAAGGACGGAATCAGGACAAGCTATATAGAACCTTACGAAGTTGAAACATATCCAGGGGTTTTGTAGATATTTATTCAACCCAAGAGCTAAAAAATAAAATGTATTTAAGTTTATACTATTCATACAAAACAAACGGGACTGTTCCAGGAGTTGAGAATCCGCAGATATTTGAGAAAATATTTGATGATGACTATTACGAAATTTATAGGGTTAATTTTAATTAAATGATATTTAAGTTGCAAAGTTATTATCGGTCTTTTAGAAATCGCAATATAGACTTTTACCTGCTTATCCTTCTGTTAGTGTTTCTATTGCTTTGTGTTACCAACATTAAGAAAGGTAGTTATTTGATAGGGTGGGATAGTTTACAGGTTGAGCTTGATTATTGGCTGAATATAAAAAGAAACTTTCTAGCAGCATGGCAGGAATATCAAGGAGTTGGCTTGGCATCGGGTCATGCGCATGCCGTTGAATTCTTTAGGTTGCTTTTTGCAATGCCATTACATTTGATACTCCCACAGAATCTATTCCGTTATGCCTACCATTTTTTGATGCTGCTTATTGGGGTTTTATCCATTTATTTCTTGAGCAGACATTTTTTGTTGACAAAATTAAAATTTGTGGCAGAAGGGTCTTTTGCTGTCGGACTGTTTTACCTTTTAAATCTTGGAACAGTACAATACTTTTACCTCCCTCTTGAGCCGTTTAGTTCCTTCTATGCATTTTTTCCTTTCTCTTTGTATTTTGTTTTGAGATATTTGAATAAGAAAAGTCCTAAAGCTAAGGACAGGATTTTGCTTTTAGCTGCATTCTTGCTTTTATCTTTTTCTAACCAGATTCAGACGATGGCTTCAGTTTATGCTTTCACGGTTTTGCTGCCATTGTTTTTATACATGATTTTCTGTCTGATAAAAAGGAATTTAGTCGTCAGTAAGAAAGTATTTTTCATTTTATTTGCTTATGTTGTCGCCAATTTTTACTGGCTTGGCAATGCTATTTATTTCTATTCATCTAATGTTGGTATCAGGTTTGAATCTAGGGTTAATAGAATCCAGACGCCCAATGCATTGGCAGAGAGTGCTCAGTATGGGAATTTAAATGATCTGGCTCTATTACGTGGCTATGGTCTTCGAATAGTTGACTACAATTCAGAAACGCAAAAGGCCGATTTTATGATGTCGAGTTGGGCAGATTGGCTTGGCCATAAAGGTATCAGCCCTGTAGGATACGCCTTTTTTGTGATTGCGGTAATTGGATTTATATATTCAATTCTTCTGCTTCGAAATAGAAAGTACCGAAATCTTGCCATGTTATATCCAATACTTTTCTTCAGTTTAGTTTTTATTTTGAATGAAAATGGAGTGTTTAGCCAAATATACAAACTTGTCTCTGATTTAAGCCCAACTGTAAGAGAGAGCTTCAGATTCAGTTTCACAAAGTGGATAGTACCTATGGACTTTTGCTACAGCGTATTTCTTGGAATTGGAGTAGTTGTTCTGATATGGTTCCTTTCCAAGTATTTTAAAAGGATCAGGTTTCTTGGGCTGATTGTAATTTCAGTTTATGTTATCGCAATTACTATTTTTTCCTTTCCAGTTTTTAAAGGGCAGTTTATATATGATGAGCTAGAGTTAAAAATCCCCGACGAATATTTTTCTGCCTTTGACTATTTTAAACATGCTGACAAGAACAAGAGAATTGCTGATTTCCCTCAGAGCCACATATGGGGGTGGTACAGAAATACTTGGGGTTATAGAGGAAGCGGGTTTTTGTGGTATGGAATAGAACAGCCAATTTTAAGCAGAAGTTTTGATGTGTGGAGCAATAAAAATGAGGAATACTATAATCAAATACATTATGCACTATATTCGCAGGACAAAGAGTATTTTGATTATCTGCTTGACAAATACCAGATCGATTATTTGCTATTAGACAAGAGCAACTTTATTCCTTTCAGCCCGAAGGTCACTTACTTTGAAGGTCTCGATTCTATAATAACAGAGCTCCCAAGGATAAAATTAGAGAAAAAATTTGGATTTTTAGAGGTTTACAGTGTAGACAGGAAACAAAATATTGATAAATTTGTTTATACTCCATCTATTTACGAATCCAGCAACATTGAAGGATCTTCCTTGGCCGATTCAATTTTCTTCGAACGTTATTTAGAGAAACCTGTCAGCGATTATTATTTTGAGAATGATATTAAACTTGTTGGAACTTACTATCCCTTTGCTCAGGATAAGGATGTTGTGTCTGCAGTTGATGAGGTTAACTATTCAAATAGTATAGATACTATAATCAGGATGCCGATATTAGGTAAATTGGGTGATGGAGTACCTGCCAAAATTGTATATGAAAACGGGAAGCTAAATATAGACTCGATAGATCCGGCAGTTTCTATTGCTGTCAAGCCAAAAACAATTTCACATTACTCGTATAGCCTTGGCGGAGGCGCCGATTCTATAAGTTATTTTGTAAATGAGAGTAGTCCTATAAAAGACTCAGAAGAAACATATGTGATACTGGATGTAAGCAAGCCTCTCCTGGCGTATAAGAACACAGCTTCTGAGGTGTATGATTTTGGCGAGAAAGTTGGCTCTGCTGTAATCAGTGACTGCGGTTTGAATCATGAACTCTATGCTAAAGAATTAGGTGACTATCCAGGTAGTGTTTCAGTTAAAGGCTATAAAAACCCTGCTTGTCTGAATTTTACGGAATATCTTAGAAACACCGGCTCTGTAATTTATAAGATTAGTTTTTCCCATGCTGATAATCCTAATAGTAGGAGTCTATATTGCTTATACGACAGTAAAATTAATAGTTGCCGAAATAATAAATATTTCAATGCGCCTTTAAGAAGCATTGGTTATTCTCCTTATACTGACTATGTCTACATTGAAGATCCTTCTGATCTGTCGCTCCAACTTATAGTCGAGGGAGTTCAGGGAAATGAGGTTCCTGAATATACAGCCACTTTTCGTGGTATCAAAATTGAAGAATATTCGGTAACTGATACATATTTACTCCCTGTGGGGGTAAAATTGGCACAAGGTCAGGAAATATACCTGCCCGCATATAATATGTTTGTCATCGATCTATCTGGATATGCAAATTTAAAATCTTCTTTTTTGCCGGGATCTGAATATTTTAATCCGCAGGCTAGAAATTGTAATGAATTTAGAAGAGGGTATGTATCTAGAAATATGATTAACGGAGCCTACGAGTATATTGCAAAAGATGCTGTTAATTGTGATTATATTCTTCTGTCGGAAGTTGATACTAAAGGATCGTATGTTATTGAATTTGATAACCAGAATATTAAAGGTAAAGGATTTGACATCTGTCTGTACGCAGAGAATACGGGAAGCTGTTTGATAGAGGAAAGAACAGTCGGAGGTAGTGAAAGATATTTAGTTCCTTCTTATCCCGATAGTATAGCGTATACGATTTCGCTGAAAAATGAATCTATTGGTAATGCAGAAACTGTAAACAGGCTAAATTCAATTAATTTATCTTATCTCCCTTACGAATTTCTTAAGGGGATATCTATTAAGCCGGCTGACAGTCCAGACTATCTTAAGAATCCTTTAACATTAACTAATGTTGACAAAAAGGCGGTTTATCATTACGAGATTGATGTTGATACTGCTGCTGTTGACATGGTTGATTTAAAAGATTCCGATATGTCTGATGAAGGTTTTATTGTCATAAACCAGGCGTTTGAAGACGGATGGGCAATGTATAACCGCGATTCTTGCTTTTTAGGCATAAAAACTCCGCTGACATGCAAAGTTGCTCAGGCCAAGCATGTTCTAGCCAAAAACTGGGCGAATGGGTGGCTGGTTCCTGCAGAGCGGGCATCTTATGTTGTGATTTTCTGGCCTCAGTATCTGCAGTTTGTAGGATACTTTGTTCTGTTAACGTTTGTTATTGCTATATGCTTTTATTCTATTAAAAGAAAAGAAAAACCTGTAAGAGATATTTTGGATATTGGCGGGGCTTTAGCAGATAAAGGAATAAAAGGAAAGTCGTTAGCAGAAATATTAGAACTCGAGAAAGGATCTGTATCTGAAGCGATAATCGAAAACTATGCAAAATAGTTGGGCTATTTATACACATCATGTGTTCCAACATCTACAAAAAGGATTTTGCTGCTGCTTATAAAACGGAATACTATTCTGTAAGAGTAATCAATTGAAAAAGACCAGTAGTTTTTAAAATTACCTTTTAGTTTGTGTGTTTTTAAAGACTTGGTGAACGGATCATTTCTAAATAGTGACTCCTTTTTATATGCTTTTAATTTAATACTTTTGGGTATCTTATTAAATTGTTTTCTGAAAGTGGGAGTGTAATAAATTTGATATTTAGAAGCCATGATCAAAGATTTTTAAGAGATCTCAACTTCTTGGCTTTTCCTTGTGTATATTCCTCTTCGCTTTTTTTAATTGTCTCAAGTGCGACTTTTTCTTCTAATTCTTGGCTAATGTCTGTGAGGGTTTCCCAATAGTTAAAATCAACTAAGACTACCGAAGGCTTGCTTCTTGTCATAAAAACCACAGGACCTTTATTCTTTGCTTCTGTTACGTATTCCTTGTAATTTCTGGGTAATTTTGATATTGGTTTTAGTTGAGATGTTTCTATTTTAGCCATAATTACAAAATACATTATGTAATAGGTTATGTCAAACTACTCACAAGTAATGTTGCGGCACCGTCCGCTGCCTCTGCCTTGCAAACCGTAAGATGGGTATATATTCTATTATAATCGAATGTATTGGCCAATACCTTCTGTTATGTTGGAATATACTACACGAGCAGACGCTTAATTAAAGGCTGTTTGATTGAAAGCCATACTATTTAATCAGATTCAGCTTTATTATAAGAGGGTTTTGAGGCCTGTACGGCACCCGTAGCAATTTTGGTTAGTCTTTCGTTTGCTGAATCAAGCTGCCTGTTCAGCCTTTCTATCTCCTTCTTTTGATCCTGTAGTGTCTCTGTCTGAGATAGAAGCTTCGACTCAAGAAGTTTTTGTTCTGCATCTCTCTGGCTGTTCATAAGATCGAGTTTATGCTTGTGTTCTGATTCAAGATTTTGTATTGCCTTATCTACTTCGTCTTTTACTGACTTTGCCAGCCTTGGCTCAAACATCTTGTCTTTATTGCGAAGTTCGATAAGTTCTTCTTCTGATTCTTTTAATTTGCTGTCCCTTTCAGCCAATTCAAACTCAAGCTTTTGCTTTTTATCAGCCCATTCATCCACCTCTTTTTGCCTTTTACGATTCAGCTCGTACTCATACTCTTCTTGTGATCTTTTCCAAGCCATTTCTTGAGATCTTTTTATGTTATTTAGCTTATTAACCGATTCTGCGAAACTTTCTATTTGATCTAATACTTTCTCGATTTCAGAAAACATGGTTTCAGAAATTGAATCTGTCTGCCTTTTAAGATCAGCCCTTACACCATCGGTTTTAATTTGAAAATTTTTAATAACTTTAGGGTCAATATCATCCTTATTTTCCATTTCAGAAACAGCTTCCTGGTAGGCATCTAGAATCTCTTTCTTTGTGCTTTGGACTGTGACCTTCTTTTTAGATTGACTGCTTTCTTGCATATGATACCGGGCGGGATTGTTAATCAGTTTATGACACTTCTAATCTTATATACTGGGAATTGTAGCACATATTGCAACTTATAGGTTTTAAATTGTCAATAACTATCCTTTCTGTGTTTAATTGCAACTATAGTTATCGTCTTTTCTGCTGAATCTACAACATAAAGGATTCTGTATACCCCAACCCTTATTCTATACCCTGGTTGTGCAGTTAATTTTTTCACATTTAAAGTGCTTCGGTTATTGGGAAGATCATCTATAACTTGTTTAATTCTATTTTTATAAGGATTTGGTATTGATTTAAGGCTTTTTACTGCGCTTCTTACGATAAGGATTTCGTAATTCTTATATATCATTTCTTGCAGAAGCCCACTTACAAGGTTTTTCTATCTTTTTGTCGAAAGAAAGTAGAGTGTGGGCATCTAAAAGGTCTTCGTAATCAGAAACAAGCTCTTCATATCTCTGGGCTTTTACTATCACAGCAAAAGGCTTGGATCTATCAATAAGTAAGATAGGATCATCGCCGTCTTTTACCGAATCTACGATCTTTTTAGTCTTTTTTCTAAGATCTGTTAAAGAATACATATCTTTTGGTGCATATTTAACCATACACTTATTATGTCATTTGAATGGGCATTTAGCAATATTCTAAATGTCTACCTCAAACGCACTTGGCATTTAATTCTTCACGTTCTCTAAAACCTATTAGACGAATATTTGTCGAATGTCACGACTTTGAATGAAAAAGTAATACTATCATGGCGATTTTTATAATGTCACAGGCTCGTATAACCCCTTGAATTATATCCTGATTTCGCCCTTGACAGGGCAGCCTATAGGATGTACTATTATCGGGATTTAGTTGAGTTTTCTGCCCACAAATTACTTGCCATGTTTAAAAGCATATTAGCCAAGTCTTCAATTTTTGTAGTAGTTTCAGCCGTTGCTTTCTTGGTGTTGCCTTCAAAGGCCAGCGCCAGAGAGGTCTGTTTTACACAGTACGGCGGGGGCGAGACCTGTGTTAATGTAGACGAAGACTCACAGATAAAAGTTGACAAAAAGATATTAAATCCTAAAAGCGATCAATACGAAGACCATATAAAAGCTTCAGGAGGGTCATATCCTTATAAATTCTCTGAAGGTGAAAAAATAGAATTTCAGATTACTGTCAGAAACATAGGTGATGTCAAGCTAGTGAATATAAAACTTACTGATGTTCTGCCTTCTTTCGTTAAATATAAAAGCGGAGACGGCGAAAAGAATAAAGACGGAACAGAAGTAGAATTTGATATAGGAAGCCTTGATCCAGATGAAAAAGAAACCGTTGAGTTTACAGCAAAAATAGCAAGCGACGGCATACTGCCTAAAGACGACAGGCTTTGCTTGACAAATATTGCTAAAGTAAAGGCAAAAAGAGATGATGACAGAGACAAGAAAGAGTCAGCTGTTGACTATGCAAACTTCTGTGTAGAGCTTCCAAAGGTGTTGGGCAAAGAATCTATTAAGGTTCTGCCGACTACTGGCGGAGTTGAAATTGATCCAGAAAAGCTCGCAATACTAGCAATAGCTTCAGGCTTGATGCTTGTCGGATTCGGTATCAAGAGGATTACATCAAAGTAATTTCTTCTATATTTGATTGGGTTTCATCAAAGGGCGGACTAGTTCCGCCCTTTTTTTACCTGTTATACTATCTGAATGACGAATTTGACAGTAGAAACCCGCTTCGTATTAACGAATAAAGAATCTGTTGTAAAACTTCTTGCTGAAAATGGATTTGCCCCTGATCCTTTAATGTTCATTACAGATATTTACTACGGAAACGCCAAAGATCTTAATCCCGATAAGCATACATTTGATGTAACAGGAAAGACGCTTCGCCTGAGAATACACTCCACTAAAAAGTTTAATGATCCTGATGCTGGGATTGTGATTGAACTTAAAGAATCTGCGAAAAAAGACAAATCAGGACATCCAAGCCACGAGTTTGTCAAGACAACAACCCTTTTTGAAGGAGCACTTAAAGACAAAAATAAAATCGATGAGTATACACGAAAATATGATATGGAATACATTGTTCTTGAGCTTAAGAAAGAAAGAACGGTATACAAAAAAGACGCAGTTGTAATAAATTTGGATGTAATCCCCGGGGGAGTTTCCATCTGCGAGATTCTTGAAAAAGCCAATTCTGAAAAGAGTTATTCGAAAATCAAAAAGAAGCAGCTTGATCTTTGCAGTATCCTTAGCGTCTCGAAATCTTCTATATTCACCGACAGCTACAATCACAGGGCAATTACAATGAGGCTTAAAAACGAACCCGATTTTAAATTGAAACTACTTGAAGAAGAACTTAAAAAACTCACGAAAAGACTAAGGGAGATTGAGAAAGAATCTGGAGAAGCCTATCAGGACGATTTTGGGAATCAGTGGCATGACAACGCCCGCTACGAGATGCTTTACAATCAGATTAAAATTTACAATGAGCAGATAATCGGCGTAAAAAAAGAGCTGATTGATATTAAGAAAAAAGCTTCTAAAAACTAGAAGTTTTAACCCACCGGTATTTTGAAAACTGATCCTTGTAAAAATGCCGTGACTTACAGCCGTATTCTTTCAATAGCCTGTTTATATTGTTTTTTTGGCTGTCTCCAAATTCCATATATATGTTTCCGAAGGGGCTGAGAAATTTTTCTGCCTCCTTTAGAAAAGGCTTTATCGCGTCCAGACCGTCCTCTCCGGCGAACAGCGCGTTGGATGGCTCATGAAAAATTTCCTTCCCAAAGCGTGTTTTTGTCCCGACATATGGAGGATTTGCGAAGATATAATTAAACTTTCTGTGGATTCCTGAAAACTGATTGCTTTTTACTATTTTGTACCGTGCATCTGGAATAGAATTTAACTCAAGGTTAAATTTTGTCTGCTTTAGTGCATTTTCATCGATATCTCCAAATGTCACTTTTAAATTAGGAATGTGCTTTAATAAAGAAATCCCTATGCATCCAGATCCGCAGAAAAGGTCTAATATTTTGATTTGCTTCGAAGGATGCCGTAAGATTCTGCATTTTAATTCTCCAATTGCCTTTTCAACCCAGTATTCGGTTTCGGGCCTTGGGATCAATGGCTTATATCTGAGATCAATTCTGCATCCCAGAAAATCCGCGTATCCAATAACGTAAGCAAAAGGATGACCATTCTTAAGAAGTTCAATATCCCTGGAAATGTCTAACTCCAGATCTTTCTTTAGATCCATTTTCCCGGCCAGAATGGCTGTTATCTTTCTTCCATTCCAGTTGTATTTATCCTTTAATAAAAACCGTAGATCAGTTTTGGCTATTCTGTTAGTATTCACTTTATTATGGATGAAATTCCGGATGTTCCTTCTTTTGGTAATAAGCCAACACAGAATCTCGAATTTTCAAGCAAGCTTCTGGTACTGGTCGTAAGTTTTTGCGTTGTAGTAATTATAGCTTTTATAGTATCTTATGCGTATTACCTGGGAGAGTCTAATAAACCCATTATTCTGCCTGAGGATAAAGAAGAAGTCTCTCTTACCATAGAAAAAGGAATGACCACATCCGAAGTAGCAGACTATTTAAAAGAGCAGGGATTAATTGGTCGACCTGAGTTATTGCGCGTTTATATGTTTTTGAATACTGAAAAAAAGATTCAGGCTGGGTACTATCTTATTCCTGCTGATAATCTAACCTTGTCATCGCTTGTAGATCAGCTTCAAAAGGGCAGTTTTGAGGTAAAGCTCACATTTATAGAAGGCTGGAGGATAGAGCAGTACGACCAGTATTTAAGAGATCAGGTGAGTGATGAATATGCCGACCGCTTTATGGCGAGCGATTTTATCAAAGAAGGATATATGTTTCCTGACACGTACATTATTGACAGGAGCTACGAGCCCGAGAATCTTGCCTCGACTATGCGCAACACCTTTAAAAAAAGGTATTCGCAGGATTTAATTGATACAGCTGAATTTAAGGGAATGAGTATGGATGAGGTTGTGATTTTGGCCTCAATAGTTGAAAGAGAGATGAATATTTCAAGCGAACGGCCCATAGTTGCAGGAATTCTTTATAAAAGATGGAAAAAAGGATGGGCTTTGCAGGCCGATGCAACTTTGCAGTATGCAAAGGGGAATACGCAGAACTGGTGGCCTCAGGCAGCGAGGAGCGATTACAAAGAGCTCAATTCACCTTATAATTCGTACATGTTTAAAGGGCTTCCTCCAGAACCGATATGCAATCCTGGCCTTAAAGCGATAGAAGCAGTTGTCAATTTTGAAAATAACTCGTACTGGTTTTACCTAACGGACAAAAATGGTGTGACGCATTATGCAGAAACCCTAGAGGAGCATAACGAGAATGTTGCGAAGTATCTGTAATAACCAATCTCTAAGAGGTGATCTCCAATGAGCGAATTTATGAATATTTAATGTGAAGTTAATATTGTGTTTAACAGACGTTAATTTTTCGTTTCCAACCTTTTAATTTTCTACAGCTATGCTGTTCTTCATATGTCCTGGTTATTGAAACATGTCACACAATGTGTTACAAATGACTAATATAAAATCTGTGATCTGGGATGATTGGAATCTTGATCACATTAAAAAACATGATTTATCGAGATGCCCCGCAATAAAAGCAGAATACCAAAATTTAAAAGCTACAAAGAAGAGGGCGAGTTTTGGGACACTCACTCTTTTGCTGATTACTTAGATGAGATGACTCCTGTGAAACTTAGGTTTATTCCAAAAAGCGTGAAGCGGGATACTTTAACAATACGTTTATCTTCTTCTCTAAAAAAGAAAATTGCTGATTTGGCCAAATATCACGACGTTTCTCCTTCAAGCTTAATTAGAATGTGGATTGCTGAGAAAATCAGAGAGTTGTCGGCAGTTTCTGTCTCGGATGGAAAATAGAAGATTCGGCTCCCATTTTATTATCTTCAACCATCTCTTTTAATTGATTAGAATATTTATTGAAATATTTGGTGAGAGTTGAGGTTAATTCAATATTTTTAAGTTCACCTATTTTAAACCATCCTAGCTTTTGTCCTTCGTTATCGAGTTTAACCATTTTAAATTCTTTTTCAGTCAGCCTAACTAAGTAAAGAGAATGTTTTAGAAATAAAAAACCAATGCTCCCTAGGTATTCAATATCAGAAGGAATGATGTTTATTTCCTCCTTAAGTTCTCTCAATAGACCCTGCATGTGTGTTTCGCCTTTTTCCAGACCACCTCCAGGTATGGACCACTTATTGGCTCCTTTTAAGCTAGGCATATTGTCCCTCAAGACTAAGAGAACCTTTTTTCTATATACCACTAAAGCTTTTGATGAAGATTTCATTCTTTAGTTTAGCACTGTTCCAGATTCATCGTTCAAGACAGCCAACGCTTCTTCTGTTGTTCCATTGGCCCAACTCATATTAACTAAGCTCAGTGATTCAAAAGATACAATTTGTCCTGGTCTTAGATAGGCTCGTTGACCTGGCCTAAAAGAAATTAGTTTTATATGTTCTGAGGTTTCATACACTGCGGGAAAAAATATAGAATCGGGTGATTGAAGAACAGAAAAAGTTGTATTACAAACTGTTTCACAAACTTCTATATGAGATTTTTCCATAGGGTTGGCTTCATATCTGTCAAGTATAAAATAAAACTGTGCAGATTCCTCCCTAAATATAATATAAAATTGTGCACTTTTTCTTAATTTTTTTTATCCCGCCTCTTAAAACGGT
>Ga0209541_10006809_pt1 | contig 19385 bp, 18 predicted proteins | sample RifCSPlowO2_01_FD_184027 | JGI IMG/M metagenome (GOLD analysis project Ga0209541, IMG submission 184027) | Groundwater microbial communities from Rifle, Colorado - Rifle CSP2_plank lowO2_0.1 (SPAdes) (version 2) | ecosystem: Environmental > Aquatic > Deep subsurface > Groundwater | place... | reverse complement strand
GGGGATTTTTTAAGAGAATTTATTTTCGGTTTAAATGATGGTCTAGTTTCTACTTTAGCTTTATTAGCTGGATTAAGCGGAGCTGTTGTTGCAAACTGGATAATAATTGTTAGTGGTCTGGCTGAGATTTTAGCTGGCTCAATTTCAATGGGTTTAGGTGCTTATATTTCCAGAAAATCTGAAATTGAATATTATAAAAATAAAATTGAAAAAGAAAGAAAAGCTATTGGCAAGATTCCTAATATTGAAATTAAGGAAATAAAAGAAATATACAGAAAAAAGGGTTTTAATGAAAAAGAAGTAAATTTTTTAGTTAACAAGATAATAAAGAACAAAATAGCTTGGCTAGATGTTTTAGTTCATGATAAATTAGGTATTGTAGAAAATTTTGATGATCCTAAAAAAATAGGGTTAACAAATGGTGTTGCTTTTGTAATTGGGGGATTATTTCCTTTATTACCTTTCTTGTTTTTTGAGTCTGCTAATCCTTTATTTATTGGAACTATTTTTGCTTTAATCTTAATATTTGCATTTGGTGCAATAAAAAGCAGAATTACTGGGAAGAATTGGTTTACAAGCGGGTTTGAAATGGCTTTTATTTGCTTGTTAGCTGCTGGATTATCTTATATAGCTGGAAGATTAATATTCTTTTTTATAGGAGGTTAAAAATGGTTAATTTTGATGGTATAGGTCCTGAGAAAATTTTAGAGGTGTATAATCCAAAAGTTGGAATGTATGGTTATCTTGTATTGGATAATCTTAGTCTTGGCCCAGGCAAGGGAGGGATTAGAATGACAGATACTGTTGACAAGGATGAGGTGGCAAGATTAGCAAGAGCAATGAGCTATAAAAATGCAATGGCTGGATTACCTTTTGGTGGTGCAAAGTGCGGAATAGTTGCTGATGACAGAGAAATAAGCAAAGAAAAGAAAAAAGATATTATTTATGCTTTTGCAGAATCTTTAAGAGAATATGTTCCAAAATTGTATATAGCTGGGCCAGATATGAATACTGGAGAAGAAGAGATGGGCTGGTTTGCAGATGCTATTGGAAATAAAAAGGCATGCACAGGAAAACCAGCAAGAATGGGCGGACTACCACATGAATTAGGAAGCACTGGTTATGGAGTTTTTCATTCTGCGATTACTGCTATTGATTACTTAGGACTAAAAAAAGAAAAAATAAATGTTGGTGTTGAGGGATTTGGTAATGTTGGGTATTTTACTTGCAAGTTTTTAAGTGAAAATAACATTAAACTAGTTGGTGTTTCTGATTCAAAAGGAGTAATTTACAATAAGAGTGGGTTGAATTTTCAAAAATTAGACAAAGTAAAAAAAGAAACTGGAAGCGTTACAAATTACAAAGATGGAAAAATTTTACCAACTAGTTCTATAATTAGTTTAGATGTTGATGTTTTGATTACAGCTGCTATTCCTGATTTAATTAAAGTTGGAGATGTTGATAATGTAAAAGCTAAATTAATTGTTGAGGGGAGCAATATCCCTATGAGTTATGAAGCAGAGAATTTTTTACATAGGAAAAATGTTTTGGTAATACCTGATTTTGTTGCTAATGCCGGCGGTGTAATTAGCTCTTATATTGAATATAAAGGTGGAAATAAACAGGAAATGTTTAAGTTAGTAAAGGAAAAGGTTATAAATAATACCATGGATGTACTTAGACAATCAGAGAAAGATAATGTTAGTCCAAGAGAGAGTGCTTTAAAAATAGCAAAAGATAGAATATTAAAAGTATGCAAAATTTGCAATGTTTAGATGGAGGTTAAAATGAAAGGTGAAGAAGGTTGTTGCCAAAGTGAAATAAATAATGGTTCTCATGGAACATGTGGTTGTATGGAAAAAGAAAATAAAAGAAAGGTGATAAAATTAAAAGGCAAAGAAGATACAAAAAAAGAATTTTAAGGCTGTTGAATGAGGCATTAATTTCATAAAAAACAAAAGGTGACTTAATTGAGAAGCAGTACAATATTTTTGGTTTTTTTTATATTTATTTTAATATTACATTTTTCTTTTGCAGATATTATAGAACCAAGTGTTAGTGGTGCTACAACAGAGGTTGTAAAAAAGGATGTTATTAGTTTAAATGTTGTTGATAGCAGCAGTATAAGAATAGGAAATCTAAGACAAGACAGTATTTCTAATTACAAGATGACTGTTTTAGATGTAAAAGATACTTATGTTATTTTAAAATACCAAAAATTTCAAAATTTAACAATATCTTTGGGACAAGAAAGAAAACTAGATTTTGATGGAGACAATGTTTTTGATATTGGGATCTTATTATTTAATTTAAGACCTAATAGGGCTACTCTAGTTATTAAAAGCCTTGAAAATACATTTAAAGAATTGCCAGTTGAAAAAGAACTTAATAATACTGAAATTGCAAAAGAACTAGAAAAAAAGCTTATTGCAAGCTCTAATGAGACTAAACCTAATGAAACTAAAGAGATTAAGCAAGAAGTTAAACAAGAAACAGAGATTAAAGTTGAGAAAAAAAGTTTTTTATCTGATAATATACTTAAATATAGTATACTTAGTGTTATTGTTTTTGTATTTATTATTTTAGTGATCATAATTTTAATTTATATGAGGAGAAAAAGAATTAAATTAAGTTATAATTATTAAGATAGATTTTTAAATTTTGTTCTCTTTTGGATATATAATGACATATGATGGTTTTATTGGAAATGATGGAAGTAGTTTAGACAAGTTTGTAAGAAATATTTCAAGAGAACTGTTGTTTAATGAATTATATCAAAGAAATGAAATAACTGATGAGAAACCAAGAGTGTATTATGGAAGAGATTTAAGCGAGTTATTATATGAAAGAGAAGAAAATATTTTTGAAGCAAATTCTTATCAATTTGGAAATAATTTAGGTGATGGAATTACTTTTGGAGTTACTTTTGTTTATGGGGGAAGAATATTTATTTTAGATTCTTTAAAAGGAAATGATAGAGATAAGGTTTTAAAACATGAAAAACACCATAGATCTAATCCTAGTGAAAGTGAATACATGACAAGAGAAAAAACAAGCACAGTTGATTTTAGCCCAAACCAAGATGTAAGTTCTGTTGGTTGTTATTGAAAGAGCCTTTTTTAGAAAAAGCTTTGGGAAAAAACTACTGAAAGAAAGTTCGCAAAGAAATGATAAGAAAAATTAATTAAAAAATGATTAGAAAATTTAGTAAGAACAATATAAAAGGAAACAATAAAGGAGAGTGGAAAATACAATCTGAATTTTTTTGGTTATTAATAATTCTTGTTGCTGCAATTTTAGTAATGTGGATAGGAAGCTGGGAATGCATAAATAATTCTGGATGCGAAGAAGATGAGCTATGTGCTGTTAATCATGTTTGCTATAAAATACCCACTATAGAAAAAAATGTTAATAAGACAGAAAATAAATATAATTTAGCTGCTGTGATTTTAGGGTTAAGCATAATTATTGCTGCTTTTATTTTAAGAAAAGAAAATTTTAGAAAAAGTTTCATCAGAGCTTTCTTCAAAAGAAAGTTCGCAAAGAAATGATGAGAATATTTTAAGAGAAAAGATTAATTTTATAATGAATCCCATTCAGAATGACCCCATTGAATTAATAAGTCTATATCTAATATAGGGATATCACAGGCACCATAACAAGATCCGAGCCATATAATTATTTTTGCTTTTGTTTTTTCTTCCAAATATTTGGTTATTTCTGTTGCTTTTTCTTTTAGGCCATCTGGCAATTGAATGCAAACTAAATTAGCTTTTTCTTTTGTTATTTTTTCAGCTGCTTTTTCTAATTCTAAATCATAATTTATTTCCATAGCAAAATTTTTATTTTAGAGTCTATTTAAATCTTTTTAAGATGAAATTTAATGAAAGAGTTTATGAAATATTAAAGAAAATTCCTTATGGCAAAATATGCACTTACAAGATTATTGCAGAAAAATTAAATACAAAAGCATACAGGGCTGTTGGAAATGCCTTAAATAAAAATGAATATCCTGAAAAAATCCCTTGTTTTAAAATAATAAATTCTTCTGGTGATTTGGGTGGTTATTCTTTAGGATTAAAAGAAAAAATTAAAAGATTAAAAAAAGAAGGAATAGAAATTAAGGATAATAAAATTGACTTGAAAAAATATTTACATGAATTCTAATATATTCGACGCCCAATATGTTGCATCAAAATAGGTATCAAGCCAAGACATCTTTGTTCCAACCCCTGGATTCTTAATTCTTTATAAATGTCTTTTGGTAAATGTTCCTTACACCTTTGGCTATCTGCGTCAATAATTTCTTTTGCACAAACCAATTGTTCACGCGGATTAGGATATAATTTCCAATAGTTTAGTTAAGTCTATTTCCAAAGCTGAAACTGGAACTAGTAAATTAAAGTTTGTCAAAACAACTGGAGATAATTCTCCTAAAAAACCAATTTCTTTATCATTAACAAAAATGGAAGCACACCTTCCTTCTATAAAACTATTATGTTTTAATTCCTTGATATTTATATCTAAGTTTAAAATTTTTGCCAGATAATCAAGAACTTGTTTTATTTCTGTAAAATTAGATTTTTCATGAGCAATTACGCAAGATAATTTAGTTATATTTCTTGATTTTACATCTTCTTTATTATCTTGAATTACTATATCATTTATTTCAAATATTTTTTGGGGGTATTCTCTGCTTCTATTATTTACCAAAAATTTAATTAATTCTGGCAAGAGCCATAATCTAACTATGTTTATTGTTTGTTCTTTTACAGAACCTAATTCTATATAATTATGTGGTTCTATGCTCATTTTTTTAAATTGATCATGTGAGTTTGTTAATGCAAATGTAAATGCTTCAATAAAACCCAAACCTATTATATTTTGCTTTAATTTTTCAATAAAATCATTTTCAGGCAATGTCTCTGCAATAGAATGAACGTGAGGAAAATTTGGTGGTATGTTATTAAAACCATATGCTCTTGCTATATCATCTACAATGTCAATGTTATGCCAAATATCCGTTCTATATTTTGGGATTAGGATTTTTAATTTATCTTTTAAAATTAAGGAAATACCATAATTCATTTTTTCTAATAATTCAGAAATCTGCCTTGAATTTAAATTCAGGCCTAAAATTTTATTTATATAATCTATTTTAATTTCTTTTTTTTCTGGACTTAAATTAGGAGTAATTATTTTTTTATTTTGATAATAAATTTCTACTGAATAAATTTGGCTGTTCATATCTGCTAATGTTGTTACTATTAAATTCAATACTTGATTTAATGAATTTAAATCATGGCCAGAGCATTCTATGAAAACATCTTTTGTTGTTTCTGTTACTTTGCCCAAATCACGGGCATTTATTATTGGAGGCATTGACAAAATCTTATTTTTTGAATCTACAAATATTGGGTATTTTTCGTGATTCTTTAATAAATGGGCATATTCAATTCCTTTTGGGTGTTTTTCCAGTATTTCTTTTCCAGTCAGTTCTTTTTCAAAGTCTAATGGAATAAACTTAATTTCATCAGGACTTTTTGCTAGGTATTTTATTGGTGAAGAAATATTTTCTAATGGGTAAATTCCAATAGCTAGTTTTTTTCTTTTTCTAGCAAATGTGTTATGGATTTTTTCCTGAATATTTATTATTTCTTTTATTTTTTCGTAATCTAATTTTAGATTTTTTACAACTGCTGCAACTGTATATGGCCTTACTTTTTCAACTGATTTATCAACATAAATTTTAATATCTGATTTTTTTATCTTGTATTTTACTAAGCCTTTTTCTTTTCCTAAATAAGCTTTTAATAACCTTGCTAATCCTTGGGTCGACAATAAATCAGGCCTATCTGGGGTAATTTCTATTTTTAGGTTATCATTTTCAACTGACTCAAGTTCAAAGCCTAAACTAAATAAAGTTTCATCTAATTCTTTTTTTGTTAGCTTTCTTTTAACTGCTTTGTTTAATTCCTTGAATGTTGTTTCTAGTATTACCATTTTATACTTGATTATAATTTCTTAACCAATCCAAATCACAATAAGTCCCAAATATTTCTCTTATATTTGTTTTTTTATATAACATCATTGCTAATCTCTCTACACTTAGACCCCATGCTATTACAGGAACATTTATGCCATATGGCTCTAAAGATTCCGGCCTAAAAATCCCAGAATTAATTAATTCAATCCATTTTCCTAATTGTTCATTATAACCATAAGCTTCTATAGATGGTTCTGTGTAACTATTATAAACTGGCTTGAACTTTATTTTATTTATCCCCATTTTTGAATAAAATTCTTTTATATAACCCATAAGATCTCTTAATGTTAAATCCTTATCCATTACAAAACCCTCTACTTGATGGAATTCTGCTAAATGTGTTTGATCAATCGCTTCATTTCTAAAAACTCTGCCTACAGAAAAATATTTTGCAGGACATTTTATATTTTTATAATGAAAATACCTGTATGTTGTTGCTGTTGTGTGAGTCCTTAAGATTAATTGTTTTGCAATTTCAGGATTCCATTTATAACCGTAACCTTTTGAACCTGTTTTTCCACCATATTCGTGAACTTTTGCAACTTCTTTTGCTAATTTTTCTGGAATGTCTCCTTTATATGGCAAGAAGAAAGTGTCTTGAACTTCTCTTGATGGATGATCTTGGGGAATCCACATAGAGTCCATGCACCAGAATGCTGTATCTACCCAAGGGCTTTTCATTTCTTTAAAACCAAAATTTAGAAATATTTTTTTTATTTTTTCTACAATTAATGACATAGGATGAATTCTTCCTGCATATATTTTTGGTGTTAAAGAATTAATATTATAATGCCTAAACTCTTTATTTTTCCAAGAACCTGTTTTTAAAATTTCTATTGTCAATGATTCTAACAAATTTTCTTTTAGGCCTTTTTCTAGAATTTTTGAACCTAAATCTGTTAAAGAAATAATTTTATTTGTCAAAGATTCTATTTTTACTATTTCTTTTCTTTTTTTTAGTTCTAATAAAACTAAATTTTCTTCATTTGACAGTTTATTTAAATTTAAAGGCAATTTTCTTAATAATTTTTCTTCTGGAAATTCTATATTTAATAATTTTTTACCATTTTCTGTTAAAGAAACTTTTTCTTTTATTTCAATTGCATTTTTTTTCTTTAATATACCCAAAGATATTCTTAATTCATCATTGTCTAAACAAGACTTGTTTTTTATTTCTTCTAAATTTAATGGTTCTTGCAAAGAATTCAAAAAACGCCTTTCTGGCAAACTATTCTTTAAGTAATTTTTACCATTATTGTCTAAATTAATAATTTCTTTTTTTTCTTCTGAAATATTTATTAATTTTTTATTATTTAACCAGGATAAGGCCCTGTTAACTTCTGTTTCTGTTAAACCTGATTTATAGACTAAAGAATTTAAATTGCTGTTTTCTTTTAATAATGGGATTATTTTTCTTTCTAATGGTGTCAGGAACTTTATAATATCTTCAATTAAGTCCATATTAATCTGATTCTAGACTAATATAAAAAAGTTACTATATAATTAAATAATAAAAATTAAGAATTAGCAATAATTGAAAATTTAGGCTAGCAAGATTTTCTTTTCAACTAATTCAAATTCAATACTATTACAGAAACATTCCATATTTTCTGGAATATATTCATCTATAATGAATATTGCTTCACAATTTTTACATTTTGCTTCTATCATATTTTCCCCCAATAATTACCAAAAGGTAATTTAATCCCTTAATTTATATATTAAGAGATTTTATTTATATTAAGTTAATTTATAATCTTTTTGTTTTTTATTTTACATTATGTATTTTTGTTTATAATAATGAAACAAGGCAGTTTAAGGCATTTATAGATATTTTATCTCACCAAAAAATTTATATAGAGTGAAATTTGCCAATTTCAATACAGAACACGTTTATAATATTAGAAAGGTTGTTAAATTAAGATTATTAGATTTTAAGTGTTCTGGGACTGAAGTAAAAGGAGATTATGAAACTGATATCCCAATTTTTTAATATAAAAGAAGAAGTATTATCACCTATTTTATTTAATTTTATATTTTTTAAAAACTTCATTAATTTAAATTATAGTTTAAAATGCCCTGGTAGTGTAGTGGTTTATCATCCGGCCCTGTCGGAAGCTTTTGAGAAAAGTTTCATTAAATATTATAAAAGTTTATAGAAAGGCCGGGACCCGGGTTCAACTCCCGGTCAGGGCGTAGGGCTGGTAGCTCAGGTTGGCAGAGCACTTGAATAGGGAATATTCAACCTTATGGTGGGGCTTTTAACCCTTGGAAGCTTTTGAGAAAAGTTTCATCAAAAAGATACCAAGGGGTCGTGGGTTCAAATCCCATCCGGCCCGTATATAAAAAAACAAAAAAATGAAAGAAAACTTTAATTTGTTTGATCATATTTTGGTACCAAAACATGTATTATTATCTCAAGAAGATATTACTAATTTGTTAAAAAAATATAATGTAAATTTAGGGCAGTTACCTAAAATTTCAATAAAAGATCCTGCTATAAAGTTATTAGATGCAAAACCAGGGGATGTAGTAAAAATAATTAGAAAAAGCGAGACTGCTGGAAAAAGTATATTTTATCGTTTTGTTGTTGGAGAAGAATGAAGAATATAAATTTAGTAAAAAAATATTTTGATGAATATTCTTTAATACAATCAAATATAGAATCTTTTAATAATTTTATAGAAAAAGGGATGCAGGAGATTATAAAAGAGATAGGGGATGTAATACCAACTATAATACCAGAAGATATACAGGATTTTAAGATAAGGTTAGATGAAATTATTATTCAAAAACCACAGATTATAGAAGCTGATGGAAGTAAAAGGGAGATTTTTCCAATTGAAGCAAGAATTAGAAAAATAACTTATTCTGCACCTATATTTTTAAGAGTAAGTGCTCATATTGACGGTGTTCAGAGGGAGTCTTTTTTAACTCAAGTAGGTAAATTGCCTATTATGTTAAAGAGCAAATTCTGTCATTTACATGGGTTAAAAGAGGAAGAATTAATTGCCAAAGGTGAAGACCCTAATGACCCAGGTGGTTATTTTATTTTGAATGGTAATGAGAGGGTGTTAATTATTGTAGAAGACCTTGTTTCTAATAAAATGTTTGTAGAGAAATCAAGTGTTGGACCAAGTGAATATACTGGAAAAATATTTTCAGAAATGGGTGCTTATAGAGTACCACATTTAATTGAACATATGAAAGACGGGACTATTTATTTAAGTTTTACAAGATTTAAGAGGTTACCTATTTTTGTAGTAATAAAGGCTTTAGGTTTAGTAAAAGACAAAGAAATAGCTGATTTTATTTCAAATGAAAGAGAATTTGATGAAGTTTTTGTAAATCTTTATAATACTTTAGATATAAAATCAGAAGAAGATGCTCTTGAATATATTGCAAAAAAATTAAATTTTAATCAACCAAAAGATGTAAGATTAGGAAAAGTAAGAGAGAATTTAGATAAATATTTATTGCCTCATTTAGGTACAACAACAAAGGACAGGATTTATAAGGCATATAATCTATGCAAATTAATAAAAAAGTTCTTAATAATTTCAAAGGGAAAAATTGAGATAGATAAAGACCATTATATGAATAAAAGGCTAAAATTAAGCGGGGATTTATTAGCTGATTTGTTTAGAGTAAATCTTAGAGCTTTGATTAATGATTTATTATATAATTTCCAAAGATTAGTAAAAAGGGGAAAGTTTACTTCTTTAAAAATAGTTATAAGAGATAAACTATTGACATCAAGAATTAATAGTGCTATGGCAACTGGGGCTTGGGTTGGTGGAAGAAGAGGCGTAAGCCAGAATATAGACAGGACAAATTATTTGGCATCTTTATCACATTTACAAAGGGTGGTTTCTTTGTTGTCTTCAACTCAAGAGAATTTTGCAGCCAGGGGATTACACCCTACAAATTATGGAAGACTTTGTCCAATCGAGACCCCTGAAGGAACTTCTATTGGATTAAGAAAAAATTTGTCTTTACTTGCTAGCATAACTCAAGAAAGTATTCAAGAAGAAAAAATAAAAAAATTTTTAGAAAATTATGGTTTAAAATTGAAATAAAATGACAGATATATATTTAGATGAAAAATATATTGGGAAAGCAGATAATGCAAAAGATTTTGTTAAAAATATTAGGGAAGAGAGAAGAAAAGGAAAATTACCTTCTGGGTTAAATATTTCTTATAATAAAACATTTAATGAGATTTATATAGAAATCTCAAGGGGGAGGGCAAGAAGACCTTTAATTGTTGTTGAAAATGGCAAGTCTAAATTAACTTTAGAAATATTTAAAGAATTGGATGAAAATAAGATATTATGGAAAGATTTAATTAGCAAAGGGATAATTGAATATTTAGATGCTTTAGAAGAGGAATCTTCATTAGTTGCATTAAAAGAAGAAGAACTTACAAATGAGCATACTCATCTTGAGATTAGCCCATCTATGATACTTGGATTAACAACTTCTTTAGTTCCTTATTCAAATTTTGGCCAAAGTTCTAGATTAAATAGAGGAAGTAAAACACAGAAACAATCTTTAGGTTTGTATATTTCAAATTATCTTTTAAGAATGGATACTGATGTTAGTGTTCTTCAATATCCACAAAAGCCTATTGTGCAGACTGTTATGAATGATATTTTTGCAGTTGAAAAGCATCCTGCAGGACAAAATGTTGTTATTGCTATTATGAGTTTTGAAGGATATAATATGCAGGATTCTCTTGTTATAAATAAGGGTTCTATAGAAAGAGGACTAGCAAGGTCATTTTATTTTAGGCCTTATGTTGCTGAAGAATTAAGATATTCAGGTGGATTAATAGATGAGGTAGGAATACCTGATAAAGAAGTAAAAGGTTATAGGTCTGAAAAAGAATATAGATTATTAGAAGAAGATGGTGTTGTTTATCCTGAAGCAAAGATTAAAACTGATGATGTTTTAATAGGAAAGACTTCACCCCCAAGGTTTTTAGGTGAATTAGAAGAATTTAGCATAGCTGCAAGCACTAGGAGAGAAAGTTCTGTTACAGTTAAACATGGAGAATGTGGGATAGTTGACTTTGTTGTGTTAACTGAGAATGAAGAAGGAAATAAATTAGTTCAGATTAGAGTAAGAGACCAAAGAATACCTGAAGTTGGTGATAAATTTGCTTCTCGTCATGGGCAGAAAGGAGTAATTGGATTATTAGTACCACATTCAGATATGCCTTTTACATGTTCTGGGATTACACCAGATTTAATTTTTTCACCACATTCAATACCTTCAAGAATGACTATTTCTCATTTAATAGAAATTATTGGTGGGAAAGTTGGGGCTTTATCTGGCAAGAATATTGATGGGACAATTTTTGAAAGCCAGACTGAGAAAAGTTTAAGGGGTTTTTTAAAAGAATTGGGATTTAGAGAAAATGGTACTGAAAAGGCGTATAATGGTATTACTGGAGAAGAATTTAAGGTTGATATTTATGTAGGAGATATGTATTATTTAAAATTAAAACATATGGTTGCAAATAAGTTACATGTAAGGGCATCTGGAAGAATACAATTACTAACAAGACAACCAATAGAAGGCAGGAGCAAGGGGGGAGGTTTAAGATTAGGTGAAATGGAGAAAGATTGTTTTGTAGCACATGGTGCCTCTCTTTTATTAAAAGAAAGATTTGATTCTGATAAAACTATGGTGTATGTATGTGAGTCTTGCGGTTTACTTGCTGTTAATGATTCTTATAAAAATAAAAAATTTTGCACTCATTGCGGAAGTAATATTATAATAACACCTATAGAATTAAGTTATGCATTTAAATTGTTATTAGATGAACTTAAATCATTATGCATTTATCCTAAATTAAACTTAGTGAGCAAATATTAAAATGGAATATGTATATAAAAAAGTAAGCAGCATTATTTTTGGTATGCTTAGTCCTGATTTTATTAGAAAGTTTGCTGCTTCAAAAATAGTTACACCAGAACTTTATGATAGAGAAGGTTATCCAGTTGATGGTGGTTTAATGGATACTCATCTAGGCATAATAGACCCTGGGCTAAGATGCAAGACTTGTGCTGGAAAATTAAAAGAATGTCCAGGCCATTTTGGATATATTGATCTTGCAAGACCAATTATTCATATTAAATATATTCCAATGATTCTTGATTGTTTAAGAAGTACATGCTGTGTGTGTTCAAGGATTTTATTAAATGATGCTGATATAATAAAATATAAAGAAATACTTACAAAGATTGAAGTTGAAAGGGGTGTAGAGGCAAAAAGAAAAAAGTCAAAAGAGTTAATTTCAATATTAAAAAATATAAAAAAATGTCCTCATTGCAATGAAAAAAAATATATAATAAAAGTTGAAAAACCCACAACATTTCTTGAGAGGGATAAAAGGCTTAGTCCAATAGAAATAAAATTAAAATTAGGGAATATATCTGATTCAGATTTATATATATTAGGTTTTAACCCTCAATATGCAAGACCAGATTGGGCTGTGCTAGTTATATTTCCTATACCTCCTGTAACAATAAGACCATCAATTACTTTGGAATCTGGAGAAAGGAGTGAAGATGATTTAACTCATAAATTAGGAGACATTGTAAGAATAAACCAGAGATTATTTGAAAATATAAATGCTGGAGCTCCTGAAATTATTATAGAAGATTTATGGGATTTGTTACAATATCATGTAACTACTTATTTTGATAATAGTACTGCACAAGTTCCACCAGCAAGACACAGGTCTGGTCAAGTTTTAAAAACATTAACTGAAAGGATAAAAAGTAAAGAGGGTCGGTTTAGACATAATCTTGCTGGTAAAAGGGTAAATTTTGCAGCTAGAACTGTTGTTTCTCCAGATACTGAAATAAAATTTAATGAAGTTGGCATACCAAAAATAGTTGCAATGGAATTAACTATACCTGAGACAGTAACTGACTGGAATAAAAATTATCTTAAAAATCTTGTTGAAAAAGGGCCTAGTGTTTATCCTGGTGCTAATTATGTAATGAGGCCTGATGGAAAAAAGAAAAAGATAACAGATGAAACAAAACAGCAGTTATTGGATGAACTAAGCAATGGGTTTGTTGTTGAAAGACATTTAATTGATGGAGATATAGCTATATTTAACAGGCAACCTTCTTTGCATAGGATGAGTGTTATGTGCCATAAGATAAAGGTTCTGCCAGGCAAGTCTTTTAGATTGAACCCGAGTGTGTGTGTTGCTCCAAATACTAATGTATTACTAGATTCGGGAATCCAAAGACCTATTGATGAACTTAAAAATTGCTGGAAAGAATCTTCGTTATCAACATTTGATGTGAATAAAAATCAGATAAAATCAACAGAATTAACAAAATTCTGGAGCTTAAAACCAGAAGCATATAATACAAAATGTTATAAAATTATAACTAAAGAAACTGGAAGGAAAGTTATAGCAACAACAGATCACCCATTTTATACAAAAGAAGGAGTTAAAATAACTAGGGCTTTAAAAATAAATGATAAATTAGTTGTACAACCAATTGATGCACCAAGTTATAAAGATATAGACAAAGAAATTATTACTGAAAAAGAAATTATCAAAGTATCACCAGAAAATACTTATTTAAAGCACACTTTAAAAACATTAAATGACCTTATGCTAGTACCTTTAAATTTAAGAGATCAACGTTCAATGATATTAGCAAGACTTCTTGGCCACATATTCGGAGATGGAACTTTAATACTAAAAAAAGATAGTGGTAGACTTATTTTTAGGGGAAACAAAAAGGATTTAATAAAAATGCAGGATGATATAAAAAAATTGGGATTCAATCCTGAAAAAATTTATATTAAAACACATACAGGGATAATAACAACAATTGCTGGGAAGAAATTAATTGTTAAGGGGTCTGGGCATGATTTTGAAGTTCGTCACAAGCCTTTGGCGATATTATTTGCATCATTAGGTGCTCCTATCGGAGATAAAATCCCACAAAATTTTCATATTCCAAATTGGATAATGAACTCCCCTGATTATATTAGGAGAGAATTTTTAGCATCGTATTTTGGTTGTGAATTAAGCAAATTAGCTTTAAGGAAGGATACTGATAAAAGGTTTAGACCACTAGTTTTTAAGCAATCTAAAATAAACAAAAATCATAATAATTTTGTAATGGATGCTATAAAGTTATTATCTTCTTTTAAAATTCAAACATGCTCAATAACAATTGAGCCTGAAAATATCAGAAAAGACAATAGCAAGTCATTTGCTTTTGTTATAAAAATAAGGGATACCTCCTTATTAAATTTTTTGGGAAAAATAGGCTATATTTATCATGAGGAAAAAGAGAATCTCGCAAGGCAGGCTTATCAATATTTAACGATTAAACAAAAAGAGATAAATTTGTGCAATAAAAAATATAGATTATTTAAAAAATTTAGAAAAGAAGGAGTGAAATTTAAAGAAATATCTAAAAAATTAAATGTTTCAGTTGGAGTTCTTGAAAATTGGGCATACAATTATAATAAAGCCTCTTTGCCTTTATCTTTTCAGGATTTTGAATCATGGAAAATGGAAAATGCAGTCGAAAATACAGGCCTTGTTTATGAAACAGTCAAATCTATACAAGAAACCTATGCCCCATATGTGTGCGATGTTACTACATTAGAAAATACCCATAATTTTTTTGCAAATGGATTCTTAACAGGAAATTGCGAGCCATATAATGCAGATTTTGATGGGGATGAGATGAACCTTCATATTCCACAAAGTGAGGAGGCAAGAGCAGAGGCAGATATATTAATGCAAGTACAAACACAAATAATTTCACCAAAACACGGAAAGAACATTATAAGTTGTGTTGAAGATTCAGTTTCAGGAATTTATTTATTAACTAAGGATATGGAATTAAGCAAAGAAACAGCAACACAAATTTTAGTATCTATTGGTGTTGAGGAATTTGAATTTAAAAAAAGCAATGTAAATGGGAAGGAATTATTTAGTGTTTTATTGCCAAAAGATTATAATTATATTGGTTATGCAAAAAAGTATACAAGATGTGAAAAATGCTCAGATAGCTCAAAACATAATTGTGAGTTTGATACTTATATTGTAATTAAAAACGGACAATTATTATCTGGAATTATAGACAGCAATTCAATTGGCACTGAAAATGGGTCATTAATAATTGATTTAGTAAAAAAATATGGTGAAGATATAACTATAGAAATAATTGGGAAAATATTTAAGTTAGGGATAAAAGTTTTGTTAAACAGGGGTTTTACAACAAGCATACAAGATACTGATTTAAATCAGGATATAAAGGACAAAATAGATATTTCATTAAAAGAAGCAGAACAAAAAATTCATGAATATATAGACCTTTATAAAAAATCTAAATTAGAGGCTCTGCCTGGGAAATCAATTGAAGATACACTTGAGATTAGGGCATTAGAAATATTAAATAAAGTGAGAAATAAAATAGGTGGGGTAATAACTGACAGTGCTATTCAAGGAAATTCTACAATTATAATGGCACTTTCAGGTGCTAAAGGGAATTTATTAAATTTAGCACAGATGGCTGCTTGTGTTGGACAACAGTCTTTGAGTGGAAAAAGAATAGATAAAGGTTATTTAAATAGGACACTTTCTATGTTTAAGACTGGAGATTTAGGTCCAGAGGCTAGGGGATTTATAAGGAGTGGATTTAAGTCTGGGCTTTCGCCATTTGAGTTTTTCTTTCATGCAATGACAGGGAGAGATGCTTTAATGGATACTGCACTAAGAACACCAAAATCAGGTTATTTGTACAGAAGATTATCAAATGCTTTACAAGATATTAAAATAGAATATGATGGTACTGTCAGAGATGCAAATAAGTCTATAGTACAATTTAAGTATGGAGAAGATAATGTTGATGTTTCAAGGAGCAATTCAGGGAATATTAATGTAAAAGATATAATTAAAGAGGTTTTGGGAGAATAAAATGGAGGAATTATTTGAAAGTTATAAGAACCTTATCCCATTAAAATTAATTGAGGATATAAAAAAAGAAATTGCAAAAAAAAAGGTATCAAAGAAAGAACTTGAAGAGATTTTATTAAAAGTAAAAAATTTATATGAAGAATCTAAAATTCATCCTGGAGAGGCTATTGGCATAATAACTGCTGAGAGCTTTGGTGAACCAGGTACGCAGATGTCTCTCCCATATAATAGTAGAATTATTTTAAAAATGAATGATAAAATAAGAATTTTAGAAATTGGGGGGTTTGTTAATTTATTAATGGAACAAAAGGGGTCATTTAAATTAAATAAACATTCTGAAATATTGCCTTTAAATGATTTGGAAATTTATGTTCCTAGTTTAAATCAAGAAGAAAAAATAGAATGGAAAAAAGTTGTTGAATGCAGTAGGCATAAACATATAAATAATATTATAAAAATAAAAACGAATTCTGGGAGAGAAATAATCTGCACAAATAATCATTCATTTGTTACAAGAATTAATAATTCTGTTGTACCAATAAAAGGTTCAGATTTAAAAATTGGAGATAGAATTCCAGTAATAAATAAATTTGTTCTAGGAAACTATCAAAATGTTTTAGATATATCAGGATTTTTTGAAAAAGATTATATTTTTGAAAATGAATTTGGTTTATTAGAAACAAAACATAATGCAAAACCAATTCCAAGATATTTAGAACTAAATAAAAACACTGGATGGTTTATTGGAGCTTATTTAGCAGAAGGGTCTAGCAATATTGGATGTGTTGGGATATCAAATTTAAATAATTCTTATATAAATAATGCTAAAACATTTACAGAGAACATTAATTTAGATTATGATGAAGATTTCCACCACAGGGGATTTGCAGATAGCAGAGATTTAAAAATTAATTCAACTTTATTGTCCAAATTTATAATAAATTCTTGCAGTAGGGGGGCAGACAATAAAAAAGTTCCTGAGTTTGCTTATAATGCTTCAAATGAATTTGTCTCTAGTTTATTAAGGGGATATTTTGATGGTGATGGAAATTTCCATGTTGAAAGAGACTTAATTAGAATTAGTTCAAATTCAAAAGAATTAACAGATGGGATATCTTTATTATTATCAAGATTCAAGATATTCTCGTATAAAACAAAAGATAAGAAAGGGCAATCATGGTTATTAATACCTTATAAATATGCACCATTGTATTTAGCGCATATTGGTTCAGATATAGACTATAAATTAAAAGATTTAGAAATATTAGCTGAAAGAGCAAAGAAATTCTGGAATGAAAAATCACAAGATTATACTGACATGATATCAGGTTTCGGAGATTTGTTTTATAATACTGCAAAAAAATTAGGATATCCAACTAGATATGTAAATAACTTTTCAAAAAGACAGAAAATAGGAAGGACCGCTTTGTTTAGGTATATAAAATTATTTGAAAAATTATCTCAAGATAAAAATGTAGACATTAAAGAAGAATTAGATATAATGAACAAGATGTTTAATTCTGATGTTGTATGGGATGAAATTGTTAAAATTGAAGAAGATGATTATGATAAACAATTTGTTTATGATTTGAGTGTTCCTGGATTGGAGACATTCACAACATTTGAAGGGATAATAACACATAATACCTTGAATGTATTTCATTTTGCTGGTGTTGCTGAATTTAGTGTAAGTTCTGGGCTGCCAAGAGTTATTGAACTTTTTGATGCAAGAAAAATAATAAAAACACCACAAATGAAAATTTATCTTAAAGATGATTATAATAAAGACCCAAAGAAGGTAAAAAAAATAGCTTCTTTAATAAAACAAGTTAGTCTTAAAGAGGTTGCCCTTGATTTTACAATTGACCTTTCAAAATTTGAAATTAACATAATTTTAAATAAAAAAAAGATGAAAGAATTAAATATAAGTGATGATAAATTATTGAAAATCTTGACAGAATCTATAAAAGATGTTCATTTAAGGTTGAATGATGACAAATTAATTTTAAAACCAAAATTGGGAGAAAGTGAATTACAGGGTTTATATAAATTAAAAGAAAAATTAAAACAAATATATGTCAGCGGTGTTGAAAAAATAGAACATGTATTACCTGTTAAAGAGAATAATGAATTTGTAATATTAACATCTGGAACAAATTTAAAAGATGTATTAGAAATTAAAGAGATTGATGCAACAAGAACTATAACTAATGATATATTTGAGATAAATAGGGTTTTAGGCGTAGAAGCAACAAGACAAGCAATTATAAATGAAACAGCAAAGATTTATCAAGACCAAGGACTTGATGTTGACATAAGACATATGATGCTTATGGCTGATATAATTACAAATTCTGGAAAGATTAGAGGCATAACAAGAAGCGGTATAACTAGTGAAAAAGAAAGTGTTTTGGCAAGAGCTTCATTTGAAACACCAATAAAACATATAATAAATGCAAGTTTGATTGGTGAAGTAGATAAATTAAATTCAGTAATAGAAAATGTTATGTTGAATCAGCCAGTACCTTTAGGAACTGGATTACCAGATTTAATATTAAAAATTTCAGGAAAGAAAGAAGAAGAGATTTCTTTAAAAAAGAAAGTTCGCAAAGAAGAGCCTTTTTTAGAAAAAGCCCAGGGAAAAAAAGAAAATAAGGAAGATAAAAAATGAGCTTAGATTTATTAAAGAAAAGTTTGAAGCAAGAAAAGTTAGTTTATGGATTTAGAAGCACATTAAAAAATTTAAGAAATGGCAAAGTATCAAGGATATTTTTAGCTAAAAATTGCCCAGATATTCTAAAAAACAAATTAAATTTGTATAATGTAGAATTAGTTGAATTGAGGGAGCCAAATAAAGAGATTGCATTAATATGCAAGAAAAAATTTTCAGTTAATATATTGAGTTCTTTAAAAAAATAATGAAAATAGACTTAAAATTTATTGGTTATATTAATACATTTGAGAATATAACAGGGGCACAAGTTAAGGACTGTTTTGTAAATAAAAATAATCAACTAGTTTTTATTGTAAAACAAGGCCAGGGGAGCATGGCTGTTGGAAAAAAGGCAATTAAAATAAGAAAACTAGAGAATTTATTACACAGAAAAATAAAACTGATAGAATTTAATGAAAATCCTGTTGAATTTGTGAAAAATATGATATGTCCTTTAAAAAGCCCTGAAATAGTTTTAAATGAAAATGAGTTAATAATAAAGACAGATACTATGCATTTGAAAGCTTTATTATTGGGGAGAGATAAAGCAAATTTAAATGAGCTGCAGAGTATTGTAACTAAATATTTTAACAATATAAAAATAAAAATAGAATAGATTTATTTGCAGTATCTCCGAAGATAATTGAGTT
>Ga0209541_10006806_pt1 | contig 19388 bp, 17 predicted proteins | sample RifCSPlowO2_01_FD_184027 | JGI IMG/M metagenome (GOLD analysis project Ga0209541, IMG submission 184027) | Groundwater microbial communities from Rifle, Colorado - Rifle CSP2_plank lowO2_0.1 (SPAdes) (version 2) | ecosystem: Environmental > Aquatic > Deep subsurface > Groundwater | place... | reverse complement strand
CAGGAGCAAAAATTGATGCACCTAAAGAATTTTTAGGAAAAAGAGTTTATGTTTTAATAAGAAAAACATAGACCAAAAATAATATACGCGCAAAGCCGAAAAAGTAATAAAGCTTATAAATTCTTTATTTATTTTTTTATATATGAAAAAAGGAATTTTGTTTTGGATTGGAGTTTTGTTTTTTATGTCTTTTGTTGCTGCAGGTGAAACTCATAATGTTGAATTTTCTGAGTTGAAGACGCAACCTGTTTATCTTTATGATGGTGATCAAATAATATTTAATATGCTTGGTGGAAATCATGTGATTATTATTGAGGATGTTGGTACTTCTTCTGTAAAGTTAGATTATGGATTCTATGTTGATGAAAATTCTGAATTATATCCTGGGTTAGTAGGATTGGATTATTTAATGAGAGCTGATGTTGATAAAGATGGAGATGTTGATTTGAATGTTGCTTTATATTCTATTTCTGAAGATGGACAAGTTAATTTAGTGTTACAAGATGTTTCAGGGACTGATAATTCGGAAGTAACTGGGCAAGTTGGGGTTGTTGATGATGTGGTCGTAAATTTCAATTATAAAAGTCTTGGTTTGGCTGTGATTGGTATTTTAGTATTAGGTTTGGTAGGATTTTTGGTGTTTAGAGGAAGTGGAAAAGAAGAAGTTTTTGAAGAAAAATGTAAAATTGAGCCTTCAACAAGTTTTGAAAATAAAGAAGAGAAGCATTTATAAATTTATTTTCTTATATATTATTTATGAAATTTGTTATTTGGATTTTAGTCTTTATTTTGTCGGTTAGTTTTGTAGTGGCAGAAATAAAGATATCCTGTGAAACTGATTCTGTGTGTTATTTAATTAATAAGGAATCTTCTTGTGTTGAAGGATATTGTTATAGTTCTATTCTGGATTATATGACTATAGAAGATTTACAGTCTAAAAATAATGAGTTTGAATGGAATATTGTTAATATTGAACAAAAGACTACAAGATGTGAGAATTGTTTGATACTTGCTCCTGAGATTAAAAATGTGTTTACTAAATTTATTAATTGGTTTTTTTTTGTGGATTAAGCTGGGCAATTATAACTGAATTATCTCCTATATTTTTTATAAATGGAGATTTTATTTTATAAAGGATTAAGTTTAGTAATTTTGCAATTTTATTTAGATAAGGGTAGTCAAATAAATCAATTGTTGTGTTTTTTTTAATTTTGAAATTATTTTCTTTTAGTAAGTTTAACCAGTATTCTTTATTATGGATAGAAATATGGGTTGGATCTTTATATGCAAACCATTGTTTTTTCTTGATTTTATGACTATATGAATCTGGGTTTGGTGTGGAGATTATTAAAATTCCATTTGGTTTTAGGATTTTAAATATTTCTTGAATGCCTTTTTTTGGATTGGGTAAATGTTCTAAAACGTCAATAGCAAGGATTAAATCAAAATTATTTTTTGGAAATTTTAAATCTTGGACATCTTGAGTTTCAAATGTTGCTTTTTGATTTAGGGTTTTTGCGATGTTAATTGCATGTTTAGATATGTCTATACCGAAAAGATTTTTATAGCCCTTTAAATGCTTGAAAAAGTAACCATAAGTGCAGCCTAATTCTAGGATTTTGGATTCTTTATTAGTGTATTTTCTAACTACAGAAGACCAAAAAAGCCATTTGAATGATTGTTCCTTATAATTTTTAAAATAATCTTTATCAAACATAACTGAAAAGGGATTCAGAGGATTTATAAATATTATTTAGTTTGAATCGTTTATGAAAGTAGTGGTTTTTACTGAATGTCCGACGAGAGATTATTTTAGAGGGTTATTAGAGTTAAAACCGAATGTTAGATTTATTGATTCTAGGTCATTTTATTTATTGTTCTTGAAGTTTTATTCTGAATTTTATTTTTTGAGAATAATTGGGAGTAAATTTGGAAAACCTTTAGAAGTTAAGAAGGTTTTTTGGAATGAAGTTTTTTGGAGCTTTTTTGGATATATTTATTTGATTTTTACTTCGAAAAAAGTTGTGGTTTTATTTGCGCCATATAGTTGGATTGCTGTATATTTGTTTTTTATTCGAAGCTTAGGAACTAAAATTGTGTATATGATTTCATGGCCTTATTGGAATGAAAAAGATTATGTGTTTAAACCTAATAAAATTAAGCTATTTTTTTGGAAGAAATTTTTGAAGAATATTAAATGTGTGACTATTTCTAAAACTGCTGAAAGTTCTTTAAAAAAATTTACTTCAAATGTTGTGCAAATCCCACATGCTGTAGATTTGAATTTATTTAAAGTTGGAAAGAAAAATAAAATGTTTAGGGTTCTTTTTGTGGGTAGAATTATTAAAGAAAAGGGGATACAAGGAATATTAAATGTTGCTTCTTCGTTAAAAAATATAGAATTTGTTTTTGTGGGTTCTGGATGTTATGTTGATAATGTTAAGAGTTGTAATCTGAAAAATGTAGTTTATTTGGGAGAAGTAAGAGACAGAGAAAAACTTGCTGAGATATTTGCTTCAGCGTCAGTGTTTGTTTTGAATTCATATAAAATCCCAGGATGGGAAGAATTATATGGGATTGTTTTACTTGAAGCTTTAGCTTCTGGAACTTGTGTGATTAGTACTGATTGTGTTGGGCCTAAAGAAATTGTTAAGAAAGAGTTTGGGTTTTTAATTTCTCAAAAAAATAATAAAGAATTGAAAGAAAAAATTGAATTTTTATTTAAAAATAAGGAATTAATTGAAAAAATGGGTCTTAAAGGTAGGAAATTTGTTGAGGATAATTATGATATTAATGTCTTATCTCAGAAATGGAATGATGTCTTGAAATGAATAATCTTTTTAAATATAGACTTTTAGATTGGTTTAATGTCTTTTACAAAGAAGTTTAAAATTTATGCTAAAAATATTACTCGTAAAAGAGTTTATAATTATTTGAAGGTTAGATATTCTTTAAGGAATAAATTTGAAGAAGTATCTGGGATGCCATTGTCTTTGTTTATTGAACCGACAAATATTTGTAATCTTAAATGCCCTTTATGTCCAACTGGAAATGGTTTATTAAAGAAAAAAAAAGGTTTTATGGGTCTAGAAAATTATAAAAAAATTATTGATAAACTTGGACCTACTGCATTTTCTGTAACGCTTTGGAATTATGGAGAGCCGTCATTGAATAAAGATTTTATTGAAATGATTAAGTATGCAAAGGAGAAAGGGTTGAAGGTTATTACAAGTACGAATGGAATATTGTTTAAAAATAAAGAAAATATTTCGAAATTATTAGATTCTGGATTAGATGAGTTGGTTTTAGCTGTAGATGGTGCGACTAATGAAACTTATAGTAAATATAGAAAAAATGGTGATTTTAAAGTTTTAATTGATGGTATTAATGAATTAAGTCAATTAAAGAAAGAAAAGAAATCTTATTTTCCATTTTTAAGTATGCAGTTTATTATTATGAAAGAGAATGAGCATGAAGTTGAAGAAATTCAAAAACTTGCTAAAAATTTGGGTGTAAATGAGTTAATTTTAAAAACTGTATTTTTATTTAATGATTCAGCAAAGGCTGATAAATATTTACCTCTAAATAAAAATTATTCTAGGTATATTAACGAAGAAAAATGTAAGGATTCTTTGATTCCAGGTTGTGATGGATTATGGACTGGAATAAATATTAATTATGATGGAAATGTTACTGTTTGTTGCTTTGATTATTCTGAGAATTTTATAGTTGGTAATATTTTGGATGATGATTTTGAGAATGAAATTTGGAATTCTGAACAAATGCAGAAATTTAGAATGGTAGTATGGAAAGATAAAAATGCTATTGAAATGTGTAAAAATTGTCCTACAAATTCAAAAAGTCAGGATTATAAAAGGATTGTTTTTAAAATTTAATCTTAGTAGTTAATGTTTTGCCATACTTTTTTATTTGAATCGCTTTTGAAGGAGCTATTTTACCATAATTTTCAGAGTAAAATGTGTCTAAAATAATTGGTTTATCTTCAGTTTCTATAAATATTGAATTATTTAGTTTTAATTTGTTTTTTATATTTTCAATCTTTATTCCTGGGTGCAAATGTAAATTTAAAGTTAGATTATCCTCTTTTTCTATAGAGTCTGTTATAATAATTTTCTTTTCTTTTTTATCTAATATTATTTGTCTTCTGACTTTTTGGTTAAAACCTTTGTGTTCGCCTATAAATATATCCTTTTCAGAATTACTTTCAAATTTTATTATTCTAGCATAGGTTTTATGGTCCATATTAAATGCTGATTCTATTAGATTTTGTTCTTGTTTGTCTAATAAAATCGTGTTATGATAACTTGTGGATCTGAATATATTTCTTAATTTTAAATCGTTTGTATAAGTGTATGTTCCCGGATCAATAATAAAATCTTCTTTTGTGCTGAGGGTGAAGCTTAGTTGATCATTATGACCATGACCACCAAAGTTATTTCTACCAATGCTACCACAATGAATTAATATAAAAATTTCTTTGTTTCTTAAAATATAATAATCCTTAAATGATTTTGATTTTAATTCTATTCTATTTTCTTTGATTTGGTTATATTTTTCTTTGTTTAATATTAGGAATAATTTTGGATTTGTGGTTGAATAAGCTTTGAAGTCTTCGCGATTGAATAATACTGAGGCTATTGCTAAGAGTTCTAGATGATTGTTTATATTTTTGTCCCAAATGTCTAATATTCTTGAATTATCTGTATCGCCTATTGATGGTGCATTTCCGGATTCAGGAGTGTAATACATAATAAATTCGCACATATTTTCTATCCTACTTTTGAATGTGTTTGATAAATCAATATTGTTTTTTGTTGCTAAAATTAATGTGATTGTGAATATTTCTGTAACTAGTCTATGGTAATTTAATGAAGATTCATAGTCAACTCCGTCTTCTGAAACTTGGTGTCTAATTTCTTTTTCGAGTTCTTTTTTTGAAAATTTAATCCATCTTTCTTTATTGAATAATATTCCTATCCAAAACAAACCTAATAAATCTGTTAAATAATGATTTTCTTTTGCAGGAGTCCATTCTATATTTTCTTTGATGTATTTTCCATGGTTATAAATTAATGTTAGGATATCTAATTTATTTTCTGTTAAAAAATATATTTGGATGAGATTAATTGAGCGAACTGCACATTCCATTGGGGTTGACCAATTTATGCCTTTTCCAAAGGGATTATTTTCTATCCAGCTTTTAATTTGTGATTCGATCTCAATAAAATACTTTTCATTTTTTGTTTGATTGTAAGCTAATGCTAAAGTTGTTAAGTGTTGGAAACGGTTTAGTTCCCAAGGAATTTTTTTATCTGTGTTCTTTTTATCTAAGTTGAAATTTTTTAATGGCCAAATATACTCAGAATTGTAGTCTTTGTGCCAGTTAATTTTATCTATTTTGTATTTTTTGTTGAAAATTTCGTATTCTTGATTAAGTATTTTATTTGCTTCTGGGATTATTTCGTCACTTTCGATTTTATTGAATATAAATGCATTCTTGTTTATTTCTTTGGGATGTGAGTTTTCGTATTTTATTTTTTTAAATTTTTTAATAGTTCTAATTAATTTAATTGGGATTGTTTCGGGGTTTTTTAGGATTCTTTTAATTAATGACATATTGTTTATTTTTTATATGTGATTTATAATTCTTTTGTATCATAAGGTTTAAAAAGCTAATTTTAGTTTTATCTTTAATGGATTCCAAGGATGATTCTTTGAAGAAATTAGGTAAGGGTGCAGTATATGTATTCTTGGGTATCTTTTTTTCAAAATTTATAGGATATTTATTTAAGTTTGTTACTGCTCGTTTAGGTACTGATCAATATGGAATCTTATCCTTAGGAATAATGATTTATAGTGTTTTCAGTATTATTTTAGTTTTTGGTTTAGATTATGGTATTACTAGGTTTACTGCTTATTATTTAGGAGAAAATTCTAAAGCTAAAATTAAATCTTTGATTAGTTTTATTTTTCCTGTAGTATTTATTTCTAGTGTATTTGGTTCTATTCTTTTGTTTTTGTCATCAGAATTTATTGCTATTAATTTATTTCATACTACTGAATTAATTATAGTTTTGAAAATTTTTGCATTTACAATTCCTTTTGATTGTTTACGTGGTTTATTATTGGGGGTTATAAAGGGTTATAAAAATCTAAAGTATGAGTTTTATTCAAGGTATTTAATGGAAGGGACTTCTAGAATTATTATATTATTTATTTTGGTTTATTCCGGATTTGGTATTATTGGTGCTTCAATAGCATATGTGGTTTCTGTTTTCATTAGTTTTTTATCGGCTTTAGTTTTTTTTAGAAAGACTTTTTCTTATTCCAAAGAAATTTTATTACCCATAAATAAATTTGAGGTTTTTGATTATTCTTGGCCTTTGATGTTTAATGCTTTATTGGGTTTAGCAACTATTTCTATTGATTCTTTTATTATTGGATATTTTATGGGTGTTTCTGATGTTGGAATTTATAATGCAATTGCTCCTATTGCTAGATTAACTTATATGATTCCTTTTTCATTAAGTGCTCTTTTAGTCCCAGTTTTAGTTGGTTTATATGTACAAAAAAATGAAAATACTTTTTCTTCTGTATATAATACTTTGAATAGATGGGTATTTATGTTTAATTTTCCATTAATGTTATTTATTATTTTTTTTCCTAAAGAAGTTTTATTTGTTTTGTTTGGTGAAGAATATATTGTTGGTAGTATTGGTTTAATTATATTGACTTTTGGTTTCTTTATGATGTATTCTTTTATGGTCTCAAGGGAAGTTTTATTGGCTTTAAAAAAATCTAAATTTGTATTCTATTTTTCTTTGATTGGTGTTATATTAAACATAATTTTATGTTATTTTATGGTTCCTATTTATGGTATAATCGGAGCTGCAATTGCATCTGTAATTAGTTTAGGGTTGATATCTTTATTAATATTTTTAACTGCATTTAAATTGACTAAAAATAAGTTTTTTCAGTGGAATTATTTGAAGGTTATTATTGCTGGTATTATTGCAATTTTATTTATTAATATTATCAGAAGTTATTATAATTTGTATGGTTTTTGGAGTTTATTTTTTTCAGGATTATTATTTTTAATAATTTATTTAGGGTTTTTATTTATTTTTAAGACTTTTAAGTCTGATGATAAAATGATTATTAATGATGTTTTTGGTTCTATTAAAATGAAAATTGGGTTTAAGTGATTTTTTGAGATTAATTAAATTTATAAATTGTGTATAATTTAGGTTTTTGTGGTAAAGGTTTTATTAGTTTATTTTCATAATAAGGATGATTTGCAGCATATTCCTATAGGGCTTTTGGATATTGCTACATGTCTTGAAAAAAATAATATTCCCGTTAAAATTATCAATTATATTAAAAATTTTGAGGAAGATTTAACTATTGAAGAATATAAGATTTTAGATGAAGATTTGAAGGATGTTGTATGTGTTGGATTTTCGGTTTTGACTACTCAAATTCAAAGGTCTTTAGTGCTTTCTAAGTATTTGAAAAAAATTAATTCTAAATTATCTATTGTGTGGGGTGGTGTGCATCCAACTCTATTTCCTAAGGCTGTTTGTTCAAATGAAAATGTTGATTTTGTTGTTGTTAATGAAGGAGAAATGCCTTTTGTTGAATTAGTGCAAATGTTGATTACGAAAAAAAATGATTTTTCAAAAATTAAAAGTTTAGTTTATAAGAAAAATGGGGTAGTTATTCAAAATCTGCCTGCACCTTTATTAGATTTTGTTAATTCGCCAATTCCAAATTATGATTTAGTTGATGATTTTATTAAAAAATATAGTTATTATTATTTCCAAGGAAAAAAATATAAATTTGTTGAAGTACACTCAGGCAGGGGATGTCCTTATCGGTGTACTTTTTGTTTGAATGATATTTTATTTGGAAAAACTAGACGTTCAAGATCTGTTGAATCTATCATTGAAGAAATTAAGTTACTTAAAGAGAGGTATAATGGAACATTTATCAAACTTAGAGATGAGAATTTTTTTATGATTAAAAAATATGTTGAGAACTTTTGTGATGCTTTAGAAAAAGAAAACTTACATATTAAATGGTGGACTAGTGCACGTGCTAGCTTCTTTGATAATGCTACACCTGAATTAATGTTGAAGTTGAAAAAAAGTGGATGTTTTCATTTATTGATTGGTGCAGAATCCGGTTCAGATAAAATATTAAAACAAATTAAGAAAGATATTACTCCAAAACAGTTGATTAAGTCTGCTAAGGTTTGTGTTAAATATGGTATAGTCCCAAATTATTCTTTTATGACTGGGTTTTCTAATGAAGATGTTATTGATATTAAAGCTACTTTGAAATTAATGAGAAGATTGAAGAGAATATCTCCTTATGTTAATATTACTGGACCACATTTATTGAGACCTTATCCTGGGGGTGTTTTATATGATGAACTAAAGGAAAATTATAGTGATTTTTTTAAGAATAAAACTTTAGAACAATGGGCAACTTCTGAGAAATTTTCTGAAGTTTATTTGAAGCCTGCTGATTTGCCTTGGATTAAGGATCCAAAGTTAATTGAAGTAATAGTTAATTATGCTCCTAGAATGTTTAATTCTTTGGTTCGTGTGCCTTTTTATGTTAAGTTTATGGGAGATTTAAAATCATTTGCGTATTTTATTGGTGTTTATTGGTTTTTGAGTTCAAAGAAGAAGATTGTTAGAAGGAGTGCTTTGATGTATTTGCATTTTATTGATATAATAAAAAATAATCTAAGGTCTTATTTTAAGGGTTATGTTAATGTTTTAAAGTAATTACTAATTATTAAATAATAAAGGTATAATATTATTGTGCAAATACAGCTGATTGAGAGCAGGATTAAGTACATTGCAATTGTGGTTTCTGATGGTACTCCTGCTTCTGAGAGCAAAATAATTCCTAAGCCTTCTCTTATTCCGAAACCATTTGGTGTTATTGGAATTATGCTGACTATTAATGTGATTGTTGTGATTATGACTGCACTAAAAAAACTTAAATTGTATCCCAATGATAAAAATATTATTATCATAATTAAGCCATTAAGAATTGGTCTTAATAAAGTCATTAAAATATTTAATAAGATTGCTTTCTTTTGGTTTTGAAGTAATGAGGTAAAAGTTTTGTAAAACCCTGAGAATTTCTCTGCATATTTGCCTAATAGCTTTTTGATTATATTTCTTCCAAATTTTGTAAATAGGAATAATAATCCCATAAATAATAGGAAACTAAAGAATATACTCCAGCCTAATTCTTTTGTATGTAATATCGTAAAAAATCCTATTATTGCTATGGGAATGTATATTAAAAGTGTGGTTATTTTGTCGATGATTATTAATGAAGTGCTTTGGCCTATTTCGTAACCTTTATTTTTTGCGATTGCAATCATGGTCATATCGCCTGCTCTTCCTGGAAGGAATAATCCTACTGCAAAGCCAGGAATATATACTGTAAGCCAATTATTTATGGAGATTTTTTTGATTGTATTAAAAATGAATTTTAAGCTCATCACCATTGAAAAAATTAATATTAAATTTAGTAATAATGCTAATAGATAAAATGTTATATCTAAAGTTAAGATTAATTCTAAAGTTGTTTTTAGGTTGACAAAATAGACTATTAATCCTATGATTAAAGCAAGAAATATATATTCTATTATTCTCCAAACTTTCATTTATTGATTTTTATTTTCTGTCTTTAAAAATTTTATTAAGTTTTATAGATCTTTGTTCCTGAAGAATCAATATAAATTAATTCTTTTTCTAAGTCTTTTGATGTAATTATATAATCATAATCTTCATTTATTTCATTTAAAGTCCATTTCCCACGAATCCAATAAGCTGCAATATGTGTCGGTTTCTTTTGATTATCAATTTCAATCTTATGTAATGGTTCTTTATTTATATCTTCAATATCAAATAAAAATGTAGAATCTTTTTTTAAATTATTATTTATCCATTTTCCAATTTCTACTCCTTCAGAAGTAAGCCATCTTTCTTGAGTATCATAAAATATTACTGTAATATTTGCAAATGTTAACAAAACAAAGTAAGCTAAAACTAATAAATGAAGCTTGTTTATCTTGATTTTTGGAATTGTAATTATAAGTAATATTGTTATTAGTGTGATGATTATTGTTATTATTAATATAGAATTAATTTGGAAGTAATTTAGGAAATATTTTAAAATTCCTATATGGATTAATGAACTATTATTTAACGGAAAGAATTTATCGAATAAAATAAAATATGAAGTAAATATTGTAAATAGTGATATTATAATTAAGAATATTTTGTTAGGTTTTTCATTTTTTTCTAATTGTATAAATCCTAATATTAAAAATATCGGAATTAAACATTCTATATATCTTCCTATTGTTTTATAATCTTTATAATTTTCAAAACTACCACTATGATTTGCGCAAATTATCAAAAGAAATAATGTTGATATTAATGTAATTTGAATTAAGATTTTTTGTTTTTTATTAAGGTGTTTATATTTAATTATAAGGGCTAGTGCAAAAATAAATAAGAATATCCCTGATGCTAGGATTAAATAATCTGTGTATAAAAAAACCCAAATTAATTTTGTTGTTAAAAATATACCTGATGCGGCTTTTTCAATTGAAGGTTGATATCCTGTTGCTTGAATTAAATTAAAACTTGAATTTATTAATCTGGATATTATCCAAGTTAAACTTATGATAAACGTATTAAATAGTAATAATGATTTTGTTTTATATTGCTTAATATTAAATAAAAGCATTATTATTATAACTGGAATTAAAATTATTCCCAAAATTTTTGTTAATAATGTCAATCCTATTAAGACTCCTGCAATAATGCTCCATTTTAGATTATTTTTATTAAATGATTTATATATTGCATATATTGAAAAAATAAATAATGGATAAAATAAATTTTCACTCATTGATGTAAATGTGAATATAAAAAAAGGAGGTATAAACCCACAGATTACTGCAATTAAAAAACTCTTTTTTTTATTAAAAAATTCTTTTGCTAAAAGATAAATTGGGAATATTATTAAGGAACTTAAAATCGAATTGATTATTCTGATTATTAACATTACTATATTCATATCTTCAAAGAAAAATGCTGGTGATATTATTAAAGAGTATAAAAAAGGATATTTAGATTCAGCCATTTTTGTTATGTCTAATGTATCAAAGAATGTTTTTGCGGATTCTTGATATGTTAAACTATCAGAAAATCCTAATGGAAACTGAATAAATATAGATAATATTATCTTTAAGAGAATTAATAATAAAAATAGTATTAGAAGTTTCTTTTTCATTCCGGTTTTTTCCAAATTTTGGGTTTATAATATTTATTAAGTTATATTCTTTGAAAGATCGTAGTAATTCCTCTTTTTAGTCTTTGAATTGGTTTTTTATCTGTTAGTATTTTTTTGATTCTTTTATTGATATATTTTGGTCTGAAGTAGAATGAAATATATGCTTTTTTGTAGAGAGATTTTAGTTCTTTTTCTGTTAATGTATTTGGAATAAATGGAAGTTCTGCATCAACACTTGAATAAGTTTTGAAGTTGGAAAAATCACCAATACTTACTTTACCTTTTTTTTTACAAAGCTCATATAGCTCTGTATCTGGATGTGGATTAACTAATGTGAATTGTACATAATCAGGGTCTATTTCTTTTGCGAATGCTATTGTTTCTAAAATCTCTTCTTTAGTTTGTGTTGGTAATCCAAGAATGAAAAATCCTACACTTTCAATGCCGACTTCTTTTGTCCATTTAAATACGTCTCTAATTCTATCTTTTGTTATTCCCTTTTTGATCAATTGTAAAACTCTTTTTGACCCAGATTCTACTCCAAAGGAGATATTATAACAACCAGATCTTTTCATTAAAATTAATAACTCTTTATCAATACAGTCTACTCTTGTTGTACAATTCCAAGTGATTCCTAAATTTCTTTCAATTAGTAAATTGCATATATCAATAACTCTTTTTTTATCTAATGTAAATGTGTCATCATAAATTCGAATATCTTTAATTCCATAATTTTTATTTAAATATTCTATTTCATCTACCACTCTTTTTGCAGAATGGGGTCTAAATTTATTTCCAAATATTGGTTTGTGACAAAATATGCATTGAAAAGGACAACCTCTTGATGTGATTAATGTTGTTGCTGGTAATTGTTTATAGGTTGCTGGAGAAGGTTGATATAAATTCATAGGTACTAATTCGTGTGCTGGGAATGGAAGTTCATCTATATCTTTAATATATTCTCCTCTTTGAAATTGAATCTTATTATTTTCTTTGTAAATTATTCCTGGAATATTTTTGATAGATTGGTTCTTTTCTATTTGTTCTAAAAAACTTAAAACAATATATTCTGCTTCACCATAAATACCATAATCTGCAGAGGGGATTTTTAAAATTGATTCTGGGATTGCAGTTATATGGGGACCACCAATAATTGTGATTGTATTTGGTGAAACTTCTTTGCAAATATCTAGAATTATTTCTGAACCTTCAATGTTTGAAGTGAAACATGGAACTCCAAGAACATCTGGTTTAAATTCGATGATATCTTTTTTTAAATTTTCATAAGAGTAAACTTTTTTGATGGATAAAACAAATGCATCAATAACTTTAACTTCGTGTCCAGCTTTTTTTAGAACTGAAGCGAGGTATAAAATTCCTAATGGAGGATAAATTGCACTAGAGTAACCTTTTTTTGCATCTTTGCTTGTGGAGTTTACAAATAGTACTTTCATTAATATTTTTGATTATTGAGAGTTTATAAAATTAATTAAACCTTAATTCTGGGTAGAGTTGGATTGTTTGGGTTAATGAATTTAGTTGATTTATCCTTTTTTGATTAAAGATGATTGATTTCTCTTCTTCTTGCATCATTTCAGCAGGGTAAGTAAAATCTACATTTATTTGTTTGACTGTTTTTCCATCTTTTTTTGCTTGCAGTGGAGGAATGATTTGAATATCCCAATTTGCTTTTTCAATTTTAGGTTCAAAGTCAATTAAGTAATGTGAATGTTCTCTTTTCCATAATAATGGTCCGAAGCAGAAATCCATATCTAAGCTAGTATATTCTTGGTAAAATAAATTTAGAAGATTTTCACTTGCTGCTTGAAATTGAGAACATGATGAAAAATTATTTCTTCCTGGAATTAAAAAATCTATTGAATGTTCTATTAAATAATTAGCTAATGTTGAAATGCTTTTTACAAAATCAAACTTTTCAGGTTCCATACAAACAATAATTCTTTTATTTATATCGTAAGCTCTTTGATATGCTTGTCTTTTTGCTTCTCTTAAATTAGGTTTTTCTTGAGTATAAACATTAACTCCTAAATTTATTATTTTATTTAAAAATGGTTTATCAGAACCACCATCAACAACAACAACAGTAAACCCTTTTAAAATTAATTCTTCTATTGTTTTAAGTGCTAGTTTTCTTCTAATACTTTCTTGTGGATAATAAGTAACTAAACTTACAACAATATTTGACATAAGATTTGTTTTTTTATTTTCCTTTATAATTCTTTTGCTACAGAAGATTTATATTAAGTTATTTTTTCTTTATTTCATGGATGATTGTTTGGAATCGCCAATGGCGAATAAATATAGTTTGAGGAAGAAATGAAAATATTAGATTAATTATTGGTGTTTAGTAGTTTAGGTATATTAGAATAGGATATATTGGATAGGGTTATTTTTGGGACTGGTTCGGCCTATTTTATTGATTACTCTATAGGAGTAAATATAGAAAGATTTATAAACCTATTTTATTTGTTTTTTTGTTATGAATTGTAATATTATAGGCTGGAAATTTGAATATTTATCTATAAGTTTGGTATATAATCAATTTTGGAGAAATGTTTATCTATGAAAAATTTTGATAGTTATTATACACTTAGAATTGGACAGGTTTTAAAAGTTCTTAATCATTTAATTGATTTAGGATTAATAGAACCAAATAATTTAAAAGGGGAAATTTTAGATTTTGGTGGTGCAGAAGGTTCTTGTGCTTATGCTTTAAGTCGATTTGGTGGTAATGTAACTAGTATAGATACAAGTTCTAGAGCTAGAATATTAGAAAATGGTATTCTTCCTGAAGATAGAATAATCCAAGGAGATGGATTAGAATATTTAACTGCTTGTCCATTAGAGAGATTTGATTTTATTGCAGCTTTTTTGATGTATAATAATTTTCCTTTTAATTTGTTTTTTTGGAAAGCTACAAGTGTTTTAAAAGATGGTGGTCAATTATTATTAACATGTGGTCTTGAATCAAGTACAGAAATAAATAGTTTGCATAATTTAGGTATTGTAACTGGATTTGATCATTTAGGTGCTATGGATTATTTTTCATTTACATCTACTAGAAGGAAATTTTATAAATTAGGAGATTTTAAAAGGTATTTAGAAGCAACAGTTTAATGCAGAAGGTTTAAAACATATTAATTTTTTATTTATTTCATGGATGATTGTTTAGAGTCACCAATGGTGAATAAATATAGTTTGAGAAAGAGACTAAAATTGCCAATATTAATGAGGGCTTTGAAAATTAAAAAAACTGATACTTTGCTTGATGTTGGTTGTGGGGCAGGAGTATTTTCTCAAGAAATGGCTTTGCGTGGAGGAAAAGTAATTGGATTAGATTATTCTGATACAAATGTAAAGGCCGTTAGAGAAAGGTATAAATTACTTAATTTAAGTTTTGAAATTGGTGATGCAACTAAAATGCCTTTTAAGAATGAAACTTTTGATTCTGTTTTAGGAACAGAAATTATTGAACATATTCAGGATGATAATATGTTTGTTAGTGAATGTTATCGTGTATTGAAGAAGGGTGGAAAAGTTGTTATTACAACGCCATGTACGAATCCAATTATTTCTGTTGATTGGGCTCGAAGATTTTTTGCAGGAATTGATATTACCAAGGATTTCGGGCATAAACGCGGTGGATATACTAAAGAAGAATTATTTGATATTTTGAAGAAGAATAATTTTGTACCTGAGAAAGTTGTTTATTATGATATTTTGTTTGGAGAATTGGCTTGGGTAATTACTTGTATGCCTAGAGCATTTACCAATAAAGATTGGAAGAGTGGAGAAGGACAGGAGAAACTTGGAAATTCTTTTATGTTTAATTTTTACAAACTTATATTTCCTTTAATCTATTTGTTTGCTAGATTGGATATATTTTTGAAAGGATTAAGAGGGCATCATATTATGGTGGTAGGGAGAAAAGTAGCATAATCTTTAAAAAGAAAGTTTTTGTATTTTTTTGAATGAAAATTCTGTTTTTGCATCCTCCTTGGCCTGGTATTGGTTATGGGCTTAGGAGTCAGAATAGGTGGCCTAGAAAACGTGGGGATAAGACTAATAGATATCCTATTTTGCTTTGTTATACTGCTACTTTATTGAAAGAAAATGGGTTTGAGGTTTTTTATATTGATAGTGTTATACAGGATTTTGATTTAGTTAAAACTTTAGAAGAAATTGAGATTCTTAATCCTGATATTATTTTTATTGAAACTGCAACACCAACGTATAATTTTGATATTGAATTTGTAGGAAAAATTAAGGAAAAAATACCTGAGGTAAAAATTTTGATGGCTGGAAGTCATGTAACAATGTTTCCAGAGAAATGTATTGAAGAAAGTAAAGTTGATGTTGTAATAAAAGGTGAACAGGATATGGTTACTTTGAATGTTGCTAGTGCTTTGAGAGATGGAAAAAGTTTGAATGAAATTAAAGGGATTTGTTTTAGAGAGAATAAGAGGATAATAAATTCTGAAAATGCAGTTTTGATAAATGATTTAGATTCCCTGCCTTTTCCAGATAGAAATCTAATTCCACATCAATGGTATGCAGAAGGGCATGTTAGAAATTTTCCATTTACTTTTGTTATGGCTGCTAGAGGATGTCCAAATAAATGTGCGTTTTGTTTGTGGCCTAATATTTTTTATAATCATAGAGTTCGTGTTAGAAGTTCAAAGAATATTGTGGATGAATTAGAGTGGTTGATTAAAGAATATGGAATGAAGGAAGTATTCTTTGATGATGATACTTTTAATATTTCTAAGAAAAGAGTTATGAATATTTGTAATGAGATTCTTAATAGGGATGTGAAAATTATTTGGAGTTGTAGTGGGAGAGTAGATTGTGTTGATGAAGAAATGCTTATGTCTATGAAAAAAGCTGGATGTAAATTAATTTGTTATGGTGTTGAAAGTGCAAATGAAAAAACTTTAGAAAAAACACATAAAGGGATTAATTTGGAAATGGCTAGGAGTGCTGTTAAATTGACACAAAAAGCTCGAATTATTGTACATGTTAATTTAATGGTTGGATTTCCTTGGGAAACTCGAGAAGAGATGGAGAATACAATTAATTTTGGTCTGGAATTGAATGCTGATACTGTTCAATATTCTTTAGTATTTCCTCATCCTGGTTCTGAGATGTATGATTGGGCATTGAAAGAGAATTGGTTTTATGATGAAGCTAAAAATAATTTTTCAATGTTTGATATGACTTCAGGGCCAGTGTTGAAAACAGAAGTTTCTAGAGAAGAATTGATGAATATTGTGAGTAAAGCTCATGCAAGATTTTTTTTGAGACCTGGCTATATTATTAAGCAATTAGGTCAAATTCGTAATTATAATGATTTGAAGTATACTTTGAGAGGTGCAAAATCTGTTTTAAAAGGAAAGATTTTTTTTAAGAAAAAATGAAAATTGGAATGCTGGTTCATAATCCTCCATACCAGGGAGGAATTGTACAATATTCTGTTTTATTAGTTAATTCTATGAAGGATTATGTTGATTTTAATTTGGTTGGTTTTAAAAGTTTATATCCACCATTTTTTTACAAAGGAAAATTGCCGAAGAGAGATAGAAGTGGAATACATTTTTTTAAGGAAAGTAAGAATTTTGTAACTTGGTATAATCCTTTTTCATGGGCTTGTGCATATTTTAATTTTAGTGATTGTGATATTATTCATTTACATTGGGTTTCTCCTTTATTGGCTCCATTGCAATATAAAATATTAATGTTGAATAGAATTTTTTTTAGAAAAAAAGTTGTATTGACTTGTCATAATATTGAGCCTCATGAATCTACAATTGTTGATAAAATATTTACTAAATTTGTTTTTTTAAAAGTTAATCATTTTATTGTTCATGCTGAGCAGAATAGAACTAGGCTGATTAATCAGTATAAAATTTCTTCAAAAAATGTTCATACTATTCCTCATGGTACTTTTGGTTATTTTACTCAATGGAAAAAAAAATCTAATTTAGATTTAAGAAAAGAATTTGGGTTTACTAAGAACGATAAAATTATTTTATTTTTTGGATATATTAGAGAGTATAAAGGTTTGAGATATTTAATTAGAGCATTGCCTGGAATATTAAAAGAAATTCCTGAAGCTAAGTTAGTTGTTGCTGGAGAACTTTGGCAGGATTGGAAGAAGTATGAAGATGAAATTAAGAAAGCTGATGTTGCTGATAAAATTAAAGTTTTTCCGAGATATATTCCAGATCATTTAGTCCATAAGTTTTTTGATTTAACTGATATTTGTGTATTACCTTATTTTAATACTGAACAAACTATTAGTGGGCCTTTGTTAGTTTCAATAGCTTTCAATAAACCTATTGTTGTTTCTAATGTTGGTGGAATTTCAGAATTTTTAGAGAATGATAAAAACGCTTTGATTATTGAAGGTGGGAATGTTAAGGAACTAGAAGATAATGTGATAAGATTATTAAAGAATAAAAAGTTGCAAAATAAATTAGCTGATGGTGCTAGGAAGTTAGATGGTACTTTTGATTGGAAGAATGTTGGTGATAAGACCTTTGAAATTTATAAGGAGATTTTAAATGATAATTGATAATGGTTTAAGGATTTTGCCGAGAATAATAGGGTATAAATTAGCTATGTGGGGGTTGATTAAATCGCCTCAGCCTTTGTTTTTGAATTTTAGCATTACAAATAAATGTCAATCACAATGTACTATGTGTAATATTTGGAAATTGTATCAAGAATTTCCTGAAAAAGAAAAGACTGAATTGAATATTCAAGAAATAGAAAAAGTTTTCAAGACTATGGATCCAATTTTTCAGTTGAGTATTTGTGGTGGTGAGCCTTTTTTGAGGGATGATATTGATGAGATTTGTAGGTTGGCAGCTAAGTATGTTAAACCAAAAATTATTCATATGCCGACGAATTGTTTGGCTCCTGATAAAATTGAAAGATTAACTAAAAGTATTCTTCAGAAAATACCAAAGAATGTGCATTTAACTATTAAGATGTCGTTAGATGGAATTGGGAAAAAACATGATGAAATTAGAGGTGTAAAAGGAAATTTTGACAAAGTTGTTCAAGTGCATGATATTCTTGTTAATTTGAGAAAACAATATCCTAATTTGTATGTTGATGCTGGTGTTACTGTGAGCATGAAAAATTTAAGTGATTTGAAGGAGATTACTGAATATGTTGAGAAAAATTTTAAGTTAGATAATTTCTTGCATGAGATTGCTGATACTAGGGCTGAATTATTTAATGTTGATGTTGCTGATGAAAAACTAAAATTTGGAAATGTTATGAAAGACTTGAAAGTTACTCCTACTGGTGATGATTATAGAAAAGTTGTGAATATTTTGCTTAATGATGTAAAGAAAAAGTTTAATTCTCGACGGAAATTAAGCAAGTTAATTCAATCATTTAGAATTGTTTATTACAAGAGGGCTGCGAAAGTTATGACTAAAAAAAGGAGATATGTGGATTGTTATGCTGGTATAAGTAATGCACATTTGAACCCTTGGGGTGGTTTATGGTTATGTAATGTTCAGGCATTCAAAAAAGAGATGGGAAATGTTAGAGATTTTAATTATAATTATACAAAACTTTGGAATTCTGTACAAGCAAATAAGATGAGAAGATTTGTTAAATCTAATCAGTGTTATTGTCCATTAGTTGGTCAAGCTTTCTTGGATACTATTATGAATCCTAAGGAAGTGTCAAAAGTGTTGTATTATTATTTATTTGGGGTAAAATGACAAAGGTATATTTCAAAAAAATTGATGAATATAATTTGGGAGTATTGAAAGAGTATGTTAGAAATTGTTTTTTGGAGTTAGGTGTTGATTTTAAAAAGGGTTCTTCAGTTTTAGTTAAACCTAATTTTTTATTAGCAAAAAATGCTGATTCACCTGTAATTACTAATCCTGTTTTGATTCGAGCTGTGCTTGAAGTATTAATCGAGAAGAAATTGAGACCTTTTATTTATGAAATTCCTAGTATGGGTTCAGTTGAAAATGCGGCTAAAAAAT
>Ga0209541_10006804_pt1 | contig 19392 bp, 13 predicted proteins | sample RifCSPlowO2_01_FD_184027 | JGI IMG/M metagenome (GOLD analysis project Ga0209541, IMG submission 184027) | Groundwater microbial communities from Rifle, Colorado - Rifle CSP2_plank lowO2_0.1 (SPAdes) (version 2) | ecosystem: Environmental > Aquatic > Deep subsurface > Groundwater | place... | reverse complement strand
ACTTTGACCGAAACGGCAAATAGTATGCTTAAAAGAGGAATGGGGGAAATATTGCGCGGTCTTACCGTCTGGCAACAAGCCAGACATTTCTATGCGAAATGTTTTACCCACAATATGCTTGTGAGGTGCTGCTAATGAAACTTGCAACTAAGCCGAGAAATGTTTAAATAAGAGTGCTTTTTTCTGAAAGACTGCCATAACACACTCCCTTTTCGTCCTTCCTCTGAAGGACGAAAAGGGCTTTATTTTAAGCGCATGTTGATTTTTAATATCATATCGAGGATTCATAACCTTCTTAAGTTCCCTTGGAACCATTTACAGTCATGTGCGGGATTTTTGCGTATATCGGATCACGAGAAGCGTATTCTCTCATTATTAATGGTTTAGAACGGTTAGAATACCGAGGGTATGATTCGGCAGGAATTTGTACGAGTGATCATAACCAATTAATAATGAATAAAGCACAAGGAAGAGTTGAAAATCTTAAATCAAAAGTATTGCCAGGAACATTTGGCATTGGCCATAACCGCTGGGCAACTCACGGACAGCCTTCCGACCGCAATGCTCACCCTTTCTTGGACAGGAATAAACAGTTTGCCATCGTCCATAATGGGATTATTGAAAACTACTTGGAACTAAAAGAAGAATTGCGTCAAGAGGGTATTATCTTCACATCCGATACAGATTCTGAGGTTATTGTCCATTTAATTTCTAAATATTACCCCCATGCAAGACTTACAGAAGCGGTAATAAAAACATCAAGAAGACTTCAGGGAGCGTATGCTTTTTGTGTGATAAAAAATGATTTGCGTGAAATTATTGGCGCGCGCCATGACAGCCCTCTTATTGCAGGGGTTGGCGAACAGGAAAATTTTCTCTCCTCTGACATTTCTGCCATTATCGGACACACCAAAAAAATAATCCACGTGAAAGATTTTCAGATTGTAAGAATAACTGAGGAAATAGTAGAACTTTTCAATTTTCAGAATGAACCGCAGCCCTTGGAAATAAAAGAAATAAAAGGGAACGTAGAAAAGGAACAGAAGCCAAGCTTTAAACATTTCATGTTGAAAGAAATTTTTGAACAGCCTTCAGTTGTACAAAAAATCTTGCAACACCCACCAAGTTTTGCTCAGTTCTCCCAGAAGCCGCAGAGAATCATCATCATTGCTTGTGGCACGGCGAGTTATGCCGGATTTATCGGCAAATACATCTTAGAAAAAATAACTAAAATCCCTGTTATTAATGAAATTGCCTCTGAATTTCGTTATAAAGAACCATTATTAACATCAAGTGACCTTGTAATGGCTATTTCACAGAGTGGAGAAACGGCTGACACTCTCGCTGCCGTTCGCCTTGCCAAAAATTTAAGAATAAGAACTCTCGGCATCATTAATGTTGCCAATAGTAGCATCGCCAGCGAAGTTGATGACGTGATTTATACTGAAGCCGGATCAGAAATTGGCGTCGCTTCAACGAAAGCTTTTCTTGCTCAGGTAACAGTTCTCTATCAGCTTGCTTATTCTTTTTCCCACCAGAATTTCTTTCCCTCTGCTCTTGCGCAAACCATGGAGAAAATGCTTTCTCTTAATGAAGAAATACGAAAAATCGCCTTAAAGTACTGCCTTTTTCAAAATTTTTTATACCTTGGAAGAAATGTGAATTATCCTCTCGCCTTAGAAGGAGCGCTCAAGCTTAAAGAGATCTCTTATCTTCATGCCGAAGCCTATCCTGCCGGAGAACTGAAACATGGCCCTATTGCTCTTATTTCTGAAGAAATGCCCACCCTTGCCATCTGCCCGGAAGATGAAGTATATTCCAAAATGCTGAATAATATTGAAGAAATTAAAGCCCGCCGGGGTAAAATAATTGTCATTGCCACCGAAGGAGATAACAAAATAAAAAATCTCAGCAACGATCTTATTTTTATTCCAAAAGCAGATGCCATACTATATCCGTTCCTTATCACCATTGCCTTGCAGCTTTTTGCTTATCATATTGCTGATTTGAGAGGATGCGATATTGATAAGCCAAGGAATTTGGCGAAAAGTGTGACGGTAGAATGAACGTGTTCAGATACAATTCACTTTCTTTTTCTTCTCGGATTGCGCTGGATCTAGACTGTACTTTATCTGACACACAACAATTTTATTTCAGAGAATGTAATAAAATTTCCCCTATAGAAGAAAAAAGTATTGATGAATTGATAAAAGAATACTATTACGCAGAAAATGTTCCCAAATTGTCAGGAAATAAACAGATAGAGGAATGGCTGATCTGGTTTCGAAATTCTAATCAAGCTCATGAAGAACTCCCTTTATTTCCTGGTGCACAGGAAGGGGTTGCCAAAATTAATTCACGTATTAAAATAGGTGCCTACCTTAGCGGCAGACTAGACACTGTTTATGAAGGGAGTAAAAGATGGCTGCAAAAACATGGATTTCCAGAAGCTCCATTATATTTGCGCCCTAAAATTATTTCTGGAAACCATTGGCAGGAATGGAAAGCCAGAGTATTATCTAATCTATTTCCTCTTATTCGAGGCGCTGTTGATGATGACCGAAAACTTCCCTACGAATTACAAAAAATAGGATACCAAGGAAAAATCTTTATTTTTGGTTGCACTGATCACCCTCTTGCTGACGGACAATACCTTCCTTGCCCCGCCTGGAAAGATGTTGCTCTGGCCGTAGAAAAATCATTCTCTTAAGCAGCTAAACGGGACCAAGCACACTTAGAAAAAAGATAATTCAATAACATTTAGTTTCCGAATCGTTGTTTCTCAAAAATTTTTTGTCTCTGTTTAGTACTCAACACTAGCGAAAATTATCCTGCTGCCGTAGTTTTTTCTAAAAATTTGTTCTATAAATTCCGAGTGAAACAGAGCCAAGTTCAACAAACATAGATCCATTCTCCCATGGACAGTTGAAAGGCGGTGTAAACCGGTGCATTAATTATGGCGGTGATTATTTTTCACGATTTTATTCTGTGGGGGTTTCTTCGGCTGCTGGTTCTGAAGGTACTTCTTCAACTGCTTCCACGGGTGTTTCTACAATAGCTTGTTCATCAGCAGGAACTTCTGGAACTGATTCTTCTGCTAAAAGTTCTTCTACCGATATCTCGTTTTCTGCTACCGGAACGGAAAAAACCTTAACCAACAATACTAAAACCAAAACCAGGATTACTATTTCCAAAACATTACATTTAACTCTTCCAGAAAAATAGAAAAAGTGGGGCAATTGCTGAGGTTCGCTCCAGACCAATCCGAGACTAAACATATTTCCTTGTTCTTTTCTTCCCTCACCTTAAAGCATTGGTCTAACTGGCTTTTAAGTTCATGAAGCACATCTTCGGTAATAACATTAAAGTTAAATCAATCATATCAAAGGTAAATTCTTCTGTTTCTAAGTTATAAGGAGGAACATGGATAAATCTGATTCTTTCTCTTAGAGCATCGATTCTATCTCTGTCTCCATCGCCAATAAAAACAGCAGATTCTTTAGGAATTTTATGTTCGCTGCAAATTCTTGCCAGATCCTTTCCTCGTTGATATTTGCCTTCAACTGGAATCATATCAGCGTAGGTATAAATACTTTCAATATTTTCTGCTATTTTTAAGTCGTTTAAGTGTTGATGTACCCTTACTTCATCTGGATCGTCAGTTGCAACATCTAAAGGCGAACTGACGCTAAAGCCGAAAGAAGACTTAATACATACCTCTAAATGGCGGCTATTCTGACCGCAGTAAGCGGGGGATAAAAGAAAGGGCATTAAATTCTCAATTACAACAATCCATATAAATAATCATTTCAGATTCAAAAGGATGAAATTCGCTCACTTAGCAGATCTTCACCTCGGCTCTTGGCGGGAAGAGAAAATGCGTCATCTTTCTACGAAGGCTTTCATTACGGCGATAGACCAATGTATCTCGCAAAGAGTTGATTTTATTCTTTTTGCTGGTGATATTTTTAACACCTCTCTGCCTTCTGTCGACACTCTCAAAATTGTGACGCAAAAACTAAAAGAACTTCAAATGAAACATATTCCGTTGTATGTCATTGCCGGCTCTCATGACTTTTCACCTAGCGGCAAAACGATGATTGAAGTTCTTGAAAAAGCCGGATTAGTAATTAATGTGTGTAAAGGTTTTATTGAACCTGAAACGCAGGAACTCCATCTTACTTTTACCCTTGATGAAAAAACGGAAGCAAAAATCACAGGGATTATTGGCAGGAAAGGCCAGCTGGACAAAATCTACTACCAAAACCTGCATCGGGAAAATTTAGAGAAAGAACCGGGATTCAAGATTTTCATGTTTCATACCACTTTAAGCGAAATGAAACCGAAACATCTCGAACAGATGGAAGCTCAGCCCGTTTCTTTTCTCCCCAAAGGATTTGATTATTATGCTGGCGGACACATTCACCACCCCACTAAAATTGAACTTCCAGAATATGGGATACTTACCTATCCCGGAGCTCTTTTCCCTAACAATTTTGCGGAAATTGAAAAGTATCATCAGGGAGGATATTACCTTATAACGGTTGAAGATGGCGCGCCAAGCGTGGAATGGCTCCCAGTGGAAGTTATTAAACATCAAACTTTTACTGCCGACTGTTCAGAAAAAAATTCAGAGGCCGTTGCCTTGAATATCTTAAACCATTTTCGAGACCAGGATCTTACTGATACCATTATTACGATACGGCTTCAAGGCATGTTAGAAACAGGAAAAGTCTCTGAAATCAACTTTAATGAAATTGTGCAAAAACTGTACTCTCAAGGAGCTTTTTTTATCATGAAAAATACAGCTAAATTAACTTCCAGAGAATTTGAAGAAATCCTTCTTCCGCAAAGAGATCCAGAAATGATTGAAGAAGAAATTATCCGCGAACATTTGCAGCAAATTAAAGTGTTCGATCAGGAAAAAGAATTTCACCTTGCGAAAAGTTTATTGCAGACTCTGAACACTTCTAAAAAAGAAGGCGAAACCGTCACTGATTTTCATGACCGGATTGAAAGCGAAGCAGATAAAATTATCTTTCCCTGAGAAGAAGTTATATCCGGTGTAGATGTTATATTATGTTTTCGACGCCTATTTTTCCCGCCTTGAAGAATAGAAAAATCAACTTATAATAGAAGACATTAATTTTTAATATATTTTTAACCTCTATTATATTTAAAGGACATAACAATCTTATTAATTATTTATGTCCTTCATTATATAGTAAATGGCCATAGAAGTCGAACAGCTTATGCAATTTAGTATATATGAAATTCGCAACATTAAGTTCGATTTCTTGCGAATTTCAGTATAATAAAAATAAAAGGCTATTCCAGAACAGCAGCAAGGTGAGTATTGCCGAAATAAGGCAGTAAAAACAATAATCCTTTATGCTGTGTATTTCAATGACGACGAGGATGATGGAGAATATTAGAGCAGCCCCTATAGTTATCAACATTATAAAGTAAATGATGGCCGTAAGTTGTGGCAAAAAAAAAGCCGTAACCATTCCCGCGAGCATTGAGATATAAAAGAGCAATCCCAGCATTTCATTCCGTATCCCAAAAATATGCGACCATTTACTCTCCGTCACGGCGCCGCAATCATGATTTAATGGACACATTAAAGGTTTCTTTCTGTAATGCTGCCAAACCAAATAAGTTGTGTCTGCTATTCCCATCACGCTTAAAACTATAAATGAAGTAATTAATTGAATCAGGACTATTTTACTTCGCCTCTTTGTAATGCAAGACTGCTGCCGCAGCCGCGGAAAAGAATATCGCCGCATCTCTGAAGACAATATCTAATGATCCTAGGTTAAAGATAATAATAGAAAGTAAAATACCCCCCGCAAGGAAGGAAGCATAGAAAATTTTCTTTCCGGAAAGAAGCCACATTGATAAAATAACATTAAAAGTGGCATGAGTAAACAAAATAACTTTTCCCGGGAAAAAGTCTTGAATCCACGCGGGAATAAAACCAATCCAAGCCTCAGGATTCATAACTGCCGCAATCCCCGCATAAAGAAACACGGTTGCTAAACCAATACGTAAAAAGAAAGAAACTAATTTAGTTTTATCAAATTTTGCAGCCATTTTACTTCCACAACACTTTCACAACTTACTACAACTGCCTTTTCTTTTGATACCAGGTTAATCCTACTATGGTTATCACCACAACTGCGGCAAAGAGAACGATGACCCAGCCCACTTTACCAACAACTTTGCCGACGCTCGTTGCTAAGCCCGCTAACGCTGACGGCCCTGCCCGTCCTGCCGGCTGCTGCGCAGCTGCTTCCGCTCCTCCTGCGGCCACTGGCGCTTGCTGTTGCGCTTCTTGTTGCTGTTCTGCTGCTTGCCCTCCTGTTCCACCTCTGCTTGGCTGCTGTGCCGGCTGTTGCGCTGGCTGTGCTTTCACCCCTATATTGGGCAGTGTACCTCCTCCTCCACTGCTGCCACGACCAGCAGTACCGCTGGTGGTGCTGCTGCTGCTTCCTGTTGAAGTTGTACTTTTATAAGTAGAAAATCCTAACCCCACCGCATCAGGAACTAAACATTCCGTCTCTGTCGCGCTGAAGGTACATGTAACTTTACTTGTCACATCTTGGCAATTACTTCCGCTATCATCACAGTGCTGTAATACCGTGTCAGCCACTCCATCAGAAGTAGGGATGGAAACTATAGCTTTATCTAACCCTGTCTTTTGCTTAAAGGCTTGGTACTGATTTGCGTCCATGCCCAACAATTCCGTTCCCGTAAAGAATGATGAGATGTTCAAAGTTTGTTTTTCAAAGATATCAATGCCCACGAGAGTGATGGAACGAGCGCTTTGAGTATCATTAATAGTAATATTAACATTGGTTAAAAGCTGTGTTGATGCTTTCAATGCATAAGTGGGAGTATAATTGCTTAAATTCAATGAAGGAATATCTAAAGTCCAGTTATCCGGAATATCAAACTTAAACGTGATATTCACATATTTAAACGAAGTAGTGGCATTATTACAGGCTGTTACCGCGCAATTTCCACTTGGATCACAGACATTTAATTTATAGAAATACGTAACATTAGAATTTAACCCCGTTACATCTGCAACGTGATGGGGCCTAAAGTTAGTATGGCTATCTCCATCATTTAATGCCGAGTCATTGATCGTGGCATTCAATGTTGAACAGCGTGAATCATTATAATAATATTTTACCGTTCCATTAGCCGGCTCGTTGGTGTCAAAGATAAAAGATAATTGCGTAGGCAGGCGGTTATTAATTTTATTCCAGACAATGCTTGGCGCGCTTTCATCGCCTTCTACAGCCGTAAAGCTGCCGCCGCAGAAGAACGGATCATAGGCGCAATCCAAATCATTACAATCAGTCTTATCATCGCCGTCATTATCGATGTTGTCTTTACATGCCGGCCCAAACTCGCCAGGGAAGAAGCCAAACTGTTTAAATTTGCTGCATTGTGCTTTATCTTTAGAAGCCGTGCTCGTGCAATCGAAAATCTCCACATTGATCCCTTTAAAATCCGCTGAACCAGGCCCAACGGAATCAGTTATATTTGAAGCATTTCCCCCTAAGCCCGCGCTTGTTGCATAAGCTCTCCATTTGGCGCTGACATTAACATCGCTCTTGCCTGTAAAGGCTTCTTTATCAATCGCCAGAATAGGACCGCCCACAAAGCCGCAGCCGTGTTGTTTATTAGATTTTACAGGGACATTACTCGAGACCCAATTTCCACTCGAACAATGTTCAGCAAGTAATGTTTCTTTCAGCCTGCTTGTTGCTGTATCCAGCTCTGCTATGTACTTAAAGTTATACTCAAAGCCGATTTTTGTGGCATCATCTCGAGCTGCGCATCCTCCTGTAGAAACATCATTAGTATCAAGATAAAGATAATACTTAGAAGTATTTGTCCCATTTCCAATAGTTGCTCCCGTCAGCCCCATCGCTACCCCCTTACAGATCATGGAATCAGACAGGTTTCGCACCATAATTCCATACGAATACGCATCATCCATTTTTTTCATGCCTAATCCAGTAATATCTAAGAACCCGGAAGCTATATCTCCTGAACCGTCTGAAGAAATCGCCACAGGCGGCTCTTTATCAATTCCGGCAAAGAAAGTATTAGTAGATTTATCTTCGCACATTCCTGACCGAGTGCGTACGCGCCAGCCTAAATCTAGAAATAAATTATCTGTAAGCTCAGGATCATAATTAGATCTATTACCATCAATAATGACCGTTCTCGTCGTGGTTGTATCGCTGACATTATAATTAAGATTATCGGTCGCGTCCAAATATAAATTACTTACGGGAATTTCCCACAACGCTTCAATGGCGGAAATCCTTTCTCCGGCAATGGTCGTGCTGTTAAAAAAATAATGAAGCACCGTTCCATTACACGTCGCTTCAGCATAGGCATTACAAGTTCCAATCATACAGGAACTATTAGTATAATTATATTCCATCATGATTGTCCTTTCACTAAATCCACCGCAAACTATGCGGGAAATGTTTGCCGTAAGATTTCTCGGGCTGAGGTTTCCTGACATTTCCAAACGGAGATAACTTCCATCCGTGGCATTTAAAAAATAAAATGAAGCATTATATCCTCCTGGATTCCCAAAATCATCTCCGGCTTGATTTCCTGGCCGCGTTAAGCCAATAGCCATCCACTGGGCATTAACGTTAATAGTATCGTTTCGCAAAGGACTCGGATGGCGTAACGCGCCAAAATTATTAATTCCACTAACCCATTGGCAGGAAGGATTTCCCGTACAGGAATTTATATCGCCATCAAATTGGAAACAATCTGCTACATTGGAAACAGGCTTGCAATATCCGCTGGTCCATAAGCATGTTCCCGCGCCAAAAGCCGTGCCATTGGCCGTACAATCCGCTTGCGTTGTAATTAAACCATTCGTGCACGGATCAACACAACTTTCTGATTGAAATCCTTCAAATCCGCCGCTAAACTCATTTCCCCGCCATAAGCAGCCTGCCGTTTCACATACTGCTTGATCCGTCTGCACTGAAGCATTATTAGTGCAGCGCACAAAAACCGTCATCGCGCAAAACCCGCCATTGGCAGAATCCCAAGTGCATCCAGCCGTCGCATTGCACGTGCCAGAATCAATCAATAAACTGCACGTGTTCAGCATCGTCGAGTTAAGTTCACAGGAATCTTCTGCTTTCCAACTGCACACGCTTCCACTTAAGAATGATGTGCAGGCGGTTTGATTATGTTCCATAGACTGATTTTCCCAGCATTGGAATGAAGAAGGCTTACAGCTTGCGAAACCAAAATCATCACTAAACCAACTGCATCCGGAAACGGCCGTGCAACTTGTCTGTGCCGCCGCCGGAGAACCGTAACTAAAAATATCATATTGGAAGCAATTATTTGGGTCGGTAGAATCACCGCCGCAGAAAGGGTCAAAGGTGCATTTAAAATCATTACAATCTGTTTGCCCATTATTATCATTGTCAAGGGCATCAAAACAAACTTCAAATTCACCCGATCTTGGCGTGCAGAAATTTGCCGTTAAATCCCATTGGCAGCCGCCGTTAGCAGGAGAACCGGTGCAAGTTGTTTGAGAATTACATTGAAAGCAGTCTTGATTGCAGCCTCTCACGCCATTATCAATGCAAAAGTTAGTGACATTATCCCACTTGCAAACCGCGCTTGAGTTTTGGCATGCGGGCTGGGGATTAGGCATGATGTTACAATCCCCGCAATGTTCATCGCAATCAAACCCTCCGCTTTCTTGGGCAGGAACGCACCACCCTAAGCCATTAAACGCATTCGTGTTAACTTGAAAAAGACAGCCGGCGGCAGAATTTTGGCATTGCACCTGGGCATCAGAAAGTGTTGTCCAGGGAGTTCCATCACTTTGATATTCACAGGCAAAACAATCCCTGCTGCAATCCCGAAGCTGGCTAAGGTCGCCGCCAAAATTTTGGGAGCCAGGCCCAATTTCGGCAAACGTTTTTATGTCTACGTTAAACTCGCACCATTTTTCCGCGGTAACTTTATTGGCAACGGGATCAAAAGTATTCTCTTGCTTCCATAGTCCTCCCATTACGTCGCAAGTATCCTCGCTGGTAATATCATCAAAATTATCCTGCCTGGTAAAATCTAAAAAGCGCGTCTCGCACTGGCTGGTTTTATTATTCCAGCCGCATGGTAAAAAATATAAATTCGCCAAATCCCCGCAGCCAGACTGATTATTTACGTAACCGCGAGCTTCACAGGAAGAAACTGGCGGCGAAGGTAGATTAGCTAATGTTTTTGACCTGTTGAAAACACATGCTAGTACATCTTCATCCCAGCTGCATAATCCTGTTCCTTGCGTAAAGCCTTGGTTTTCACAAAATGTGCTATTCTCCACGATAGCTGTACAGTTATAACCAACAAAAGAATTATAAAAATTAATTGTGTCTTCTACACATAACCCTTGTGTTCCCGCTGTGGCATCCCAGCTACAGTAAAAAAGAAGAGGATTAGTGAATCCATCAGCGCCGCAGGCTGATGGAGGAAGGCCCCGACAGGAAGCTTTGTCATGATCTTCAAAAAAATCTTCCGCTAGACAAATTCCATTCAACCATTGACATTCGCGAACAGGATTAGTAAAACAAGCATCAATGGTTGTATTCAGTATACAGCCGCTGAGTTTATCATTTGTTGTAAGCGTCGCATTATTTGTTTCACTATGGAACTTATATTCAAACGTGATACTTGAACCTACTGTTAAATTCTTGACATACAGCGCCACGGAAGTGTTGTCCGGAAGTAAAAAAGCCACCGCATCTCCAGGATTGACAAAAGCCTTTGTTTGGCAGCCATAACAACTATTGATAAAATTATCTCTATAAGAAGAATTTGGCACACGAAGGAAATTACTGCGGAACTCATCGCCTTGCAATTCTGATGAAAAAAATCCCATAAACAATAACTGCGCCCCATTGATTGCCTCGACATAAGATTCATATGAAGTAATATTATCAAATCGTATATAACCCGCTGCCCCGGCAAAGCTTTGATTGCTGAAGTTAAACGTCGCAGAAGAATTGTCAGTAATATCCTGCATTGTCACATTGCCGCTAAAAAAAATCTGAGGTAAATTATTTGTAAACAATTTAATCTGCCAATCCAGGGAACCGGCAGCACTCGCGCCCACGACTGTGACATTGTTTGACCCGCTTTGGATGGCGATACCCCTTGCCGCTTCATCAAAAGAATACGATTTATTCCATGCCGTCGTGTTTTCTGTTCCTGAAGAATTAAACATTTTTAGAAGCCAATTAAAATTAAATGTAGTGGGATTAAAATAGGATCCAACAACATACACATTATCTTGAAAATCAACCCCTACATCATAGGCATAATCACCAGCTAAAAGATCTTCACTCAGATTGAAGACCTTATCCCACCCTGCGACAATTTCCGTTCCCGAACGATTATATTTCTTAATCACCCAGTATCTATCAACAGCAGAGTTATTACTGGTAGAATAGCCTGCAACATAAACATTATCCTGAGAATCAACAGCAACGCTATATGCTTCATCATTTATAGAAGAGACGGAACGAAAAGTTTTGTTCCACTCTGTTACTTCCTCTGAATCATTCAGGTAAAACTTCTTCATCCACCAATCATAAGTACCGACAAACTCTGCCCGTTCTAATGATCCCACAACATATAAGCTATCTTGGGAATCGACCGCGGCAGCATAGGCGAAATCACGGCCTCCCATTCCACCATCATATCCTGCATTAAAAGATTTATTCCACTGTGTTGTATTCTCTGTTCCGCTGCGATTAAAACGCTTAATCCACCAATCCCGGTTGGTGGCTAAATTACTTACTAAATTATCCCCATACCCAACAACATAAATATTATCTTGAGAATCAACAGCAATACCTCGGGCAGGTAATACATTTACATTCCCCGCATTGCTATCCCAGAACGTTTTATTCCACTCTGTTATTTCTTCCGAAGCGTTAGGATAATACTTTTTAATATGCCAAGCGCTGAGACTCATCGAATCCGTTAGATATCCTGCCACATAGACATTATCTTGCGAATCAACGGCCACACCATATGGTTTTTCAATGCTCCCATAATTAATACTTTTATTCCAACTAAGATTTTCTACTCCTAAAGCATCATACCGTTTCAACATCCATGAACTAGAAATATCTGCAACTTCTCCTACAACATACAAATGCTTTTGCGAATCAAAGACCGCATCATAGGCAATATCTATACCCATTTCATCTGCGCGAAGATCATACGTTTTATTCCAGCGCAGTTCATCTTCCGCCGGAGGAGCAGCAACGAAAATGAGAAAAAGTAATAGCATTACAAAGAGCATTACAGTAAAGCCATACTTACCGTGAAATTTAAACTTCAATGACAATACCCCCTTTTTCCCATATGAATTCCTGCCTAAATTCATGTACATTTTTTGTATAAATGCTTATTAAAAAAAAACTCTCTTAATTTATATACTTTTAGATTCATTGCAGAGTAGTTAACTACATTTTATACGCTTCATCATGATGACCAAAAAAAATGAACGTAACTGTCTGAACCGTTTCACTAACTTCAAACTTCAGAACAAAACTTTTGAGAATATGAACTCTTCTCTCGCCGGCTAAATCGTAAAGTAATGGTTTATAATGAAGTGGATTTTCCACAATTTCGCTCATCTTTTTCTTCAATGCTTGCTCAAGGGCATGATTTTTTTTGCATAAGGCACGAATCTCTTTTTGGCATTGAGGATGAATCTCAATATTATAAGTCATTTAATATCCACCAGTTATGGTTAAAAAAACATCTCAGTATTTAAAGATTTCAGCTATTGACTTTACCTTCAAGAGTTTTTCTTTCTTTCGCTTTTCCAGCTCTTTCCGAAACTCCTCTCTTAAAGGCAACTCATCGACAGGATGCCAATCTATGTTGTCACAGAATTTCCACCCCTCACCAGTTAATGAACCGGTTTTAATATAATTCTCAAATATTAATTTCTTAGTCGCTTCTTCTCGAGCGATCTCACTCCAATTAACCCATAAATAATGCTTCAACTGATTCTTAAAATCTTCCGACACTGATAAAGTTAGAGAAGCCATCCTACCCCCTTTATATCTTTCCACATTGTTTTAATTCTTCAAACTTTTGTAATTCTTTAATCCTTAGTTTGAATCTTTGTTTAAGATACTCAGCCCAGTTTATTTCAGAATGCTCATCGATCTTTTTCTTCAAGTCCTTAGGTATAGAGATTGTAAACGTTGCCATTTTTATCAACTAAATTTAGTATGAACACTAAAATTAGTGGATATATTTAAACTTTTCTCATGAGAAACCTTTCCATTCCTACAAGCGAAAAAATTACGAACCAAAAAGGTTAAAGAAAATAAAAAAACAAAAGAAAGAAATCTTTCTTTTTACTCTATTCCTGTCTCTTCTTAAACCACGTTAAAGCTGCAATGGTTATCACCACAACTGCGGCAAAGAGAACGATGACCCAGCCTACTTTACCGACTGCCTTCCCAACGCTCATGGCTAAGCCCGCTAACGCTGACGGTCCTGCCCGTCCTGCCGGCTGCTGCGCAGCTGCTTCCGCTCCTCCTGCGGCCACTGGCGCTTGCTGTTGCGCTTCTTGTTGCTGTGCTGCTGCTTGCCCGCCAGTTCCCCCTGTGCTTGGAGGCTGTTGTGCTGGCTGTGGTGCTACTGCCGTATTTGGAAGCGATCCGCCGCCGCCGCCACCACCACCAGATGAACTGCTGGTGGTGCTGGAAGATGTTGTAGTAGCTGTCGTAGTTTTGTATGATGAGAATCCTAACCCCACCGCATCTGGAACTTCACATTCCGTATCTGTCGCGCTGAATGTACATGTTACTTCACCTGTGACATCCTGACAGTCAGTTCCATCATCTTCACAATGCTGCAATATCGTGTCAACCACGGCGTCAGAAGTGGGAATGGTAACAATCGTTTTATCCAACCCTGTCTTCTGCTTGAAAGCTTGATACTGGTTGGCATCAATTCCGAGGAAGTCGCTTCCTGTCGAAAACGAGGAAATGTTCAACGTCTGCTTTTCAAAGATATCAACGTCAACAAACTTAATCGAGCGGCCGCTGGTTGTATCATTAACGGTGATGTTAATTCCCGTTAAGCGATCCGAAGATGCTTTAATTGCGTATGTCGGTGTGAAGTTTGTCAAGTTCAGTGAAGGAATGTCCACTGTCCAATTGTCAGGAAGATCTAACTTAAAGGTAACATTCACCGGTTTTGCAGACGTTGTCGCGTTGCTGCATTCGCTCATTGCACAATTTCCACTTGGATCACAGACATTGTACTTGTAAAAATATGTGCTGTTTGCGTTTAACCCAGTTACTTTCGCAACGTGATGGGGCCTGAAATTTGTGTGCGTATCGCCATCACTTAAAGCCGTATCGTTAATCGTCGCATTCAACGTTGCGCAAGTAGTGTCATTGTAATAATACTTCACTGTTCCATTGGAAGGCTCATCCGTGCCAAAAGTAAATGCAAGTTGTGTGGGAACTTTTTCATTAATCTTATTCCAAACAACAGTTGGAACATCATCGTCATCAGCTCTCGCCGTAAAGCTACCGCCGCAGAAGAACGGATCATAGGCGCAATCCAAGTCATTGCAGTCAGTCTCATCATCGCCGTCATTATCCATGTTGTCTTTACATGCCGGCCCAAACTCGCCAGGGAAGCAGCCAAACTGTTTAAACTTGCTGCATTTTGAATTGTCTTTTTGTGCCGTACTGGAGCAATCGAAAATCTTCATGTTGATCCCATCAAAGTCAGCCGTTCCAGGAACTGTTCCATCAGTAACGTTAGTCGAGTTCCCCCCTAATCCTGTTGCTGTTGCATAGGCTCTCCACTTAGCGCTCGTGTTCACATTGCTTTTGGTATGAAGAGTTCCTTTATCAATAGCAAGAATAGGCCCGCCTACAAAGCCGCAGCCGTGCTGCTTATTAGACTTTACAGGAACATTGCTGGAAACCCAGCTCCCAGAGGAACAAATCTGTGCTGTCAAGACTTCAGATACTACTCCTCGTTGAAGTTCTACGACGTACTTAAACAGGTGCTCAAATCCAGTATAACCGAAACCATCAGACGCTGAGCATCCTCCTGTTGAAACACCATTGGTATCGAGGTAAAGGTAATACTTCGACGTATTCGTTCCATTGCCAATGACACTTCCCGTCGTTCCTACTTTTATACCATTGCAAACCGCCGAGTCACTCATATTCCGCACCGGAATGCCATACGCGTATGCTTCTTCTGTCTTTTTCACGCCTAAACCAACAATGTCTATGAACCCGGAAGCGACATCACCCGAGGGGTCACTGGCTATAATTTTCGGTGGTTCTTGATCCATCCCTTGGAACATCTTGTTTTCAAAGATCGGGTTACACATTCCTGTTTGTGTGCGCACCCGTGTAGCATTGGTTATGGAATCATTCGCGGAAGAACTTTCCGGAACATGATTTGTTAAGAACCCGTCAACTACAACCGTCGAGAAATTAGCCGTATCAGTAACATTAGAATTATTACTTAGCGTATCAAGGTACAACAGCCCGACATCTCTTTCCCAGAGAACTTCTATCGTCTCCATTGTACTGTTGAAGAAGTAATTAACAGTTGACCCATTGCAAGTATACCTGTCAAAGGCATTACAAGTGCCAGACTGACAAGTGCTATTAGAATAATTATACTGCACAAAGATCGTTCTTGTGTCTTGACTGCCGCAAATAATCTGAGAGATATTCACTGAAACACTCGCATCAGGCGAGGAAAGGTTCGCCGCCATTTCAATTCGCACGTAACCGCCATCCGTTCCATTCAACCCATATGCTGATTCATTCTGCGACGTATCACTATTCCTTGGCCTTTGCAATCCAATGGCCATCCAGCTCTGGAAGGAACGAATCGTTCCATTCTGCAGCGCATTAGGATTTTTCAAGTCTCCCGGCAGTGGAATCCAGACACAGTTCGTGTTTGCTTTACACGCGGTTATATCTCCATCATAATCAAAGCATACACTAATACTATCTTTAGCTTGACAGAACCCCGTGCTCCAGATACACGTCCCAGCACTGATCACGCTGCCATTCGCCGCGCAATTTGCTGCATCAAGAATACCCGGATTCTGACATGGCTCTACACAATTAGAACTGCCACGGAAACCTTCAAAGCTCCCTCCTTGGAATTCATTTCCTCTCCAATAACAATTTTGCGATTCACACAAAGTCTGACTACTCTGTATACTCATATTATCAGAACACCTGCCAATAGCAGCTACTTCGCAAATGCTTCTTGGTGTGCTCCACTGGCAGCCACCTACAGCATTACACGTCCCCGCAGTTTGCCTGAAACAAGTAGTTTCCAGCGTACTATTAATCGAACATTCTCCTTCAACGACAAAAGAACAGACTGTCACCCCAGTATCTCCCTGGTAAGCTTCGCATGCGGTTTGATTATGCTCCATTGATATGTTCTCCCAACATTGGGCAGAAATAGGCTTGCATGAAGAAAAACCATAAGTGTCATTTAACCATACACAGCCTCCTTTCGCCGTGCAATTTCCTCGTGCTGCCACATCCGAAAAGTCAGGCGAAGAATATTTGCCTCTTTCAAACTGGAAGCATCCGTTAGGATCAACGCTATTTCCTCCGCAGAATGGATCAAATGAACATTTAAAATCATCACAATCAGTTTGTCCATTATTATCATTATCTGTTCCATCAAAACAAATTTCATACTGACCTCCGCGTGGTTTACAGAAGGAAATAGTAGTATCCCATTGACACCCGCCCATCGCCGGCGAACCCTGACAGCCGGTTTGGTCAGGACACGCAAAGCAATCTTGGCCGCAGCTTTGCCGTCCTTCAGGGATACAAGATTGAGTCATATTATCAAACTTACACTCTGCAGAAGAATTTTGACATGCTGATTGCTTCGTTTGTATTGGCAGTAAGTTGCAATTCCCACACTGATCATCACAGTCTAGGTCCCCGTCTTCAAAGGCAGAAGTGCACCAGCCAAAACCGTTAAAAGCATTTCCATTTTCTCTAAATGTGCATCCTGCCGCAGAATTTGCGCATACCGCACTCGCATTAGCACTGGTTGGCCATCTGCTGCCGTTAGTTTGAAACTCACAGGCAAAACACTCACTGCTACAAGATTGTAATTGCCCCGTATTTCCCCAAAAATCCTGCCCGCCAGCGCCAACTTCACTGAACTTCTTTATTGCTATACCCATCTCGCACCAGTTTTCTGAAGTTGTCAATTTTTTTATAGGATCGTATGTCGTTTCTGATTTCCATGTTCCTCCTGTTGATTGACAAGAACCCTCACTATTAATGTCATCAAAATCATCAAATTTGTTAAAGTTAAAAAAAGCAAAATGGCAATTATTAGTCTGATTATTCCAATTACAAGGGAGGAAATACAAATTTTGTAAATCACCGCAACCAGATTGGTTATTAATATATCCTGGAGCTTCACAGAACCAAGCCGGAGGGTCAGGAACATTATCTGCGGTCTTAGATCTATTCAAGCTGCAGACGCCATTTGCAAATGTACATAATCCTGTATTCTGGGTAAAAGTTGAATTGTCACATACAGACGAATTAATTATCGCCGTACAATTATATCCGTAATCCCCATGAAATAAGGCTCCATTTTCACATACATTAGTAGTATTACTCCAATGACAGAATGAACTGTTAAAGCCTTGACAAGCGCTTCTCGGCAACATATCGCAACTAAGAAAATCAAATTCATCAGGATGCGTATCTTGTAAACACATCCCATTCTGCCAATAACATTCAAAACTGGGATTCATAAAACAACTATCGATCGTTATATTCTCAGGACAGCCACTAAAAGGCCGTTCAAAGGTTTCATTATTAGCTTGATTATTATACTTGTATTCAAAAGTTATACTCGTGCCTACCGTTAAATTTTTTACAAAGAGAACTGCGGAGAAATTCCCCGGCATCACTAAACTCACGAGATCCCCAAGCAGTATTGTAGTTTCACGCGAGCATTCATCACCACAGAAACCATGACCGGGAATAACAGAATCTTGATAAGAAGCATTTGGAATACGCACTATAGAGCTTCGAAACTCAGCGCCTTGAAAATCGTCAGAAAAGAAACCATGAGGAAGAAGCCGGTCATAATTGATTCCATTGATAAAATGTGATGTCAAAACAGCATGAGAAGAGGTGTAGTTGCGAAAACTTAAATAGCCATGAGGGCCTGCAGATTGATTAGTAAAGTTGAATTTGGCAGAAGCATTAACCTCGCCATTCCTATCCTGATAAACAGTTAATGTTACATTACCATAAATAGTAGCCGCCGAAACATAAAACGCTGAAAGCAACGTTAGCAGAAATAATACCAAAACTAACCCTTTAAATTTTCTATTTACAACCATTTTTTCCTCACCCTCTTTTATCGACGATTAAATTATGAACTTCGTTCTAGAACTAAAGTTGAAGTATTTATATCTTTGTTTTCATTGGAAGATAGTTAATTTTAACCAAAGATCGTTAATTTGGCTCATCATACCGTCGTATATTCTCTAAAATATTTTACAGAATATATATGCCACATATAAAGCATTACCGAAAGTTCTAATAACTAATTCTAATAACTTAAACCTAATTTTTTAAAATATGGCTAAGATCTGGAAATATTCTATCGGGCTAGTTGCTATAGTTGCAGGAGCAGCTTTGAGTTATATTTCTTACCAAAGATACCAGCAGAAAATAGAGAGTAGTTATAATTCTGGCGTTCAAGATGGTAAAATGCAAGGGATAGATGAAACATTGCAAGAAATAAAGTTAAATATAGAAGATATTAATAGCGATGGTCTGGAAGATTTTTGTATCCTGCTTCCTCCCAAGAGCACAGAACAGATTAAGCGCATGATCTGCCGGATTGATTACAATAATGATTGCATCCAAGATACGGTTTATGTGTCTATTGATGAACAGAGCAATCCAGAGATAGTCAATCAGGAAGCGGGAAAGAGAAAGTCCGGCATTTGCACGTCCCGACCAATTCCGCAGACTATTCACCGATAGCTGAAATAAAATAACAGCACTTAAAGATCGGCATGGCAAATTATTTTCTTCATACTTTAACAAGAATTAGTATTAAAAAAATCCTCCAACACCAACAAAAACATAGAAAGAGAATATAATAATAATTGTGCTATCACGTTTTTAGTTTACATTAATTAAGACCGCTTGGTGGTCTTAATGTACAAACTAAATTACAAAAAACGGGTCTGGATTATTAAGCAAAAGCTGAATGGTACTTCAACGAAGAAAATCT
>Ga0209541_10006803_pt1 | contig 19393 bp, 25 predicted proteins | sample RifCSPlowO2_01_FD_184027 | JGI IMG/M metagenome (GOLD analysis project Ga0209541, IMG submission 184027) | Groundwater microbial communities from Rifle, Colorado - Rifle CSP2_plank lowO2_0.1 (SPAdes) (version 2) | ecosystem: Environmental > Aquatic > Deep subsurface > Groundwater | place... | reverse complement strand
TGGCATATTCTAAAACTAGTTTTAACAAAGGAGCGGACGCGGTTAATTGTTGCACCAATTTATGATCTACCGCAAACTGCCCGACCTCGGCAATCTTTTTATTTTGTGATCGGATTTCGTTCAGTTCTTGTTTATAGAGGATGTCCATGGGTAATCCTAAATCTGAATCCGGCACTACTGAAACTGTGGCAAATAATACATCGTCTCTGTATGCCGCGAAGACTCTGGTCTCTGGCGCCAGTAAATGTTTATCGAAAGCAGTTTCAAGAGCATCTTCCGCTGCGTAATTCTCTCTGGCATAAACACGTTTGATTAAAGATAAGACCTCCGTCTTCTCCTCATTGTTTCTTGCGACGTCGTATCTATACATTGATTAAGGTTGTTTACGCTTTGAAAAATACAGCTTCACAATAAAAGGAATAACATTAACTAGAATTAGAGACAATATGATGATCGTGAATATTCCCGAGATTCCTCTATAGATCGGTAGTAAGTCTATGCCACGGCTGACCAATAACCCCAAGATCGACAGGCCGAAGATGAGAACAATGTTACTCAACACGCTAAAGATAAAAAACTTTTTAAACGTGAACTTCTTTATCATTATTAGTGCTAGGGTCAAGATCAGGCGCAATCCTATAAGAAACTTGATAAAGGTGATAGAGAAGAAGATATGCTTATCAAGGACAAATTTGTATATTCGCTGATTGGAAATGTTGGCCTTGTTGTACCATTTGTCTAGGTCAAACTTTTTGAAGAAAAGGCGACAAATACAATACCAAAAAAGATCAGCAGATAGTGAAGCACAATAAGCCGCGATAATAACTATCTTAAGATCAAGATAACCTTGGTTTGCCAAGACGAATGCTGGAATAGTGACATTCTCTCCCAAAAAAAACGACGCTATAAAAATACCTGAGATAGTGGTATTCATTATGAAGTGGAAGCGCCACCCAGTCTTAAAGTCGCATATTCTACAATATCACTCACTTTCTCTATATGTGCCACATCTTCATATCGAATTGTTTCGCCCAGTTCTTTCTCGAATCGGATAAGCAGTTCAAATAGCTGGATCGAATCAGAAACGAGACTCACTAACTTATCATCAGTATTAATCCTGGTTTCTGGGACTTTAAGGGTGTCGGAGACGATTCTCAGGACGCGTTTCTCTATAGGCATTTATCTTTCTTCCTTAAGTACCACTTTAGTAATAACATAATCGTGTCTGTAGTTTATATTATACCAGAGCTGAGCCACCTCCGAAGTCTGATTCGATAGGTAGAAGTGCCTGCCAGAGTTTTTAACCTCAATTTTTGACGGATGTATTCTTAGCCCCTCACCTAGGGCCTTAAGACAAGCTTCTTTTAGTGACCAGAAAAGAGTGGTATAGAGATACCTTTTGCTTCTGGATCTAGCCTCAATCCATTTTCTCTCGTTATTTGTAAGAAAACTCTTATACACTATTGCCGGGAATTTCTTAATCATCTCTATGTCTACACCCAGCCTTCCTCTGCTAGTGACATCGGCGATCGTGTATCTATCTGTATGAGAGATGGATAAGCTAAACCTAGAAGTATCGATCTTAAGGTGTTTTCTCAAGGAAAATATCGGTCTTCCCTTAAGCTCTTTTTTTATTTTTATATCCTTGAAATCTAATTTTTTCTTTTTATTTTTCAGGAAATATCTTTTTATCGCGGTCTTTGCCGCTAGTTCGCTATTTTCTCTCGTCCTCGGTCCGACAACTATAACCATGGCACTCATTCCTTAAAAAATTCATAAATACGACCAACCTTTTCCTCAGCAGGGACGTCTTTGATCAAACTGCTAAATTTAAGTCTGACACGGCTGAAATCAAATCCATTATTAATACCGCTGATTCGGGCCAATAAGAGAGGAATATCTTCTTGCGCTAGCATATCGACACCTTTTTGAAACTCTCCCAGCCCCTCCTTTTCGAGCTTGCCTTCCGGGAATAGCATGACAGTATAGCCAGCATGAATCAGATCTCTTGTATAAAGTAGTCTTTTGGCTTTCTCTAAACTTGTATATCCAATGTCATACCCTCCGAAACATCTGATGAAAAATCCTAAGATGGGTCGGCGTATATACTCTGGTGTTACCGGGTATCTGAGTGGGAGCATGGTGAGGACGTCTTTCAAGGGGATGTAATGACAGACCAGCCAAGGATCAAGAAAACTCTGATGATTAGAGACGATTAAGGTTCCTCGAGGAACTCTTAGCCCTTGAGGCCTAGTAATCTGGGGCCTAAAGATCAGTTGAAAAAATACCATCAATATTTTTGACAGCAATTGGAAAATAGCGATAATGACCGTCCCAACTTTATCCATAAGAGCTTAATTTTCTCTTTACAAACCATTTCTTTATTTTCTGTATCGGGTTTTTATTACCGCGCCATAGATAAAATCTTCGCAATTTTTCTACGAACGGATCGAATTGAATCGAGGTGGGCGCGGTGAAGTATTTTCTCCCAGTGATAATCTTGAATACTTGGGTAGAAGCCATGTTAGCGCATAACAATACTGACAGACTCGCCGAAGGGGCCTTCTTTTCCTTAAAATTGAGCAGATTCGGCGGGTAGTACTTTCTATGAATCAGGGAAGGGGACAGTCCTAACCCGAATTGCAACAACTGCTCTTCTTCACTCTGATCTTCTCTTATATCGAAATATTCTTCGAATGTCATTTTATCCGGGTCAAAGGTAAGTAAAGTCGCTCCGAAACCGATCGGCGCCGAGGAGACTACCGGGATTTTATGCTCGCGTGATTTCTGGAATAGGAGCAATCTGTCTTTCATATTGAAAAAGTCAACGCCATCCATCACAACATCCACATTGGTAAGGAATTCATCAATATTTTTAGAGTCAATACCTTTATTGAATGTTCGAACGTCCAGATATGGATTGATATCTTCAGCCACCCTTTGCATCACTTCCACTTTAGATTGTCCAACAGTTGAGACAAATGCTCCGGCTTGTCGGTTGAGGTTAACCAATTCAAAGGTATCATTATCAGCTATGTTAAATTTACCTATCCCCAACCGAGCTAACCCAGTCAGATATACTCCTCCGACACCACCTAATCCAGCTATCGCTACCCGAGCGTTTCGAAGTTTTGCTTGGTCTGAATCGGAAATCAAACCTTTATTTCTGGCAAAGGCTTCTTCATAAAAATTGTCTGTTTTGTCCATATGACGTTATGACTGATGATCATTTTAGACCATTATAGCAAACTAGTATATTATTAAAGCATGACTAGGGTGGTGCATTTTTTTGATAGGCTTGAGAATCGCATCCGCGGTTTCTTGAGCCGTTATCCTATTGTCTATGGGTTTATCGCTGGAGTGGGGATCGTATCCTTCTGGCGCGGTGTTTGGGAAACGTCCGACCTTCTGAAAATACCGGCATTGGTATCTCTTTTGTTTGGTTTCCTTTTACTGCTGGCTATTGGCGTATTGGTCACAGAATTTCTGGGTAATCGCATCATCATCTCTGGGTTGCGCGGGGAGAAAAAACTTGAGGAGAAAACTCTTCAGGAAATAGAGGATGAGGAAATGTTCCTTTCTAGTCTCAAAAACAAGATAGACCGAATGGAGAAAATGCTCGAAAAGTTGAGCAGTAAGGACTAAATAAAATGAAAGAAGAATTTAAATAGGAAATGGAAACCGTTCTCATTACTGGTGCGGGAAAGGGAATTGGCGAGGCACTGGCAGACAAGTTTCTTTCCGAAGGTTGGTTTGTGCTCGGCGCTTATCATGGCGCCGAGCCGGCTCCTAGAAAAAATCTTTTATATTTTCCACTCGACCTCTCCTCTCCAAAAAGTATTGCAGAATGTACTCAAGCGATAAAAGAGACTGGCAAAACAATCTCTGTCGTTATAAATAATGCCGGAGTATTATTGGACGAAGAGGAGACTAAAGTGGTTATAGAAAAACTCAGGCAAACACTCGAAGTGAATCTTATTGGGACAATTGCCTTCACAGAGCGTCTTATCTCGCTTATTTCAAGCGGTGGGCACATCATAAACATCTCATCTACTGCGGGTTCACTTGGACTAGCTATCAACAGCATCAGCCATTTTCCGAATCACTATCCAGCTTACAAAATCTCAAAGACGGCTCTAAATATGTATACTAGGACACTGGCCACGCGGCTGAAGGATCAGAACGTAACAGTTTCATCAGTTCACCCAGGATGGGTCAGAACAGAGATGGGCGGGCCCGAAGCTGATATTTCTTCAGAAGAGGCAGCCAAATATATTTATGAATTTGCTACTACCAGTCCAGAGACTGGAGAATTCTGGTTCAAAGGAGAGAAACTTCAATGGTAAATATAAAAAAATTTGACTTAATTGCCTTTGATATAGACGGGACGCTGACACGGAGTAAGTTGCCGCTTGACGGTAAGATGGCGGAACTAATCTGCTGGCTCATGGAGGAACATAAGGTGGCGATAATCTCTGGCGCTGGCTTCGAGCAGTTCAAATGGCAGATTCTTGACTCTCTCTCGTGTCCGCCCGAAAGAATGAAGAATTTGTATCTCTTGCCATCTGACGGCACCGTTTTCTGTAGCTACAGTAATGATTGGCGATGCGAGTATGACGCACCGTTGTCTGAAGATGAGAAGGTTCATATAAAAAAAGCTTTTGAAAATATTTTCGAGAAATCAGGACTCGATAAACCAAACAAAATCTACGGGGAGCTTGTGGAAGACCGAGGGGCTCAACTCAATTTCTCCGCCTTGGGACAAGACGCCCCGATTGAACTTAAGGAAAAGTGGGATTCTGACAACAAGAAACGCGAGCAAATGATAGTAATACTCAAAGGCGCTCTGCCCGGTTTCTCAATGCGCATTGGCGGTACCACTTCCATAGAAATTACAAAGGACGGTATAGATAAAGCCTATGGATTAAAGAAGCTCATGGAGCGAACAAGTATCTCAAAGGAAAAAATGCTCTATGTCGGAGATAAGCTTTTTAAAGGTGGCAATGATGAGCCAGCTCTCAAATTGGGTATAGAATGTAGGACGGTCAAGGATCCAGAGGAGACTAAGAAAGTGATATTGGAACTGCTGGAGTGAGATTCTAGGTGTATAATGTTGGGATGGAAAAGATAAACCCCTTTACTGAAGAGAAACCCTGGGGTTTTTTCCGTGAGTTTACAGAGAACGACAAGGGTACAGTAAAAATTATTTTTGTTCGAAAGGGCGAGATCTTTAGTCTACAGAGTCATGAGAAGAGAGACGAATTTTGGAGAGTGCTTTCTGGTAATCCGGATATAACAGTGGGGGATAAGACGGTCCGCGCTAAAAAAGGTGACGAGTTTAACGTTCAACAGAATATAAACCATCGCATTTCGGCTCCCGTAGATGATGTGGAGGTTCTAGAGATCTCGAGAGGTCAATTTGATGAAAGTGATATTAAAAGAATAGAAGACAAATATGGCCGCGCCTAAGAAAAAATCATCTAAACCCCGACGCGCAAAGCGGTCGGGGTCCCGACCAAAAGCGTCGGGAAAGAAAGTCGTCAGTAAAACTAAGAGACGAAAAGCCCTACATCTTCGCCGCGCTCTTAAAAATCCCATTATCAATCCGGCGCCCGGTTCTTATTGGGAATCAGAGGCAGTCTTCAACCCCGGGGCAGTGATGCATGGAGGGCGTGTCCACCTTTTCTATCGCGCTCTAGGTCCAGACGGCGTTTCTCGTATTGGTTACGCTTCAAGTAAAGATGGTGTGCATTTTGATAAACGGCATCCTCATCCAGTTTATATGCCCGAAACTAAAGAAGCGTCAGAGAAGCATCACCCCTACACTTCTCCGGCGAGACTCCACTACGACCGAGCCCTCTACCTTTCCGGAGGCGGCTGGGGCGGGTGCGAGGATCCGCGAGCTGTTAAAATTAATAATCGGATATATTTAACATTCAACATCTTTAACGGTTGGTATTCTATTCGGGTCGGATTGACTTCTATCAGTGAGAAAGACCTCGAAGTGGGTAAATGGAACTGGGGCCGTGTCATTTATCTCTCTCCTCCTAATGAGAGGCACAAGAATTGGGTGCTTTTCCCAGAGAAAATAGGTGATAAATATGCTATCTTGCACAATATCTATGATGCCGACCCGGCGCGGGTGCGCGTTGAATACGTGGATGATCTTGATCTGCGCGAACCGCTTGTATTGGACAGCCCGGATCCACAACTCTTGCCCGATCGAATAATCTCCTGGCACAATCGCACTAGAAGTGTCGGTCCTCCGCCAGTGAAAACCAAATATGGTTGGCTCATTTTCTATCATGCTATGGATAAGGACGACCCGGGCCGTTATAAACTTGGGGCTATGCTTCTTGATCTCAATGATCCGCGTAAAATTTTGTACCGTTCCCGTTATCCGATACTTGAGCCAGACGAGTGGTATGAGAATGATTGGAAGCCAGGCATTATCTATGCATCCGGCGCCATTATTAAGGGAGAAACTCTCTTCATCTACTATGGAGGAGGCGATAAGCATATCGGGGTGGCTTATACTAATCTAGATGATTTCGTCAATAAACTCATGAAGAACGAACACGCCGTGTTCTCAAAGAAGTCGGCTCTGGTTGCATAGTTTGGAAGACACTGACTCTGTGTAGTCCGAATGTCTTGACTGGCATATGCCTGTCATATATACTATAGGCACATGTCTAAAACAACCATTAATATTAAGGCCGATAAAAAGGTGAAAAAAGAGGCGCAAAAAACCGCACGCAATCTTGGAATGCCGCTTTCCACCGTTATTAACGCATATCTGAGTCAGTTCATTCGCACTAAAGAAGTATATTTCTATCTGGAGGGAGGATTGAGGCCACAAGTCAAGCGTCACCTCGATCATTTGCAGAAAGAAGCATTAGCAGGCAAGAATCTTTCCCCCACTTTTTACACTGTGAAAGAAGCAATTCGCTATCTTCATTCATGATAGGGAAGATAGAGTTTCATCGAAGTTTCAAAAAGCGCTATCGTGTCGTTCCATTAAAGATTCAACAGAAGTTTGACGAGCAACTCCTGCTCTTTGAAAATGATCCACATCACCCGCTCCTCAACATGCATCCACTAACTGGAGATAGAATGGGTCAGTGGAGTATCAATATTACTGGCGACTGGCGCGCAATTTACATATTTAAAGATGAGAAGTCAGTCGTTTTTATTGATCTGAATACTCACAGTAATTTGTATAAATAGAAATGCTAAAATTATATACGGAGCATGAAGGTAGGGTAGTGAGTGCAGATAGTCGATTTAAACACGTTATGGCTGTTGCTCTCGATCCAAGAACTCAATACCGAGAGGGAGTGATTCGATGTATTACCAGTCGAGAAGGAGATATTGCGATGAAAGGCACTATAGACCGAAGTGAATTGCACAAAGTAAAAGGAGAATCTTTTGAATTTTATGAAGTAGGAGAAAAATTAAATATCAAAAACGAGTCGGAAATAATTGAAGAAATTTCTGACAAAGGGTTTGAATGTATTGGATTTGAAGACCCTGATATCTGGATTGATGGAAAAACCGATTTAATGCATCTATATTTTACACTCCCAATAATTAACGAGGCTGAAGGTGACAAATCTAAGATACATCTTGGTCATGCTGTTGGGAAGAATTTAAACTCTTTGGAAATGACAATGCCCGTACTTATGGCAGACGAACGAGGCGGGGCAAAAGAGCTTGCTGTTGCACCTCCAAACAGACAGGGGGTTAGGTACAATCTTGTAGAGTCAACCGATAAAGTTGGGGACACCACTTATTCAGTTGTACGAGTTGCCATTGCCGAAGATATGGGTGGACCATGGAGATTCGGAGAAATCGCTTTTCACCCCGCGGAACATAGCCTTTCTTGGATTGCTGGACACGCATCACCGGGTCCTCTATTTTCTAAAAATTTTATTGATATTGGTGACGGGAAATTACTTGGCATAATGAACGGTTGTGTAGCGAACAAAAAAATTGGCGGGAAAACAAAATACGGGACATTTTCAGTTGGTCTTTTTATTTATGATTATGAAAATGGGGAAATAGACTGGGTTTCTTCTGAACCATTGGTACAAGATAGTGAAGCTGGGAAAGGTAGAAATAGGGCGATTACATTTGCAAGTCAATTTGTAGAGACAGGTGAGGGTGAAGGCATTTTATATGCTCATGTAGATGATTCTTTTGTAAGGGCTTATACTTTAAGAGCTGATTTATTGAAAGAAATACTACCAATTAACACTTCTAGTTCTTAGTTTATGTTTGTCATCAAACGAACAGCGGACAATCCTATCCTAGTGCCCACTCGAGATCATCATTGGGAAGCGTCCGCCACTTTCAATATGTCGGTGGTGAAGAAAGGCGAGACTATCCATGGCCTGTATCGAGCCATATCGAGTAAGGATCCGTTAATAACTCCAGACCAGATTTCTACCATCGGTATAGCCAAGAGCGCCGATGGCCTGCATTTTGAGGATCATAAGCGGTTCATTGAACCGGAAGAAGAGTGGGAGAAGTTCGGCTGTGAAGATCCGCGGGTAACGTTTTTTGAAGGTCGATATTACATTTTCTACACCGCCCTTTCGGTTTATCCGTTTGTTCCCGAAGGCATTAGAACGGCAGTAGCCATATCAGATGATTTGAAAAAAGTTAAAGAAAGACACCCTGTCACCACCTTTAACTCCAAAGCCATGACTCTTTTCCCAGAACGAATTAATGGGAAAGTGACTGTCTTATTTAGCGCCCATACTGATGGCGCGGCGGCCAAAATGGTTGTAGCCCAAGCAGACGATATTTCAGAATTCTGGTCTCCAAAATTTTGGGACAAGTGGTACCCTAAGATGGCCGAGCATGAGATAGAAAAGTTGCGTCGCGACAATTATGATCACGTCGAGGTTGGTGCCACGCCGATCAAGACTAAATACGGCTGGCTTCTCATTTATTCACACATTCAGAACTTCTTTTCGGGGGGTGAGAGAGGGCCTCTCTTTGGTATTGAAGCTCTACTTTTGGATTTGGAGAACCCGCAAAAGATTATCGGCCGAACCGAGGGCCCCATGCTAGTGCCCGAGGAACCCTATGAAATATCCGGCCATGTTTCAAATGTGATCTTTCCTTCCGGCGCGTTGTTAGACCACGATATTTTGACGATTTATTATGGTGCCGCCGACACCACGGTTTGTTCAGCCAAGGTCCATCTAGGTGATTTGATTTCTAGCATCTACAACGGGACAAAAAATCGCTGGCGTTTCAAGCGCGATCTGAAGAATCCCATCATTACCCCTGATAAAAATCATAAATGGGAATCAAAGGCAACATTTAATCCGGCCGCCATTCAACTTGGTAGCAAAGTCCACATTCTCTATCGTGCTCTTTCGGAAGATAACACCTCCACGATTGGTTACGCTACCAGTAGTGACGGAATATCTATAGACGAGCGTTTCCCAGAGCCTATTTATACACCGACACAAGACTTTGAGACTAAAAAAATAGAAGGGGCCAATTCCGGGTGCGAAGATCCGCGCATTACTAAAATTGGGGAGAATCTTTACATGTGTTATACCGCTTTCGATGGCATCGGCCCTCCGCAAGTGGCAGTTACCTCCATAAGAGAAAAGGATTTTCTCTCTCGTCGTTGGGATTGGCAGAAGCCCCAGATTGTCACTCCAAAGGGGGTCGATGACAAAGATACCTGTATTTTGCCGGAGAAGGTTGGAGATAAATATCTTATTCTCCATCGTATCGGCAGGGATATTTGTGGCGACTTTCTAAATTCTTTGGATTTTAAAAAAGACGTGGTTAATAAGTGTATTAGAATTTTCGGGCCAAGATCGGGGATGTGGGATAGCGATAAAGTAGGCATTACAGCCCCGCCTGTAAAAACTAAAGATGGTTGGCTCCTTCTTTATCATGCCATTTCTGAACATCGCCATACTTATCGTATTGGAGCGGCACTTTTAGACCTTAAAGATCCCACGGTCGTCCTTTCGCGTTCAGCGGACGCCATCTTTAGCCCAGAAGAATCGTTTGAGAAAGAAGGGCTGGTGCCGAACGTTGTTTTCCCTTGTGGCATGGTAGTGCGTGATAGTCTGCTCTATATGTATTATGGTGGTGCTGACAAAGTTGTCGGAGTGGCTACCATGGAGCTTAGTCTCTTGGTCAAGGCCCTTCGCGTTTTATGATAATCTTAATACCATGATGTTCCCAAACTGGGCCAAAAATATTCTTTTTCTTCTGGTTTACATGATTTCAGGACTTGTCCTAGTGATCATCATCGAGGGTTTACTCACTGGCACAGCACTCACACCTCTCAATATTGCGATTGAGCAAATAGTGGTACAAATCCGTACGCCAATCCTGACAACTATCCTCGTAGCCGTTACTAGATTAGGAAATCCCTTTATCATCTCATCAGCCACCGCCCTTATCGTCGTCTTTCTTGTGATGCGTAAACGTTACTATGAGGCCGCCTTATTCGTTACAGCTATAGTAGTGGCTGTGGTCTCACTAACAGTACTTAAAAACACTTTTCAAATTACAAGACCGGGCTCAGCTATTGTCGATGTTAATGGCTGGAGTTTTCCTTCCGGACATGCCACACTCGCTACGGCATTCTTTTTCATGTTAGTGTACTCTTTCTTCGGTAAGATAAAGACATCTACTGGTAAATCTATACTGGTTCTTGGTTCCATTTTAGGAGCCGTACTTATATATTTCTCGCGTCTCTATCTTGGAGCACACTGGACACTGGATATATTAGCGGGCATTGCTCTCGGACTTCTATCTGTGAGCTTTACGGTACTCGTCTTCAATATTTTTATTGAGAATAAACAGTCGTTGAGAAACAGAATAAATTTGTGGTAGAATCTTACTATGGAAACACAAAAAGTTTTGAAATGGGCCCAAGTCACGCTTATAGTACTAGCGCTGTTTCTAGCAGTCGAAACTCTGGGGGCGCTCAAAGATTTGCGCGGCATCAATCCGGCGTACAATTCTCTTTCTGTTTCGGGCGAAGGAGAAGTGATTTCTGTGCCTGATGTGGCCACTTTCTCCTTTTCTATCTCGGCCGATGCCAAGGTGGCGAGCGACGCTCAAAATCAGGTGACCAAAAAGATGGACGCCATTCTTGCCGGACTGGAGTCACTTGGTATCGAAGAGAAAGATATTAAGACCACGGACTACTCCATTTGGCCGAAATATACCTATGAACCGACGATCTGCTCACCTAATTACTGTCCGCCCGGAAGACAAGTCGAAGACGGTTATACTGTCAGTCATAGCATTTCTGTCAAGGTCAGAAAAACTGAAGATGCAGGGAAAGCTATCGCGCTTGTCGGGGAGAAGGGCGCCACAGGTCTCTCAAACATTTCTTTCACCATTGATGACCCTGAAAAGTTACTGGACGAAGCAAGGGCTCTAGCTATTGAAGATGCGAAAAAGAAGGCCAAAGCGCTTTCTCGCGAACTTGGGGTGCGACTCGTGCGGGTGGTTAGTTTCTACGACAATACGGGCGGAGGAATACCATATTACGCCGAAGGTATGGGAGGGGATATGATGATTAAAACTTCTGTCGCTCCAGCGCCAACTCTGCCAACAGGTGAAAACAAAACTATAGTAAACGTGACGGTCATCTACGAGATACGATAATTTACAGTTGCATCTCGAGATGAGATGTAGTATGATTGAAAGACGCCCACGGGGGTGTTTTTTAATAAAAGTAATATGAATAGATTAATCAACTATCTCAAAGATACACGGGAAGAGCTCAAACATGTGTCTTGGCCGACGCGCAAACAATCAGTTGTCTTTACCATTGTTGTTGTGGTGATCTCGATAGTAGTCTCTATCTTCTTAGGTTTTTTTGATTATCTGTTTTCTCTCATAATTCAAAAATTTATTCTTTAGTTCGACAAGCTCACTATAAATAACATGACTAAACAAAAGATTTCCGAAGGTAGGAATTGGTACGTGGTGCATACTTACGCCGGGTACGAAAATGCGGTGATGCGCAATCTCAAACAACGCATTGAGTCCTTGGGTATGGAGGACAAAATCTTCAATGTCATCGTTCCTACCGAAAAGAAAATCAAAATTAAGGGGGGTAAAAGAGTTGAGGAGGAAGAAAAGATTTACCCCGGCTATATTTTAGTAGACATGATTGTCACCGATGATTCTTGGTATGTAGTCAGAAATACCCCGAGAGTTACAGGTTTCGTTGGCTCAGGAGTTTACCCGGTGCCGATAGACAAGAAAGAAGTGGAGACACTCTTTGCTCGTATGAATGCAGATAAGGTGACACACACCATTAACCTCATAGAAAACGACGCGGTGCTTATTGTGGACGGGCCATTTAAGGAGCTTGAAGGTAAGGTTTCAGAAATTGACGAAGAACGTGGCAAGGTCAAAGTGCTAGTTAACATGTTCGGCCGCGAAACCCCCGTCGAACTAGATTTTTTGCAAGTCAAAAAAATATAAGGTATTCTATGCTCTCATGGCAAAAAAGATAATAAAGATACTCAAATTACAGATCCCCGGCGGGCAAGCCGTGCCGGGGCAACAGCTTGGGCCAGTACTTGGTTCGGCCGGTATTCCTATTGGTGAATTCGTCAAGCGTTTTAATGATGAGACCAAGGATCGCAAGGGCGAAACGGTGCCTACGGTGGTTCAAATATTTGAAGACAAAAGTTACAAACTGACTTATAAAACTGAACCCGCTTCAGCCCTGATTCTTAAAGCTTTGGGGAAGGAAAAAGGCTCTGGTGTTCCCAATACCACAAAAATCGGCACACTTTCCAAAACTCAACTTAAGGAAATTGCAGAGAAAAAAATGCCCGATTTGAACGCTAACGACATCGAAGCCGCTTCCAAAATTATCGCCGGCACCGCGAGATCAATGGGTGTGGATGTGAGATAATAGCAAATATGCTATTGAGTCAACTCGGTTCTCTAAATAGAATTATTAAAGATTATAAACGGATTAAGGATCTTGTGGTCCATTGCCGAGGTCTAGGCTTAAAAATTGTTTTAACACAAGGTACTTGGGACATGGTTCATGTTGGTCATGCTCGTTACTTAGAAAGCGCAAAAAATTACGGAGATGTGTTAGTTGTAGGTGTTGATGATGATAAAAAAGTGAAGCATCGTAAGGGTCCAGATCGTCCAGTAGTGCCAGAACAAGAAAGGTTGGAGATGCTCACATATTTACGACCAGTTGATATAGTTTTCTTGAAGCGCCTAAATGACCCTAAATGGCGACTTATAAAAACTGTTCAGCCTGATACTCTCATTACTATTGCTGACACTTACAATAATACCCAGCGCAAGGCCCTAAGAAAATATTGTAAAAAAGTGGTAGTTTTACCGCGTCAAGCAACCACTTCTACCAGCGCAAAAATTAGACTTTTGCAGATTAATATTGCCAAGAAAATTGGCAAAAAAATATAATGGTATCAAGAAAGATTATCATCGCCTTTGTCCCAGTGTTGCATGAAGGTTATAGAAGATTTTTTGAGAAAAATGCTACAGAGACACTTTTTATTTTCGGGGAAGATCTGGTAGAAAAAGAATTTCCACATTTGCAAAAGGAAATACGTGCCCTTGAGCCAGAGGTGATGAAGAGGGCTATAGAATCCCTCTCTATATTCAAAGACATTGAAATTTTAAATCTTGGGAGGTTGGAAAAGCTGGTAAAAGAGGATGTAGAAATAATTTCTCCTGATGAGGATGTGAGTCGTGAGTTAGCGAATAAGTATTTTAAAGAAAAGAGAGTGACATTCGACAAAATTTTTCTCCGCTGGGACAAGCATAAGTCTATGGAGGAAAAACCAGTCGACATAGATCAAAAGATCTCTAAAAAAGAGTTTGATAGGAAGGTTATCCAGAAACTCTCAGTAGAAGCTGAAAAAAGTTCTGACTGGTGGCGCAGAATTGCATCTGCAATTGTAAAAGATGACAAAGTCATTCTGGTTGCTCATAATGAACATCTACCATCTCCGCACTCTCCATATTCGGATGGCGACCCAAGAAATAATTTTCACAAGGGTATTGGCACAGATATTGCGACAGCCATTCACTCTGAGGCGAGGCTCATAGCAGAAGCAGCCCGGAAAGGAATTTCTTTAGAAGGGGCTTCTTTATATGCAACCGTCTTCCCTTGTTCACTTTGTGCTAAACAGGTTGCGTTTTCTGGTATCAAGAAAATATATTACGGCGGCGGTTATCAAATGCTTGATCAAGATAAGATATTGAAGGGCAAAGGCATAGAAATCATTTACGTAGAAACAGGGGGTCAATAACTAGGATTTCTTGGGGCGATGTGATTTTGTATAATTTTTGGGCTGTCCGAATTTAAATTTCCAAGCCTCGTCGCTTGCCAATTTCTCCAAATCTGGTTCAACTAGATGAGCATGGATATGGAGTACGCTTGAGCCGTAATTTCCATCTTTTGATTTTCCAAATCTGATAGCCACCCCGCCTCCTGGAATTTTTCTTTTTTTTGTTTCCTCACTAAACATTTTTATTAATTCGCTTCCGGCCTCAGGATCCATTTCTTTAATATGTTCTATATGTGTTTTATAAATAGTGAGGAATTGATGTTTGATTTTATCGTACGGCCACTGATTTTCTGTAAGTAACCAAAATTTACCTTCTTTAAGAATCGGATTCTTATGATATTTAGATAAATTTTCTATGCAGAATGGGCAATGATTAGCCTGCTCAATATCTTCCATCACTTTACGCTGATCCTCTCTCCGTATAGAAGACAAATTAATATGTTTATTTTTTCCTTTCATAGACAGTGAAACTGTAATCATGCTGATTTTTTTCGTCTTTTAAGTGATCTTCTCGAGAAACTTCTACCCATTCTGATTTATTATAATCTGGGAATTTGGTATCACCAGGTATATTGGCATGCACGTGAGTAATGAGCAGTCTTTCGGTATAAGGCAAAAAAAGTTTATAAATTTCCTCTCCACCGATTATAAATTTATTTTCTCCCGGTTGAGTCAAGGCGTCTTCAACAGAATTTACCACGATGCATCCGGGCGCGTTAAAATCCATATGTCTTGTCACTATTATGTTAGTACGATCAGGAAGTGGTTTACCCAATCGCGCCACGATTGATTCATAAGTTTTCCTCCCCATTATTACAGTATGGGGTTTGGTTACGGTAGAGAAGTGTTTTAAATCAGCTGGCAGATACCATGGTAGTTTATTTTTATCACCAATTACTCTATTATCTGCGATGGCCACGATAATAGAAATCATATTGCTACAGGAATACTTCCTATCCCAGGGTGGGGGTTATAGTCAGAGAGTGTGAAATCTTCCTTGCGGAAAGCGAATAGGTCCCTCTTCTCTTGATTTAGACTCATGGTTGCGAGCGATCTTGGTTCACGAGCAAGCATGGTTTCTACTGCGGGCTGCTGGTTGACATAAATATGGGCATCAGAAAAACTATGAATGTATTCATAAGGTTCTGTACTAGTTACGTGTGCAAGCATCATAAGCAGCGCTCCATACTGGACCATGTTTGAAGGCACTCCTACGGGCACGTCTGCAGATCTTTGGAACATATGTAAAGTAAGTTTATTGTCTATAACACGCAGATGTAACCAACCATGACAAGGAGCTACCACTACCTTTTGTTGTTTGCCTTTGCCTCGACCAATGTATTGCGGAATCCACGGGGAGACGAAGTGTGTGCGTAACTGAGGTTCTTCTATAATCTGCTCGGCGATATGTTTGAATTGATTAAAAGTACTACCATCGACAGTAGGGAAATCATGAAAAGCTACTCCGTATGAACCGGGGCCAAGGTCGCCAGTCTCTAAACCTCGCTTGGCGCACTTCTCTGGCGTGACCCAAGATTTCCACCAATAACAACCAAACTTTTCTAGTTCTTCTTGAGTGTGGACCCCATTTATAAAAGCGCATATTTCCGCAATGGCTTGTTGCCACACGGTTACCGGTAATCGTTCTGATTCTTTCGGTGACATGTTGCGTTCATTGATGATAGGGAATCCATTGTCGAATCTGAAGTGCATTGGGTTTGGGCCCATAAGAGTGATGGCGTCGGTCCCTTGTTGGCTTGGAGTTCGCGTCCCTTTCTCAAGAATATCTCTAAGAAGTCTCTGGTACTGATTGTCTGGAGTTCTTTCTGATACCGGTTTCATCATATTAGCCTACATGCTACCATATGTGAAAAGTTGCCCATAATAACGTCATATTCATGAAAAACAAACAGATAGAAAAACTGATTAAACAGGAGGCAAAACGTCAGAAAAGTGTTATAAACCTTATTGCTTCAGAGAATTATGTCTCGCAAGATGTATTGGATGCGCTGGGTTCAGAGTTGACCAATAAGTATGCGGAAGGATATTCAGCACATCGCTATTATGGCGGTAATGAATTTTCAGATAAAATAGAAAACTTATGCAAAGCTCGCGCGTTGAAACTTTTTAAACTTTCTCCCCTGAAATGGGCGGTTAATGTACAAGCTCTTTCTGGTTCTCCCGCAAATCTGGCTGTTTATCTCGCACTCGTGCCTCTAAGTGGCACTATTATGGGTATGTCACTTACAGACGGAGGGCATCTAACGCATGGACACAAGGTGTCTGCAACGGGGAAATTCTGGAGAACTGTTCAGTACGGAATTGATCCTAAGACAGAGAGAATTGATTACAAATCTCTTAAAAAATTAGCCGAAAAAGAAAAACCAAATATTATTGTTGCTGGATTTACTGCATACCCTAGAAATGTTGATTATAAAAAATTTAGAGAGATTGTGGACAGTATTGTCCATCCTGAGCGTAGTCGAAGGACGTACCTAATGGTAGATATGTCACATACAGCAGGGCTTGTTGCTGGAGGGGTGCTCCCGTCTCCCTTTAAGTATGCTGATGTGGTGACTACCACTACTCATAAAACACTTCGTGGGCCGAGGAGTGCCCTCATCTTCTCCAGAATTGATGATCGAGAGTTGTATAAAAAAATAGACCGTGCTGTTTTCCCAGGACTGCAGGGTGGTCCGCATTTGAATCAGATTGCTTCGGCCGCCGTAGCCTTGGCGGAGGCGGCCCGACCGAGCTTCAAGAAGTATGCGAAACAAGTTATAAAAAATACTAAAGTACTTGGAGAGGAATTAAAGAAACTCGGCTGGAGGATCGTGTCAGGTGGTACTGATACCCACTTGCTTCTAGTGGATACTTGGATGGGGGGTAAGGGTGTCTCTGGTAAAGAGGCGAGTGATAAGCTAGAGAAGATTGGGATCATTGTAAATAAGAACACTATCCCCGGAGAAACAAGGAGTCCTATGGATCCCTCCGGTATACGCATTGGCACAGCGGCGGAGACTACTAGAGGAAAAAAGGAGAAGGATATGATAAAGATTGCTAAAAAGATTGATGCTATTCTTAAGAAGTGAAAGAGGTTATAGAAAATCTAATAAAGGAAGCTCTTAAGTCGCTTGGTCTGAAAGCAGGAGACTTTATCGTGGAGCATCCGACAGATTTGAAGATGGGGGACTATTCTACGAATGTCGGTATTAAAACGGGCAAGGCGAAAGAAATTATCACCCACTTGGAAGCTAAGCTTCCAAGTGGGGTAGAGAGGGTGGAGTTGGCGGGCCCTGGGTTTATCAATTTCTATTTATCCAAAGAATTTTTTAAAAAAAGTTTGGGAGAAATTATTGAGAAGGGTGAGAGTTTTGGAAAAAGTGAGCATGCAAAAGGGTTTAAGGTGATGGTCGAGTACACCGATACTAACCCATTCAAGAATTTTCACATTGGGCATCTTATGAGTAATACCATTGGTGAATCTGTATCAAGGATTTTTGAGTGGAATAGTTGCGAAGTTAAAAAAGTGTGTTACCAAGGAGATGCAGGTATGCATATTGCTCAAGCGGTGTGGGGGATAATGAGGGGGTCACCTGATCCTTATGTAGCTGGTAATAAAGCTTACACGGAAGATGCGGAAGCCAAAAAAGAAATACAAGAAATAAATAAAAAGATTTATGAGAGAACTGATACGAAGATAAATGATATATATGATCGCGGTAGAAAACAGAGTCTTGAAGAATTTGAGAAAATCTATAAGCGGCTTGGTACTAAGTTCGATTACTATTTCTTCGAATCTGAAACTGCCAAAATTGGCCAGCAAATTGTAGAAGACAATATCGGCAAAGTATTTGAAAAATCTGAGGGAGCCATAGTATTTAAAGGTTCCCATACTCGTGTATTTATAAGTTCCCAAGGGCTACCGACTTACGAAGCAAAAGATCTTGGAAATGCCAAGAATAAATACGACAAGTATCAGTACGACCTTTCCATTGTAGTTACAGGTAACGAGATAAAAGATTATTTCAAAGTCGTACTTGAAGCGATGAGCCAAGTTCTACCTGATCTAGCTAAAAAAACTAAACATTTGTCTCATGGTATGTTGCGATTGCCAACAGGCAAGATGAGTTCGCGGACTGGGGACGTAATAACGGCAGAGTCTTTAATAGAAGATGTTAAGAAGAAAGTTAAAGGTGACGAAGCAGTAGCTATAGGTGCTATTAAATATATGATTCTGCGTCAGGCGATTGGTAACGACATCGTTTTCGATATTGAAAAGTCTGTTTCCACCGAAGGGGATTCAGGAGTTTACCTACAATATGCATATGCTCGTACTAATTCGCTTTTAGAAAAGGCTAATGCCCAAGGTCTGACCTTAAATACTGATTCCCAAGGTCAGACCTTAAGAACTACTCACGAAGTTGAAAGACTTTTGTACAGATTCCCAGAAGTAGTAGAGAGGGCGGGGAAGGAATATGCGCCACATTACATCACTACCTATCTCACAGAACTGGCTGGTAGCTTTAATAACTTCTATGCGCATGAAGAAATCCTTGGTGATTCACCAGAGTCGCCGTATCGCTTAGCTATAGCCAAAGCCTTCAATATCGTCATGAAAAATGGCCTGACTATCCTTGGTATTCCCACTCCTGAAAGGATGTGAAGATGTTATACTAGGCCATATATGGCAGAAAAGTCAGAGCGTGCTCAAAGAGAGGAGAAAATTCTCCAATTCTGGAAGGATAACAAAATATTTTCGAAGACCCTGAGCCAGTCGAAGGGGAAAAAAGAATTCGTGTTTTACGATGGGCCTCCTTTTGCTACAGGCCTACCTCACTACGGACACATTCTTCCTGGCACTACAAAAGATGTCATCCCGCGTTACAAAACGATGCAAGGCTACCACGTATCGCGTCGTTGGGGTTGGGACTGCCACGGTTTGCCTATTGAGAATTTAATTGAGACAGAACTTGGGCTTAAAACTAAAAAAGATATAGAGAAGTTTGGCATAGCGGAATTTAATAGTAAGGCAAGAGCTAGTG
>Ga0209541_10006802_pt1 | contig 19394 bp, 25 predicted proteins | sample RifCSPlowO2_01_FD_184027 | JGI IMG/M metagenome (GOLD analysis project Ga0209541, IMG submission 184027) | Groundwater microbial communities from Rifle, Colorado - Rifle CSP2_plank lowO2_0.1 (SPAdes) (version 2) | ecosystem: Environmental > Aquatic > Deep subsurface > Groundwater | place... | reverse complement strand
TAAGGGATATTTTTGTACAGGTTGTGGAACAGACTTTGAAAGAGCTTTGTCGTATGTACAGAATCAAGAGTTGCATCATTCAATTCACTAGGACGCTGTCGCCTTTAGGCGAACAGAGGATGTCACATTGTTTTGCTGGTTAAATAACTATTTGCCTTAATATCCTAAACTGCCAAAATCTTTTTAAGTGCTGAGCTTTTTAGTTAAAAAGTCAAAGCCTCCTTAGCTCAGTCGGTAAGAGCGTTACCTTGGTAAGGTAAAGGTCCTGAGTTCAATCCTCAGAGGAGGCTTTTGTTTTTAGTTTGTTAAAATATGCCTCTTAGTAACATTTAAATTATATAACTGCTTTAATGTTCTGTAAACAACTTAGGGGTAATAATATTCTAATTAAGCACCCCAAATAACAGCACAAAAAATGGCAGGGATATATGGCGAGAGCAATATAGCATTTATCAAATCTTTTGCAGGAATAATTGGTTTGTTAATTCTTATTGCATGCACATTTGGGCTTTGGTTCGGTGTACTTTTCTTCCCAGATATAAACATTCAGTTTGATATTGGGTATCTTTTTGATTATTTTGTTTTTCTTTTTATTAGCATATTTTTAATCTGGTATGGGTTTTGGAGATAATTTTGGTGATTATTGTTAGGTAAGCTAAACTTAATTTGTTTGATGCATAATCGAGTTAAATGGTAATTAGCTTATTATAGATAATTCTGTTAATCGTAACACTTTATTTTCAGAATTATCTATCTGGAAAATTCCAAAAACAAGTGCCCTAATTAAGGGAATTATCCATAATTATAAATATCCTTTGTAATTTAAACTGATTTTTTAAGTTAACTTATGTCATATCAATACTTTTATAAACTAATTTCTTTAGGATAATTAATGGGTAAAGAAAAAACTCGCGAGTTGGACAAATTAAAAAAAGAATATGAAAAATTAAGGAAAAAACATAATTTGCCAAGTTTTAATGAGTTGAATAAGGACTTTTCTATAGAAAGAGTATGCGAAATAGAGACAGACTTTTTGCTTAAAGAGGTTAGAAAATCCATGGCTGATAAAATATTTGATTATTTAAGGTTTGTAGAAACTTTGCTTCATCCAATAAATGCGCCTATGTTTTACTTTTCCATTTTAAAAACCCTGAATAATGAGGATAAAAAAATTTTAGGAGAGACTTATAAAGAGTTAGTTGAATCTGAAATTGATTTTGTTGAAGTAGATTTGGAATATTCTGAAGAGCAGGAGGCAAAGGCAATTAAAAAATCGTATGAGAAATGGCAAAATGTCAAGAAAAATCTCCTTAGGATAATTAATACAGTTAAAAAAAATTGGGGCAGTAAATTTGAGCCTAGCTCAAATAACAAGGGCTATTTTGGGTGATTCCAAAGATTTATAAATGAGGATTCTAAGCTAATGTTATAAATAATGATTCTAAGCTAATGTTATAAATAATGATTCTAAGCTAATGTTATAAAATGGAAAAGTTACATGACTACCCGGTTTTGATAGATCCTTTTTTGGATCTTGAAGCTACAAAGCAACATTTTGGAACAGGTAGTTGTTGTGATAGCATAGGAGAAAAAAGACTTGCTTCAGGAGATATAGTTGTCTACCTTAATCGGCAAAGAGAAGGAAAAAAAGTAGTAGTTACCACTACTGGTTTTGGCAGGGTTTACGAGCAAGGAATAGTAGTATGCGGGTATAAAACAAAACCAAAAGGGATTTTTAGTTTTTTAAGAGGTTCAAAAATCAGGCTTGTTCCAAAGGAGGAATCAAGAAAAGTAGAATCAGAATTAGTCGATACATTGAATGTGCAAGGCAGTAGTAAAATAGTTTTTGTTGATTTTTGGACAGAACATAGGGGTTAATTTTAGTCAGATATTTTTTGGTAGTGATTAAGTGGTAAATGCAAAGGAATATTAATAGTTGGTTAGGTTGACTGAATAGATAACAGCGCTATGGTTGATTATTCTATAATTAAAATTATCCTTAAAAAATCTAAACTAAAACCAATCTTTTCCTAAAACTTCATCCAACCTAATTTCTAAAAGAACAACAGGTAGTTTAAGCTTCCAATTTTTCATAATTTTAGGGTGAATTTCTCCTAGAAATCCTGCTGGTTTGTTATTAATAAAAACCTCAGCTACTCTTCCTTCAATGAAATGGCTTGGGTATTCTTGCTCTGGCTCACCGAGCTTTATTTCAGTTTCAAGCATTTTCCCAAGATACTCTAAGATTTGCTTCAATTCTGTAAAATTTCCTGGGGCAAGGGTTATACAAAGGTTTTCTTGCTCTGTTATTTTTTCATTTTTATCTTCAAAAATCTTGCCAATCTCAAATATTCTTTGCGGGTATTCTACATCAATATTTTCAGACAGGATTTTGAGTCCATAATGGGTCAGGTTTTGCCTTAAAATGTTATAATTTGTTTTTGACTCTTCAACTTCAATTATACCCCCCTGTTTTTCATTTAAACCCATTTTTGTAAACTGGTCTTGTTTGGTTGTAAGGTGATAATTTGAAATCTCAATAAGATTTAAACCTGTTAATATACCTGCTACTTTATTTTTCATTGATTCTCTTTGGTTTTGCTGTCCGATTGCTGATATGTTTGGAACTTCTGGTATCAATTTGTCATAACCATATGCAATTGCTATATCTTCTATCAAATCAACTTCGTGAAGAATGTCTGTTCTCCATGCAGGAATAATTGCTGTAGATTTAGTATAATTGTAACCCATTTTTTCCAAGAATATTCTAACTTGCTGCTCTTTTAACTTTAAACCGAGTAGTTTGTTTGCATTATTAATGTTAAGCTTCATTTTTTCTGGTTTTAAGTCAGGAGTTATTTCTTTGTACTTGTACCTTAATTCCATTTGGTAAATCTGCCCTCCCATATCTGCCAGGTTTGTTGCAATGATATTCAAACATTTTTTCAGAATTTCAAAATCAAATCCAGAGCATTCAATGAAGACATCTTTTGTTTGTTCTGTTATTTTTCCTGTTAATTGCGAGTTTATTATTGGTGGCATGCTTAAAATGTTGCTGTTGGCGTCGATAAAAATCGGGAATTTTTCTTTTCCTGCAAGCAAGTCCGCGTAATTTCTTCCTGCCGGGTGTTTTTGGAGAATTTCCAATCCAGACATTTCTTTTTCTGATTCCAATGGTATAAACTTAATTTTATCAGGTTCTAAAGCCTTGTAGGTTATTGGAAGCTTTATTTTTTCTAAAGGATACACACCTATTGCAGCTTTTTTTCTTTTTCTGCCAACAGTTGCATGAAGTTTTTCTTGCATGTCAATTATTTCTTTTATCTTTTCATTGTTGAATGTCAATCCTTTTATAATCGCACATGCTGTATACGGCCTTATTCTTTCAACACTTTTATCAATTATAACCAGATAATCTTTTTCTGGCTTGTGGATTTTGCAGATTTTCAACCCTGTTTTTTTACCAAGAAAAGCCAAAAATCCGCGCTTAAATCCTTGATAGGATAATAAATCTGGACGATTTGGGAAAATTTCTATCTGCACCTCTTTGTCTGTAACAGATTCTAGCGGAGTTCCGAACATTGCAATTTTGTGCTGCATTTCTTCATTAAGCCTGCCAATTTCTTTTTCAAATGTTTTTTTGTTAAATGAAACTACTGCCATTTTTTGTTTTTAGGTTATTTTAAGCAAGGTTTAAATAAATTTTAGCATATTCAGCATATAATGTCTTAAGTATTAGCTTATCAACTTTGTCGAACCTGCTTTTATTTTTTTTGTTATTTATTGTCATTTTATATAAATAAATTTAAATAATTTAGATTAATCTTCTTCTTGTTGTGGGCGAGTAGTTTAATGGAAAAACAACTGTCTATCACACAGAGATTCCGAGTTCGATTCTCGGCTCGTCCACAGCATTTTTTAAACAAAAGATTTATAAATAAGAGCCCATTATTAATATTACTGTGTGATAGCAGGTCATTAAACTGACTCGGAATTTTTTCTTTATTATTTAGTGCTTTTTTTGTTATGTTTAATAAAGCCATTTTATTGAGCTATAGATACAATTTTAAATTTGATAATTTTGTCTAAGTCTTTTGTATTTATTTCTAAGCCATGAAGATGATCTCCAGAGCCAAAATTTATCTTCTCTGTTTCAAAAATCTTTTTATCCACAAATAAGGGTATATCCTTTAAAAGTAGTGGGCATATTGCTCCAGGCTCTGTTTTGGTGGTTTTTATTAAATCATCATAACCAACAATGCTTATCTTTTTTCCAATAATGCTTTTTGCCTTTGAAAAATCTATTTTTTCATCTCCTTTTAGGAAAAAGGCATACTTGTTTCCATTTTTATCTCTTACAATAATAGTTTTGCATATCTCTTTGGGGGTTATTTTCTTTTTTGAATACTTAACAACATCTTCAAAGGATATTCCTCTTTCAGATAATTCTATTAATCTGTACTGAACATTTTTTTTATCTAATATTTTTATTGATTCTATTTTCTCCATTTTTTATGTTTTCCCCCAAAACTTCATGTTTCTTAGTTTTGCAATGTTATTAGAATAAAATTCCCTTAAATCCCTGATTTTGTAGTAGTCCATAAGAATTCTGTCAAATCCCGGACCCCATGCTAAAACAGGGGTGTTAATCCCAAGTAATGGAATTGTAACTTCTGGACGGAAAATTCCTGCTCCTCCAAGTTCTAGCCAAATTTTCTTTTCAGGATGCCACGCATTTATCTCTACACTTGGCTCTGTATATGGAAAATAAGCAGGAGAAAATCTTACTTTTTCAAACCCCATTTTTTTGTAAAATTCCTGCAAATAACCCAAAAGGTGTCTGAAATTAACTTTTTCATCTATAACAATACCTTCTGTCTGGTTAAACTCAAATCCATGACTCCAGTCAAGTGTTTCATTTCTAAAATTTTTTCCTATTGCAAAGAATTTCCCGCGCCTTTGTTCTTTAGGAAGCTTGTTTAAAGTATAAAGAGTCTGTGCTGATAAGCAGGTTGTGTGAGTTCTTAAAACAAGTTTTTTTGCTTCTTCTTCATTCCAGGAATATTGCCAGCCTTTGCTTCCATTAACTCCTTTTTCATGAGCCTCTTTAACGGCATTCACAAGTTTTTTTTCTGGCAATTCAAGTTTTCTTTTAATGTAAAAAGTGTCCTGCATTTCCCTTACTGGGTGGTCTTGTGCTGTGAATAAAGCATCAAAATTCCAGAAGCTGCTCATAAGCAGTGTTCCTGTCATTTCTTTAAATCCCATTTCTGTCCAAATTTTTTTTGCATAATCTACTGCCTGGTTGACAAAATGGCGCTTTCCACCATAGATTTCTGGAACTCCTGACAAAACATCATATCTTCTGAATTTTTTTCCTTTCCATGCACTAATCTTTATTATTTCAGGAGTTAATTGTTCGATAAGTTTTTCTTCTTTTATATCCAAAGCTGTTATTTTTTTGCCAAAATCTGTTATCTCAAATATTATTATTTTTTCTTCTTTAAGCTGAATGATATCTCTCCTATTTTTTAAAGATTGGAATGCATAAATTTGTTCTGGCTGCAGTTTTTCAAACTCAAGAGGCAGGGCTTCAATAAAATTTTCTTCAAGCATTTTTTTAGTAATTTCCGGAGTATTTGCTTTTAAAATTATTTTTTCATTTTTTATTTCAATCATTGCTTTTTTCTTTAATGCTCCAATTGCTGCTTTAAATTCATCATCAGAAAGCTGGGAAAGTTTTTGTGCCTCTTTAAGAACTAAAATTCTTTTTTCGCTCAGCAAATGAACAAGGTTTCTTTCCGGCAAGCCATTTTTTTTATACCTTGCTCCATTAACCCCGATTTCAACAATCTGCTTTTTTTCAGACAAAAGTTTAACAATATCTTTGTTTTGAAGATATCCTAATGCCCGCATCACAGAGACAGCATTTAATTGCGACTTTTTGCTGATTTCCGAAATGTTTTTTTCTTTAAGATAAGGGAGAATTTTTCTTTCATTTTGGCTGAGAGAGTCTATAATTTTTTGTATGTCTTCATTATTATCCATATATTATGTTTAAGAAACAATACATTAAAAAAACTTTGCTTTGACAAAGTTTTTAAACATAAACTGTTATTGCTGTTAAAATGATGTTTCAAAAAGTTCCTAAAGATTTTAAGCCTAAGAAAGAATCAGCTGGCTGTTTTGTTGAACATGACGGAAATATTCTATTATTGTATCGGGCGAAACATAAATTTGAAGGTAATAAGTGGGGGCTGCCATCTGGTAAAATGGATGCTGGTGAAAGTCCAATAGAGACAGTTTTAAGGGAGACATATGAGGAAACTGGAATAATATTAAGTCCTGAAAATTTGAGTTATATGGGAAAATGGTACGTAAGGTATCCAGAACATGATTTTATTTACCATATATTCCATACAAAACTAGCAGAGAAATTGCCAGTTAAATGTAATTTTGAAGAGCATACCAATAGTGATTGGGTTTCACCGCGTTTGGCTTTGGAATTACCGTTAGTTAGGGATTTAGATGAATGTATTAGAATTGTTTATCACACTGCTTAAAGTTTTTTTGTCATCCAGGTTGGCATGCCAAGAATCAAGCCAAGGGATTTTAAGTCATAAATGTCCCGCTGATTTTGTTTTTTTAAAGCAATGAATTTCATTTTAAGCTTTTGTTTGTTGCATAACTTAATATTCTGCCTAATTCTTGAAAGGATCTGGGCTTTTTGCATGCTCTGTGATTCTATAACTTCATCAAGGTTTATGCCGATTATTACATTATTTTCTTTTGCAAGCTTGGCTAAAACCTGGTTTAATCCGGAATTTCTTTGCTTTTGTTTGTCTTTTTTTTGTGATTGGTTTAAAAGCAAAGTAGTAATCTTTTCTTTTTCAAGAATTTTCCTGTTTAATTCATCATTGCTGCTGGAAAAAATAATTTTCTTGCCTTTATTCTTTTTTATTTCTTTTCGTGCAGTTTCAAATGTGTTTTCTTGAATCAGGATGTATTTTTCCATTTAAGTTTGACTATTAATTATCGTTCCCCTAAATTTTTTTCCTTGCAACATATTTTCAAGTTGTTTTAAATCTTTACCAATTATATATGTTTTTATTTTGTGCTTTAAAATTATTCTTGCTGCTGTTTGGTCTAAAACAAAGTGTTGGCCTGGTTGAAATTTGGTTTTATTAGCCATTTTATAAAATTTCTGCCAAGAAATTTTTGGGATTAATTTAGCATTTTTGTATTTTTGCGGATTTTTATTGTATAAACCATAAACATTTGTTAAATTGACAAAATTTGTTTTGAGGTAATGTGCAAGTTGTGCAGAAGTTGAGTCAGATGTTTGGTTTTGTGCATATCTTAATGCACCACAAAAAACAACCTCGTTTTTTGTTAATAATGATCTTACGTGTTTCATGTCATGTGGGATGCCTTCATTTGCATCTTTATTAAATAAATAAGTTAAAAAACGTGCATTTATTCTTGTAACAGCAATCCCTGAAAAACTTTGGAATTTCTCTTTAATCCCAGCCTGTTTTAATGCTGCGATATACTTTCTTGCTATACTTCCTCCACCGCAAACAACAACAAATTTATACTCTTTTTGATGTTTCTTTAAAATCTCCCTAAATTTTCTAAGAAAAGTTATGTCAATATCTTCTGGTACAATTAAGCTACCGCCTAAACTAATAACCACCACTTTTTTGTTCATGGATTGGATATGTTACTCATATTTTTAATTGTTGCTGTTGGCTGGTTATTTAGCTGTAAATGTTTTTTCTGTGCCCAATTTTTAAGATTAATATTATTAGTTCATTGCGCCTTATCTGATAAATTGCACGATATTTTCCAATTCTCAAACTCCATAACCCTGCTAATTTTCCTATCAATGGTTTGCCTAATTGCGGATTATCTGATAAATTAACAATTTTTTTAGAGATTATTTCCTGTTCTTTTTTATCTAATCTTCTAAAAAATAGTTCAGCTGGCTTTTGAAAAATTATCCTATACATTCAATTTGAGTTCTTTTTTTAATTGGTTAAACTCAATCCCTCCAACTTTTTCATAATCTTCTAATGCTTCGGCTATTTCTCTCATAGTTTCTGGTTCAGAGATAATTTCTATGGTGTCTATCAATGATTCTTGGCTTATTTTTTCAGAAGTGGCAAATTTACTAATAAGCCTTGAGATTAGTTCATTATAAGTTTCTCTATGATGTTCCTTTAATTTATCTAACTTTTCTTTTATTTTCTCATCAATTTGAATTGTCGTAACCATATTTATCTATAGTGAGCTATAGTATATAAACTTTTTTATTTTTTATTTTATTGTAAACAGCGCGTTGTCTTTTACATTAAAAATTCCCAACCTTGCTCCAGAATCTAGCCATCCATGTGCATAATTTATGGCTGCGAAAGAATCCACTATTTTATTTTTGGTATTGAAAAATCTTGCATCACTTAGATAATTATCCACCATATCTAAAATTTCTTTTGCTTCTTGTTCTTTGCCAATAATTATAGCTTTTTTTGCTTTTTCCAGTGCTTTTTCAGTTAATTCAAAGTACTTGGAAAGTTTTTGCTTTGATATTATGTGATTGTCCATACTATTTCTTTGGGAAAGATATTTATATTCTTTTTGCCTTGTGCTTTAATGAAAAGGGAGATTAATGATAAAACTATCTTGGATACTTTTATAATTGATTTTGCAAGTATTTTGGAAAAGCATTGCAAGTACATTGTTGTTTCTGGCTTTGTTGCTATTGCCCATGGAAGAAGCAGAGGCACAGAGGACATAGACATTATAATTGAAAAAATCAGCAAAAAAAAGTTTATTAATTTATTCTATGAGCTTTTTGATAAAGGGTTTGAGTGCATGCAATCCCAAAATCCAGAAGTGATTTATGACAGGTATCTTAAGCAAAAAGATAGCATTAGATTTGTAAGAAAAAATGAGTTTTTACCAGAAGCTGAGTTAAAGTTTGCTAAAGACGAGCTTGATGAAATTCAACTTAAATCAAGAAAAAAATTTCCTTTTACAGGGTTGGATATATGGTTCTCAAACATTGAAATAAATATTGCATTTAAAGAAGAGCTTTTAAAATCTAAAAAAGATTTTGAGGACTCAAGACATTTGAGAATAATTTATAAAGATGAAATATCTGAAGAGTATATCAATGAAATTAAAAAGAAAATTAGGAAATTTAGATTAAAAAGATGAAAAGTAAAAATAACAACTATTTGCGTGAAAGAAATCATGAAAGAAAAAGCCATGATGAGCAAATAGTTAGGTGGGCAAATTTTGTGAAGAATAATAAGAATTGGAAATTAAAAATGAAGCCTTTTATTGATGCCCAGATAATTATTGCAAATAGATTCTATAAAAATCTTGAAAAGATGCCAGGCGGAAAAGATAGGATTAAACTTCTTAAAAGAATTAGTGCGTGATTATGCTTTTTTTAAGGTACATGCACGTAGTGTAAAACCTTTCTTATCGTAAGTAAAAAATAAGAAAAAGATTTACTTTCAGCAAAACAGGGTAATCTTTAAATACTTGTTTTTGCTTATTTTTTTGTTATAAAAAGGTGAAATGGGCTTTAAATTAGAGCTGATTATTATATTTGTATTTATATTATTAATGGCAATTCCTATTGTGCTGGCTGTTAATGATATAATTGCTTTGCAGGGAAATGTAAAGCAAAGCGGGGTTGATATCTCTGCCGGCGATATTCAAGTGGTGATATGGGATGCGCAGTCAGGAGGAAATCTTCTTTATAACTCTACAACTGATTTTTTACGTTCAATAAGCTCTGGCAAATATGACATTATGCTTGGAAATGCCAGCAATAATTTAACATTAGAATATGGGAAAAATTATTTCTTGGAGTTGTATGTTAATGGAAGCAATAACTTTGAAAAATTTACTTTTGATGATGGCTCAACAAGGCAGATTTTTCAATCTTCTGTTGGACAGATAAATGTTTCTGAGGTTAACAAGACAGCTGGAACAAACTGGGTTGGTCAAACTCTCGACACAATAATTGATACAACTTATTCCTGGATTGCAGGAGTTAATACAACTGCAAATATTCAAGGATTGTTAAATGGAACAGGAATTTATAATTTCAACTACAACCAAACAGATATTAATCGTACTTGGGCATATAATCAATCTCTATCACCAACAATAACCCAGTGGTTGTATAACCAGTCTCTTTCGCCAACAATTACTCAATGGCTGTATAATCAATCAGATGGTTCTTTCAATACAACTTACGCGACTTATTCTTATAACCAGAGTTTAAGTCCTACAATCACACAATGGCTGTATAATCAAAGTTTAAGTCCTACAATTACTCCATGGCTGTATAATCAATCAGATGGTTCTTTCAATACAACTTACGCGACTTATTCTTATAACCAGAGTTTAAGTCCTACAATCACACAATGGCTGTATAATCAAAGTTTAAGTCCTACAATTACTCAATGGCTGTATAATCAAAGTTTAAGTCCTACAATTACTCAATGGCTGTATAATCAATCAGATGGTTCTTTCAATACAACTTACGCGACTTATTCTTATAACCAGAGTTTAAGTCCTACAATCACACAATGGTTGTATAACCAGTCTCTTTCGCCAACAATTACTCAATGGCTTTACAATCAAACAACAGCAGGCAATGACTTGTTTTTAAGAATGGCAAATACTGCTGGAACAAGTGTTAATGTTACAGGTGATTTGCTGATAAATGTTTCTGGGAATATTAATTTTAACAGCGGTTGGCAGAGCAATGGAGTGTCAATAATTGGAGGAAATATCTGGGCGCAGACAATTTTTGTTTATAATCTTTCATCTATTTCCATATCTAATTTGAATATTAATGGCTCTCTTCTCCCTGCTTCAAATTCAAGCGGGTTTGTAAACAATACGTTTGACATTGGCGGAGCCGGCAATAACTGGTGGAGAAATATTTATGCTGGAACAGATGTTTATGTTGGAAGTGAGGCAAACACAGTGAAAAAGTGGCTTTATAATCAGTCACTAAGTCCAACAATCACTACTTGGCTTTATAATCAATCTCTAAGCCCTACAATAACGCCTTGGTTGTATAATATGACAACTAACTCAATTTATTATTACAATCAGTCCTTATCACCAACAATAACTCCTTGGTTGTATAATCAATCCTTAAGTCCTACAATAACTCCTTGGCTATATAATCAAAGTTTGAGCCCGACAATAACAATATGGTTATACAATCAATCTGATGGCGTAGGTAACATATTCCAACTGATTTCAAATGTAAATACAAATCTTACCTCTAATTTTTCTTTACAAAATTTATCAGTTCAATCTGAACTTTATTTAGCAGGTATTAGAGTAAGGGACTGGTTATACAATCAATCCTTATCTCCTACAATCACGCAATGGCTTTATAATCAAAGCCTATCCCCAACAATCACCCAATGGTTATACAATCAATCAGATGGTTCTTTTAATTCAACTTACAATACTTTTGCATATAATCAAACAGGAGGATTTGCTTATAATCAAACCACAGCAACTTTCAATCAATATGGATTATGGTGGTATAATCAATCTTTATCACCAACAATAACTCCATGGCTTTACAATCAATCTTTATCACCAACAATTACTCAATGGCTGTATAATCAATCAGATGGCTCTTTCAATACAACTTACAATACTTTTGCTTACAATCAAACAGGAGGATTTGCTTACAATCAAACCACAGCAACTTTCAATCAATATGGATTATGGTGGTATAACCAATCTTTAAGCCCAACAATAACCACATGGCTATACAATCAAACTCTTGGAGATACTTTTTCCTATAATCAATCCCTCTCTTTAAAAACAGGGTTTTGGAACGCAACAGCAACAACAATTTTTCAGAGAGATTTAAGTGATAATATAGGGATAGGAACAGCAACGCCAACTCAACTTTTAGAGATTTCAAATCCTGCAACAAGTAATGCTGATGCTTTCTTAAAAATTAGTAATTTATATACTGCATCTGATAGGGGCTCAAATATTATCTTCAATCGTTCAACAACAGGAGAGGCAAGGCAATGGGAAGTCGGAACTGGGTTAAAGGCAAATGATGAATTTAATATTTATGATAGAACAGCTGGGGCTTTTAGATTTAATATTGATAATACAGGAAATGTTTCAATAGATAGTCCAACTTTTTTTATTGATGCTAATGGTAATAGAGTAGGAATAGGAACAGCAAGTCCTGTTAATACTTTATCAATAATAGGGGGAGACACAACAGATGGAGCTCCTTCTTTAACAGATGATACAATAGGTGTATTAAGCGTTAAAACATATCCAACTACATCAGGAGTACAATTAAATATTGGGGGATATACTGCAAACCCTTTTGCAATATGGATTCAATCATATTATGCGGTTACAGATGCGGTTTATCCTTTATCTATAAATCCTCTTGGGGGTAACGTCGGCATAGGCAACACAGCTCCAACACAAAAACTTGTTGTTGCAGGGCATGGGATTTATTCAGGAGATTTATATGTTGCAAATACGACGCTGGTAAATCAGTGGCTGTATAATCAAACTCTTGGAGATACTTTTTCTTACAATCAGTCACTTTCTTTAAAAACAGGGTTTTGGAATGCAACTGCAACAACAATTTTTCAGAGAGATTTAAGTGATAATGTAGGGATTGGAACAGCAACGCCAACACAAAAATTAGTTGTAAATAACAATGCTCCAACAACAGCAGGAAATTCAATTGCTGTAAATATAACTGCTCTTTCTGCTAATCTTATTGATGCATACGGATTAAACATTAGAACAGTTGGAGATAATGATGTAAATAGTGCCTATGGGATTTATGTTAATACATTATCTGCTGGAAACATTAACTATGGGATTTTTATTAATGCAACAGGGGGAAGCAATAGGTTCGGTATTTATGATGTTTCACAAAAAAGTTATTTTCAAGGGGCAGTTGGAATAGGAACAACAGTGCCAAGCGGGAAATATGCTCTTGAGATAAATAATAATACTGCTGCGTTGAATGTGAGCGGGAATTTGTATGTTAATGGGAGTACTGTGCAGATAAAAGTTAATCTACCAGTAATTAGTACAAGTGGAAGTTATTTATGCTTAGAACCAGATGGAACCGTTACTACAGCTGACGATATCGCCGACTTTTGTAACAATGGCATTGCCTCACCATTTTTATACGCAAAGAATAACAATGGGGATACTATTTTTGGGGTAGAATTTTTGGCAAATCTTAATTCATTCAATAAAAAGGGGTATCAATCCGTGCCTTTGTTAGATTATCAATACGATGAGTATGTTATTGTTGAACCAAAAAGAGAAACCTCTTATACAGATATGATACAAAAAATTGTTTTTGGAACCTATGGTAATGAAAAATTTGGATTTGTTCAATTTTTGGTTTTGGAAGTAAATGATGAAAGATTAAGAGAGGTAGATAATAATAATGTAGTATTAGACAAAGGAGAAAATTTAACTATTTCGTTTGAACCAACCCCAAAAGATTTTATAGTCTCTAGTGCCGTTATAAGAGTAAATGGGTATTATGTACCATACTCCTAATTTATTTTTTCTCAATGGAGTTTCCCCACCCTTGGTCATCTGTCTGAATGACCATCCCAAAAATCCCATCTTTCCTTGGAAATCCTTTGGGGTTTAGGTTTTCTTTAGCTTTATGAAAAACCCCCTTAATTTCAATTTCTCTTTCCTGTAATAAGCCTTTTTCTTTTAATTCATTCAGTTCTGTATTTTGTTTACATCTTTCTCCAAACTGATGATTGTGAGATGCCATAATAAGCCCTTCTTGATTTATTCCGTCGTTGAGGTAGAGTTGAAATTGACCGGTTTCATCTTCTTTTTTTGATTCAAAAAAATTATGTGAATCATATTGCCCAAAAGTTCTTACAAATTTTCCCTCATATTCTTCAGAATTTTTGTATAATTCCCCCATAGTTGTGTATTTACCATTCTCCAAATTTTTCCAAATTCCCAAATGTTCTTCTTGTTCTTCTTTATCACTTTCAATAATCTTATTAACTAAAGTAAGAAAACCTACACTACTTACTCCAATTACTCCTAACCCCCCAACAAATATTAAAGGCAAGGCTAAAGTTCTTAAAAGTCCTGTTGGCTTTTTTTCATAACTAATTAATTCATCTTTTTTTGTTTTATATACCATTTTTTATTTGGTTTGTATAATAACTCCTGATATCTCTTCTAATTCTTGATACCCCTTGGGGTTTGGGTTCTTGTATGCTCTAAAGAAAGTTCCTCCAATACAAATTTCTTTCTTTTCTTCTAGTTTATTCGCTTTATTTTTTAATTTATCAAAAATTTTCTTGTGCTCACAAGTTTCCCCAAAATTGTGGTTGTGAGAAATTTTTAATATAATTGGTTCGTTTCCTGATTGCTCTTTAATATATAAATTAAATTGGTTGGATTGATTCTTATTTTCTGCCTCAAAAAAATTGTGGTTGTGATATCCCCCATAGACTCTTACGAATTTTCCTTCATATTTTTCAGCATTTTCAATTAGATTTTCTAAGGATATTCCTTCTGTTTTTTCATCAGAGGCATCTTTAATTTGCAAGATTTCTTCATTAGAAAAGGATCGAATGCCCCCATTATCCAAAGCTGTTGCTATAGGCTCACTAAGTCCTTGTTGTCTATAATTCAAAGTTCCGGCAAACAAACTTCCAGCTAAAATCGCCCCTAAAACTATTTTGACTTTCCTTTTATCCATGAAAAAGGCAACTCGCTTATATTTATAAACTTTACTATTTTACTATTATGAAGTGATGATGAAGATGATTTAAAAAGAGGAAATTGAATGTTTGTAAAGTCATTTGTCTTAAGGTAATCAAGACATGTATCTTGAAAATAGAAAGATATTTAAATGGGAGTAATATTAATTACCATATGGTAAAAAAGATTACTAAAAACGAGATTATAGCTCAATTTATTAACAATTACGGCAGGAAATATTACTTAAGAGAGATGGCAGCTTTATTAAAAAAACCGCATCAAACAATAAAGCCTTATATTGAAAAGTTAGTTAAAGAAGGGATTTTGGTTAAAGTAAATAGAAAAAACATTGTAGAGTATGGTCTTAATTTTAAGAATAAGCAGGTCTATGACTACTTAATCATTTCTGAAAAAGAGAAATTAATGGAGAGATTAAATGAGGATACTCTTTTGAAAACCTTATTTGAAAAGCTTTTTGGTTTTTTCACAAGTAACATCTTTCTTATTTTTGGTTCATCAGCAGAGAAAATTCAAAAGGGATCAGATATTGATTTGTTAGTTATCGGGAAATCAAACATAAATAAAACTATAAAAGAATTTGAAGAAGTTTATAATAAAAAAGTGCATTTGGTTCAAGTTGATAGCTTATCAAATTTAAGTAACACTTTGACCATAGAAATATACAAAAAGCATCTTCTTTTTAGTAATACTGAAAGAATCATAAGGTTTTTTTGGGAGCAATATGAAAAAAATAACCTGGTGTAAAAAACAAGAATCTGGAATAAAAATTCAAGAGCCTAATGATAATCTTAGTCATGAATATTATAAAAACGCAGAAGAAAGCCTCAAGGTTTTAAGATGCATAAAAGAAACCCAGTCAAATATGTGGCTCGCAACCACAAAATATTATATTAAATATTTCGCGGCATATTCTCTTTTAATGAAAATTGGCATTAAATGTGAGGTTCATGATTGTACAATTGCGTTGGTCAAATTTCTTGAGGATGAAGGTGTAATAGAAAGGGGAATATCTGAAATGTTAGAAAAAGATAAAGAACTAAGAATAGATAACCAGTATTATCTTAAAAATAAACCAGTCAATATCAATTTTGATGAATTAACAGATTTTATTCTCTCAATTAAAGAAATTCTTGATTCTTTAAAGCCAGACAAAATAAAAGAATTAAGGGAAAAAATTCAGAAATTTTGAAATCCCATTAGATAATTCAAAGCTCCAGCAACCAAACTTCCAGCTAAAATTGCCCCTAAAACTATTTTGACTTTCCTTTTATCCATGAAAAAGGCAACTCGCTTGGATTTATAAACTTTGCTGGTTGGTATTGGGAAGTGGTTATGGGGAAGGGGGAAAAGGAGAAAAGTGAAGAGGTTTGAGAGTAAAAAAAATGGAAGGGGAAACTTTAAGACACTATGATGCCTTTTTTTATAGCCTCCTTCACAATAGAAATTTTGTTTTTCAGTTTGTTAAATTCTTCAGTTGTATAACATAAAAAGTCAACAGGATAATCTTCTGTCCAATATTCATAAAGTTGGGGCACTCTTTTATAACTGATAGTACCTTTAAATTTATCGCTTACAATTATTAAATCAAAATCGCTCCATTTGTGGGGTTTACCATTTGCTCTGCTCCCAAATAAAATAACTTTTTCTATTGGGATTTTTTTAGATGCTCTATTCTTAAATTCTTTTACAATATTCAAGCTTTTTTTCCGACCCATTTTAAAACCTCATGCGCTATATTTAAAAATTCTGAAGCATCTTTCTCTTTAAATTTTTCTGCTGGAATTTTATCTTCTATTATTCCATATCTAGATTCAGTGTATATACCTGAAAGTAGCTTTACTTTTTCTAATAAGTCAGCTGGCAATTCAGCCATTCTGCCTAAAACCACTAAATCATGAATTTTTATAAGTCTATTCTTTTTCTTGATTAATAGTGATTTAATTATTTTTTCAGTCGCTTGTTGAGACCAAAAAGCCGATGCATAATAATCCTTAGATTTTAAACTGTTCTCTGCAGTTTTAATATCTGCTTCTGCTTGTTTTAACCAATTTTTAAACTCATTAACCATAAATATTTTAAGAAATCAGCCTATAAAAATTTTTGTTTATTCCTTTTTTCAGCAAAACCTTCTTTTGGTTTTTTATAGCTGTATCTTTGAGGTTCATTTCTTCCTGTTCTTTGTTCTAAATTATCCATGAAAAAGGCAACTCGCTTATATTTATAAACTTTGCTGTTTTACTATTATGAAGTGGTTATGGGAAAGGGGGAAAAATAATAATTACAAATTTGAAAATAGAAGGTGTGTTAAATTAGGTATTACGGTTATCAAAAACTGGGATAGAGTATGAGTGAGAAAAAGATAAATTCTGAATAAGAAATATTTATAAAGAATACCATCTACCTACAAATATGGCATTAACAAATGAAAGTATAAGCAAAGATATTATTTCAATGAAAAGGGACTTAGAGTTAATAAAGCACCTTTTAGAAGAAGATTTTGAACTAAGTGATTATGCAAAAAAAGCTCTTAAAAAAGCAAGAGAAACTTCTGAAGAAGAATATGTTGCTTTAAAATGAGTTATCAGATAAAGTTACATCCAACTGTTTCTAAATTTCTTGATAAATGCGAGGTGCTTTTAAGTGAAAGAATAAAGTCAAAATTAAAATTGTTGATAGAAGACCCTTTTAGGTATCTTGAACATTACGAAGGAAATGATTATTTTAAACTTAGAATCGGTGATTATCGGGCGCTAATAGATGTTAATAAAGGAAGAAAAATTATTTTTATTCGTTATTTAAACCACAGAAAAAAGATATATAAAGAAACAAGATAAAATATCATATTCTTAAATTAATCAGGTTATTTATCTCCATTTCTAGTGTTAGATGTCACAGCAGTTTGTGATTGGCAGAGGTATAAGTGAGAAATTTAATACTAAGTAAGTTGCAAGCATGTGTCTTCTGAAAAAACCTTCTTTTGGTTTTTTATAGCTGTATCTTTGAGGTTCGTTTTTTCCTGTTCTTTGTTCTAAATTATCCATGGAAAAGGCAACTCGCTTATATTTATAAACTTTGCTATGTTTAACTACTATAAAGTTAAATAAAATAAAGAGTAGAGGATTCCCAGCAGGAATAATAAGAAGGGAATTTAATGGAAAACATTTAAATACTACTGGTTCATATATGGTGCATATGGTTCAAAAAAAGGACAATGTAATAGAAAGAAATTTAGAACTTGAGATTATTTTAGCTTTAATTAAAAGCAATATGCATTTAAGGGAGATTGCAAGAACAATAAGCAAACCACACTCTTCTGTTTTAAGGAAAATTAATAAATTACTGAAGGAAAATGTTTTGGATTATAAAAAAGAAGGAAAAAACAAAGTATTTTTCATAAAAAATAATTTAAATGCCAAAACTTATGTTTATTCTGCAGAGATTTATAAACTTAATAAGGTTTTAAATAAATATCCTAAATTGTCTATTATACTTGAAGATATTAAAAGAAATGTACCAAAAGGAATAATTATGCTTTTTGGAAGTTATGCAAAAGAAAATACTAAAAGAGAAAGTGATATTGATATCTATATAGAAACTGATGATAACAAAATCAAAAAAAAGGTTGAGGAATTAAACTCTAAAATAAGTGTTAAAATAGGTGGTTTTGATATTAACTCACTATTAATTAAAGAAATTATTAAAAATCATGTTATCATAAGAGGAGTAGAGGGATTTTATGAAAGAAATAAGTTTTTTGAGCAAACTTAAAAAAGAAGGTAAACTGGAATTAGTTGAACCGTCTAGTGAGATACAAGATTCCTATCTTTTAAAAGCAGATAACTGCCTTAAATCAGCAAGAATACTATCTAATAGTCAGCTCTATGAAAACTCAACTTCTGAAGCTTATTACTGCATGTATAATTCCCTTCTTGCTTTATTATTTAAAGTAGGAATAAAGTCTGAAAATCATTCTGCCTCCATAACTGTATTTAAAAAATTGTTTGATAACAATGATTTGTTCAAGATTATTTCATGGGCGAAAAAAGAAAGAATAGACAAGCAGTATTATGTTGAAACAAAGCAAATAATTAAGGCAAGCAGAGAATCGTGCAATGAGATGATAATTAAATCAGAAGACTTTTTAATAAAAATGAGGGTTTTAATAGATCAGATAGGCACAGAGAAAATTGATATTTTAAGAAATTGCTTTGAAAATTTATTTAAATAAAGTTTGTTAATGATAGATCAATAATTAAACATTGCCCCTAAAACTATCCTGGCTTTTCTTTTGTCTATCATACCCTTTTCTCTTGTCTCCTCTTTATAAGCTTTTTTGTAAGTTGCTATTGGAAAATGAGGAAAATGGAAAGAGGTGTTGGAAGAAAGAAGGGAAGTGGGGAAAATTAAGAAAAGGTAAAAATTAACAACAACCTTCATGCCTATAACTAAGTCATTTGTCTTAAGGTAATCAAGACATGTATCTTGAAAATAGAAAGATATTTAAATGGGAGTAATATTAATTACCATATGGTAAAAAAGATTACTAAAAACGAGATTATAGCTCAATTTATTAA
>Ga0209541_10006800_pt1 | contig 19397 bp, 17 predicted proteins | sample RifCSPlowO2_01_FD_184027 | JGI IMG/M metagenome (GOLD analysis project Ga0209541, IMG submission 184027) | Groundwater microbial communities from Rifle, Colorado - Rifle CSP2_plank lowO2_0.1 (SPAdes) (version 2) | ecosystem: Environmental > Aquatic > Deep subsurface > Groundwater | place... | reverse complement strand
AACGCTATTTGTAAAGAGTTAGTTATTCACAACCATTTAAGCTTGCTACATCGTATCAAATATGATACGATTGTGATATAAAAATGTTACGATTTTAAAATACTCTTATGGCTCAAAAAACCAATAAAAGACAGGACTTTATCGTTGAACTGCTTGAAAAACGCGGCGATCTTGCCATTTCTCAAGTCATTAAAGAAGTCTCGGAAAATGTGGAGAAAATATCAAAAATGACCGCCAATCGTGATTTAGATGGACTGATTAAACTCGGGCTCGTGCGGAGAGAAAGAAAAGGCCGAGCCGCCTTTTATCGCAATACCGAGCATTTTCGCCTGATCAAGAAAATACCGATTGATGAGTATTTTAAAAACGATCCGGAAAAAAGAGGGGCGCTGGATAAATTCAATTTCCACATTTTTGATTTTTTAAAAAATATTTTTACTGAAGATGAAAAAAAACTGCTTGAATTTTTGGATAAAGAATACCGGAATAACATCAAACGGCTTTCTCCGACAATTATCAAGAAAGAAGCCGAGCGCCTGATTATTGAATTCAGCTGGAAATCATCCCAAATAGAGGGCAATACTTACACTCTCCTGGAAACGGAAGCGCTGATTAAAGATAAACAGGAAGCCAAGGGCAGAAAAAAAGAGGAAGCGATTATGATTTTAAGCCATAAAAAAGCTCTGGATTTTATTTTCAAAAATAAAAGTGAATTTAAAACAGTCTCAATAAAAAAAATTGAACATATCCACTCAATCATCACGGAAGGATTGGGGATCCCGAAAAATATCAGAAAATCTCTCGTCGGGATCACGGGAACAGCGTATAAACCTCTTGATAATGAATGGCAAATCAGAGAAGCGCTGGAAAAAACATGCGAGCTGATCAATAAAGAAAAAGGTTTTTTTACCAAGTCAATAATCGCTTCAGCGATGATTGCTTACATCCAGCCGTTTGAGGACGGCAACAAGCGCACGGCGCGCATTTTAAGCAACGCTATTTTGCTGGCCGCCGGCGCCTGCCCGCTTTCTTACCGAAACGCTAATGAGACGGAATACAAAAAGGCGGTTCTTCTTTTTTTTGAACAAAACAACATCAGCTATTTCAAAAAGCTTTTCCTTGATCAATACGAATTCGCGGTGAAAAACTACTTCCGCGCTTAAAATACTTTCCTTATCTGATTCGCCAACTCGCAAAACTGCTCTCCTCTGTCAAATTCGTTTTTGAAGACGCCGAAGCTGGCGGCGCCGGGAGAAAGTAAAATTATGTCGCCGCGGAACGCCTGCTTCTGAGCGACGCGCACCGCTTCTTTCATACTAGAAACATCTTTATGGATTTTTTTTGAATCAAAACGAACTGGATTCCCGCTTTCGCGGGAATGACAATCACAGATATTTCGTAATTCTTTTATCATTTTATCCGACGCTTCTCCTTTGAATAAAATAAGAGTTTTGGCGAATTTTGGAATTTCTTTTGCCAGCTCGCGATAATCTAGTTTTTTATCCGCGCCGCCGGCGAGCAAAATCACATTACGATTGTCGAGCGCGCGCAGGGCGGCGATGGCCGCTTCGGGCGTGGTCGCGGTCGTGTCGTTGTAATATTTAACGCCATTTATTTCTCTCACAAATTCCAGCCGCCCGGGTACTCCTTTGAAATTCTCAACGGCTTTTTTAATGTCTTCTTTAGCAATACCGAGCGCTTCGCATGCTTTGACGGCAAACGCGATATTTTCTTTGTTGTGCTCCCCCAAAATCAGCGGACGCCACGACTTCGGAAAATATTTTTTACTTGTTTCAACAACATTGCTTCTTACTTTGCCTTTATAATATTTTTGAATGGCATCTTTGGCGCTTTTGCCGGTGATGAGCGTATCGCCATTTTTTTGATATTTAAAAATATTTGATTTGTCGCCGAAATATTTTTTAACGTCGCCTTTATAATAATTCAGATGATCTTGATAAAAATTCGTGAAAACGGCGACTCGCGGGCTAATTTTGGCGTCGCGGAACCCCTGAAGCTTCCAAGAATCAAGTTCCATTACCACTATATCCCCATCTTTTACCCCGTTAGAAGTAGCCGCGCCAGCGGTCCCAAAGGGACTCGCGATGGAGTCGCGAGCGCGACTTCTAACGGGGTTAACCTTTTCCAAAAGTGGCAAAGCCGCTTGTCCGCGCACATTGCCGGCGAGAAACACTCTCCGTTTCGCCTGCTTTAATACTTCGTAAATCAGATGCGTAACGGTTGACTTGCCTTTTGTCCCTGTAACACCGACTAAAATAATTTTCGGCGCTAACGCTAAAAAAAGAGTTTCGTCCGTTTTAATTTCAATGCCGTTTTTTATCGCCTCTTTCAAATAGATTGAATCAAGCGGCGCGCCAGCGGCGCGGATGACGAGGTCTTTATTCTGAAAATCGCGCAAGCGATGTCCGCCCAACACGAATGAAATATTTTTGTATTTTTTAAGCCGGGCGACACTTTCCTTGAGATCTTTCTCGTTTTTTGTATCAGTAGCGACAACTTTCGCGCTATAGCGCGCCAAAAACTCCGCGTCCTGAACGCCCCGGCCTTCCGGATTGATACCTATTACCGTTACTTTTTTATTTCTGAAATTTAAAACTCCCGAAGCGGCTGTATTTTTGCTCCGAGTTTGTTTAAGCGCGCGCATAGATCTTCATATCCTCGGTTAATGGAATAAACATTGCGTAAAATTGAAGTGCCTTTGGCGGCGAGCATCGCGACCAGAATAATCGCCGCCGGCCTCAAAGCGGGTGGGCAGACCACTTCCGCCGGTTTCAGATCGGTCGGCCCTTCAATATATACCCGGTGCGGGTCGGCCAGAATAACATTCGCTCCAAGCTTGGCCAGCTCCGTATAATACAGAGCGCGACTTTCAAAGACCCAATCGTGGATCAGCGTCCGGCCTTTGGCCTGCGTCGCTATAGGCACGAAAAACGGCAGATTATCAATGTTAAGCCCGGGGAACGGCCGGGCGTAGATTTTTTCCTCCAGCGCTTTCAATTTTGAAGGAAGTGTCTGAATATCAACCAGATTCGCGTGTCCGTTTCTCGCTTTATACTTTTTTAAAATTTTATACTTAAACCCCATTTTTTCCAGCTTCAACAATTCCAGTTCTAGAAAATCTATCGGGCACCGCTCAATCGTGATTGATGAATTGGTCGTTGCCGCGATGGACAAAAAAAGCATCGCTTCAATCGGATCTTCGCTCGGCGAATATTCAACCGCCGTGTTGATTTCCGATTTTCCGTGAACAACCAGAGTGGTCGTGCCGATGCCTTCTATTTTCACTCCCAATTTTTCTAAAAAGAAACATAAATCCTGCACCTGATAATTGGCTGAAGCGAATTTAATGACAGTCACCCCATCAACTTTGGCGGCCGTCATTAAAGCGTTTTCCGTCACCGTGTCGCCCGATTCGTAAAGCACGATTTCCGCCGGATGCAACTTGCCCGCCGAGACATGATAATTTCCTTTGTGGGCGACGATATCCACGCCCAGCTTTTCCAACGCGAAAAGATGCGGCCGGACCGTGCGCGTGCCGAGCTTACATCCGCCCGGGTAAGGAAGCTGGAATTTATCCAAAAGATGAACCAGTGGCCCTAGAAGCATTAAAACACTGCGCGTGCGCGCAGCCGATGCCGCATTTATATTTTCAATATAGATCTTTTTAGGAGGAATAATTTCGAGATCGCCTTCGCCAATCCACTTCACAGAAACGCCCAAGCTCAAAAGCACTTCTATTATCCTATTGACCTCCTCAATTCGTGGAATGTTTTTAAGAACGGTTTTCCCGGAGTTTAAAAGAGAGGCGCAAAGAAGCCCGACGGCGGCGTTTTTTGAAGTTTTAACCGTCGCCGCGCCGGAAAGTTTCCGACCGCCTTCAATTTTCAGATTAAGCGCTTCGCCGGACAAGCTGATGATGTTTTTGTTTAAAACCCTGCTGATTTTGGAAAGCATCTCGGTGCTGAAATTCTGCTCGCCTTTCTCCATCCGCGCCGCCGCGCTCTGGCTTGTCCCCAAAAGCTTAGCAAACTCCTCCTGCGTCAAACCTCTTTTATGCCGCAAATCCGCGATAAACTTCCCAATTTTCGCCTGTTCTTTGTTCTTCATAAAAACAATATATCATATGTGAGATATAAAAGCAAAAGGCAAGTTGTTGATAAACTTGTCTTTTGCGCTCTCAATATGCGCCAACTGGAAAAGCTTCGGGAAGCCGTAACCGCCCGATTAACCAAGCCATAGATATAATACCAAAAATCTCAAAATTTCAAAGTGTCAAAATCCAAAGTGACGAGCCTAAGAATCACGAAGATTCAAAAACTCTAAGTTTCCTTACCCGCGCTAAATTTTTGGACAAAATATTATTGAGGTTCAACTTCAATAGCATTATGGAAGTTCAACTTCCATAGTTTGGGAAATTAGTCCCAAAACTTAGGCGGGCTTGCGGAGACGGAAAATAAACTTATTGTCAGGACGCCACTCATAGCCCGGAGACGTCCAATCGCCGTGCAACCACAAGCCGTCCTCATACCGTGCCAAGTAGAAACCGCGCGGGTAGCCGTCGCGGTCGATAATTTGTTTCATACCAATCCGAAACCACTCGCCCATTGGCTGATTCAAATATTTAAGGCGATAATACGGTCCGGTTTCCGGCGGACAGAGCTCCAACCCCAATTCTTCAATACGCCTGTAAATTTCATCCGCTGTCGGGTATTTATTTTTGGGAAAACCGAGATCTCCGACTTTGAGTCGGATGAGAATTTCCGATTCCGATTCTTTGAGTGTGGTAAAATCTTCGCTCTTTAGTATACCCATCGCGGAGCCGCCGATATTGATATGCTTCTCGCTCACTTCTTTGATAAGCGCTTCCGCGTCTTTCCCGCCGATTTCAATAGTTTCTTTACGGATGCGGCCTTCGGGAAATGACGTATAGATATGCTCAAGATCTTCGGGAAACTTTTGGAAAATACCCGGCGCGAGCTCTCCGACATACGCTTTGGTGTTTTCGTTGATTTCATCGGGGGTTCGGGCGATTTCGTCTTTGGCGCATTCAAATATAATCGGCATGTCTTCTTCTGTGTTTCTTTGAGCGCGGAGCTCGGCAATGCGCGGGTCTTTTTTGTAGCCGAAACCTTCTATGGGCGAATCTATTTCATAAAGAAAAACAAGGTCGTCTTTGGTGAGCTCCGGGTTAAGATAAGTTTTTTCTTTTGTTTTCTTATCAATCTTGTAACAATGCTCATACAGTTCGGTGATTTTTTTCATATCCGCGTCTTTCTTGACAAACGATTCGCCGTTTTTAATCGTTGCCAACCGCTCCTTGATGATGTCCGTCTTGGCAATTTCCGGGTCAATATCTTCATTGGGATTGTATGTTCCGCGCAGTTCATAGGCGCCCGCCTTCGGTTTTATGGCAATAGCGGCGCGCGGCCAGACCGGCTCTCCGGCGCGGTTGTTGGAGAAATACACCTGCACATCGCCTTGTTTAAGATACCCACTCGCGTTGCCTATGTTTCCCAGACACAGAAACGCGCGCTTTCCGGCAAAGGCATTGACGAGCTCGCGCGGATCGCCGCCCTGACTGAAAACGCGCCATTCCCCGTCGGTGATTTCAAGCGCCTTGTCTTTACTCGCTTCTTTGTCCAGATACCGCATCGCCTCGGCGTACATACTGCCAAAATCTTTGTTTCTTTTTATCAAGTCAAGCAGTTCGGAATGATACGGACCAGTATCTCCCTGATGATGGACGGCTTCCAATGCCCCCATCACCATAGAAAGGGCTTCGTGATCTATCTGGCGAAATGAGGCGGTGGTTGATTTTTCCCGGTCGCTGAAACGGTATGCTTTTTCATCAAACTTTCCCGTTTTCAATATCCCCTGCGCCACAAAATACTTGATATCGGCCGAGTAGTGGCAATTATCGCCGGCAAGGTGGTCAATCCAGGCGTCCAGACTTTTCCTTTGCGCTTCCTGCGTGTCGGCCACGGCTTTTTGCTTGTCTTTCGGGCTGAATTCAATCTCTCCCATTCCGCGCTCTTTGGCTTCCTGTTTTTGATGTTCAAAATAACTTTCAGGGAAATTCTCGTCTTTGACGATCACCGCCGGATACAAAAACTTTTCCTTAAAAATATCCGTTCGCCGCTCTCTGGTCTTTGTGTCCGGATGCGTAAAAATCTCTTCCAACCGCTCAATATACGCCTCTATTCGTTTTGAGCGATCTTCAAAAATCCCCTCTTCGCCGGTTCGGATCTCTTTTCTTTTAGCCGCGTCCTTGGCTTCTGATTTGTCTTGAACTTTGTATTGTTCCAAAAAGTGTTTTTCAAAGTTTTCCATAAATTCAATTAATAATTTAAATTTTATCCCGACAAAAGCTCGTTACTTTAATTTATAATAAGTGGCTTTTCCCCTGCCTACCATGACAATCAGTCCAAGGCCAATCAGTTTATTAAAATCAAGATTTCTTGTTGGTTTAGCCCGCTTGGTCAGCATTGAATAATCTTTGTCGGTGATATATCCTTTCTCTTTAATATATTCTAATATCACTTTGTGATGATCTTTGACATCGGGAGAAACAGCCTCTCTTTCCAATTCTTTTTTCACCCTCAATAACTCATCAATTATGCCGTCGGTAAAATATTCCAGCCACGGCGTAAAATTAATTTTATCTTTTATGTCGTAATAATTGCCGGCCAAACCGACTTCGGAAAAATATCTGCCGACATTTCTGTTGTAATAATTTTCAAAACTGAACAAATTGAAAGTATTAAGTCCCATCTTCGCCAGCAATACCTTGGCGACAAGGCGCGCCGTCCGGCCATTGCCGTCAATAAAAGGATGTAAAATGACAAACTGCTTATGAAAAATGCCGGCCAATATCAGCGGATCAATAGTTTTTGAATTTATCTCCAAATAATGAAATAATTCTTTTAATAATTTCAGCACCTCTTTGTGGTCAGGCGGCCAATAAATAGTTCGGCGCGTTTTCGGGTCGTTCACGAAAACCGGCTCCTGGCGAATATGACCGTAGCGATATTTTTCAATTAATCCATCGGTGACAATTTTCTGGATTTTTATTATCAAGCCGGCATCAATTGCAATTTTTTTTATCTTAATCAAGCCATCAAGCTCGATCAAAGCCTTATTATAATTTAAAACTTCTTTCTCGCTGTCGCGAATATTTTCCGGCCTGTTTTTTAAAATTCTCTTAACATCGGTGAGCGGCAGAGGATTGCCCTCAATGCTGGTTGAAGAAAAAGCCGATATCTCCCGCGCCCGCTTTTCCATTTCTGCCAGAACAAGCCGAGGAAAACTTTTGCTGTTCAAATCAGTGATAATCTCGGCAATACGCTTGATATTGCCAAGTAGTTTATTGGTTATTGTATATTTTGGATCAAACATAGAAAATATAAGTATTAGGTATGGACGTATTATAGACGATTGATAGACGAACGTCAATTTACTCAACAACCTCTATCCCCCCAACTGCTTCGCTTATTAGTTTGTCCTCGTCCAATTTCTTTTCAATTTCCAAAATCACTTCCAGCTTGGCTCGCGTTTCTGGGTGTTCTGGAAGGAATAAAGAACAACAATCATCGTATGGACGAGCGGAGATTTCATAAGTGCCGATTTGGCGGGCAGTGTCTATAATGTCTTCTTTGTTTGTGCCAATGAGCGGGCGGAAAATCGGCATTATTGTCGCCTGCGATATGACGCCGATGTTTTCCAGCGTCTGTGAAGCGACTTGCCCGAGCGAATCACCCGTTACCAATGCGCCGTAATTCTCTTTCCGCGCGATTTGCTCCGCGATTCTCATCATAAACCGCCGATACAAAACCACGCGAGAACGCGCGTCTTCCGATTTCACGGAAATTTCTTTTTGAATGTCTAAAAACGGAATCAAAAAAAGTTTTGACGAGAATTGATATTGATTCAAAACTTTCACGATCTCCCACACATTTTCCTGCGACTCTTTGGATGTCTGCGGGTAGCTGTGAAAATGAATAAAATCAACCCGGCACCCGCGCCGCATCAACTGCCAGGAAGCCACCGGCGAATCAAAGCCGGAGGAAAGCAAAGACAAAACTTTCCCCGCCGTGCCGACCGGCAAGCCGCCTGGCCCCTTTTCTTTCTCAAAATACAAAAACGCGCTATCCGACACTATTTCTACAAAGCAGTTTAAATCAGGATTTTCCAAGTCAACTTTTTTGCCGAGCTTCCGGACTATCAACGCGCCCAGTTTTTCATTCACTTCCTGCGAAGTCAAAAGATAATTCTTGTCGGCTCTTTTGGCCGTAACGCGAAATGTTTTAAACCCCGCTAGAGAACGCCGCGCCAATAGGCGCGACTTCAGTCGCTTGTGGCGACTTTTCTCTAACGGGGTAAAGTCTTTGTTTTTTAAAATTTCTAGAGTTTGCTCTGCCAGCTTTTCAAAATCAGATGGGAGCGCGAAAGCAAAAGAAAAATTGGCGACGCCGAACACGCGCCGCACGCTCTCTTTTATCAATTTTTCATCCGCTTCTCCTTTCAGCCCTACCACGATCCTCCCGAATAAAATATCGGCCCGAGTGATAGCCGATTCCGGAACGGACATTTTAATGTTTTTCAGCAAGGCGCGTTCAAAAAAAGGGCGGTTGCGCCCTTTTAAAGAAATTTCGTGATAATGAATGAGTATGTGTTTTTTATAATTCATTTTCCGTCTAATTTTTTCTCTATGCGCTCCAGGCGCTCCATCACTTCATCAAGACCGAGCTGGTCTTTAATGCCGGCCAGCAAATCGTCGTTGGGCGATACTTTGGCGTATTCTTTTATAAAAAACGAGACAACGGAAGCAATAAGAATGCTATAAACGGCAAAACCGATGGTCATCAAAGCCACTCCGACCACTTTCCCGCCCGTAGTCGCGATATAGGCGTTGCTACCGGCGGTGGTGAGATAATTCACGGACCACCAGATCGCGTCGCCGAAAGTGCGGATATCGGAATGTGCGTCTTGCCCTTCAAAATAAAAAACGATATCGGCGCCGGCTAAAACCACCACGGTGATGAAAATGAAATAATAAACAAAATTAAGACTGGCTTTGCCCAACAAACCGAGCGCTCGATCGGAGAGTAAAACGATCGGAAATCTCAAAACGCGCAAAATTTTAAACACTCTTAATGCCGGCGTCACGATCACCAAAAGATCAAACGCGTGCATCTTTAGATAATCAGTCTTATTCTCCGCGATGAAAAAATTTATGGCGAATTCTATCGTAAACACGAACCATAAAACCAGGTAATAAGACTTAAAAACAGCGTTCACGGCCAGCGACAAATCCATCGTCAGTTCCACGATGATCATCGGAATCAGTGGCACAGACAAAATCCACAAAAGCATATCCAATTTTTCCGCGACTCTTCTTGTTTTCATTTTTCAATATGAATTCTTGTGATCGTATCGCCCATTTGAATTTTCCGGACCGCGTCCATCCCCTCCGTAACGTACCCGAACACGGCGTAATTGCCGTCCAGAAAACTTTGCGCGCCGTTGGTGATGTAGAATTGCGAACTGGCCGAATTGGGATCCATCGCCCGCGCCATCGCGAGCGCGCCGTCTTTGTGCGGCAAGGCGACCGAGCAAGTCACCGTCTTGCCTTCATTAGCAGTACCGTCAGCGCATTTGATTTCAAGCGTAATGTTAGTGCCCGACCCGCCTGTGCCATCGCCTTTGGGATCGCCGCCCTGAATGACAAAATTCGGCTCCACCCGATGAAACTTAAGCTCGTCGTAAAACTTCCTATCAGCCAAGTCTATAAAATTTTGAACGGTTTTGGGCGCGTCTTTGGGGCGCAGCTCCGCCTTAATCACGCCTTGGCTGGTTTCTATTACCGCGACCGGATTTTTGCTCGCGCTTGCCGTTTGAGTTTGATTTTCTTCTCTCTCAACCGACGGTTCGTTTTTTGTCATATAATAATATCCGCCAATAATTAAGACGGCTAATATAATGATAATTATAACTTTGTTATTATTCATGGTTATTATTGTTACTAAATAATATTTCTCAGAATATGGCGAGGTCGGGTTTCCAACAACGGGAATAATACATAACTCCTGTGCTTACTTCAAGGACAAATAGCCCCGATATTTATAGAGAGGCAGCAGGCGGAAGCCCGACCTCGTCCCCTATTTTAATATTTTTTTCTTTGACGAATCCAGCGTTCACTTCCAGCACGAAATTCGCTTCGGCTTGCGGAGTAACGGTATAGTTGGGTGAAGTTTTAAAATCCGGCATATTTTCGCTGATATCAACCACTTGACTATCTTTTATCCAGATGATATCAATCGGGAAAAGCATATCTTTATTCCAAAATGAATACTTGCTCGAGCTGTCAAATACAAAAAACATTCCTGTGCCGGCATCTAATTTTTCGCGCCCGCTCAAACCGGTATGTTTTTCGGCGTCCGATTTGACCACTTCGGCCATTACCTCCGCTTCGCCTATTTTGATTTTAACAATCGCGTCATCGGCCAGAACAGCTTTGCCGGAGAGTTTTTTATTTAACGGCGCGTTCAGTGAAACAACCTCGTTCTGCGTCTGGTTTATTTTTTTCTTCGCGGTATAGAAAAACAGCACCGCGATTATCCCCAAAAACAAAAGCAGCAAAAGAAAAATTTTGTGCTCTCCGCGTTGTAATTTATTTCCTGTCATAGAGCATATCTTTAATAGTTACAAGCACTTCCGCTTGTTCATCCCAAGGGATGGATTCTTCGCCGACCACCATCGTTTGCTCCGTTCCTTTCCCTAAAAATAACACAAGATCGTTCCAGCGCGCAACATTCACCGCGCGCGCGATCGCTTTTTTCCGATCATAAATCGTTTCTAAAACGCCGGGGAAATTGGCCACCTTGACACCCTCTTCAATGGAACCGCAAATCACGGCCGGATTTTCGTCGTAAGGGTCTTCGTTGGTGAGAATAATATAATCGGCGTATCGCGCGGCGATTTTGCCCATTTCCGGCCTTTTCCATTTGTCGCGCCCGCCGCCCGCCGAACCGAATACGGCGATGACCCGACCGTGCGGCTTTTTGATCAACTGAACCGCCTTAAAAACCGCTTCAAAAGAAGACGGGGTGTGCGCCAAATCAATGACCGCGGTGAATTTCTGGCCGGAATTGATAAACTTCATCCGACCGGCGATTTCCTCTATCTTGCGCAAAGCGGCGCGCGCCGCCGAAAAATCAACTCCCAAGCTTTTGGCCGTTACCGCCGCGCAAACAGCGTTGTAAATATTGAAATCTCCCAAAAGCGGCATTTCAAAATTTTCTCCTTCCAAATTAAAACTAATGCCGGTAGCACTGCTTTTTAATTCCGTAACGCTAAAACACAGAGCACCCTTTTCCTTTGCTGTTACGCATTTGCCCTCCGCGCTGAAGCCGTATTTTTTATCGGCGTGAAATCCGGAATAATAGTCAACACTTCCGTCGTCAAAATTCAGGACGGAAATCTTTTCAATCGCTTTGCCGCCGATGATTTTTTTGTCGGCATACGCCAGCGCGGCAAACAATTGCCCTTTGGCGCGCTTGTAGTTCTCAAACCCGCCATGCGCCTCAATATGCTCCGGCGACAGATTGGTGAAAACCGCGGCGTCAAAATTGATAAACTTGTGGCGAAACTGCTTGATGCCTTCGGAAGTCGTTTCTATGATCGCGTGCGTACAGCCGGCTTGTTTGGCTTGATACAAAAATTGCTGCAGTTTAAAACGCCCCGACATCGTCATATGATACGGATTCAGCCATTCATTTTCTTTGATCTTAAACATCAGGGACGATGACACCGCCACCTTCACGCCCGCTTCTTCCAAAACGCGCGAAAGCATAAAAATGGTACTGGACTTGCCTTTGGTGCCGGTCACGCCTATCACGACCATTGATTCGGACGGAAAACGATACCAAAGCGCCGCTAAAAACGCCAGCGACATATGGTAAGCGGAAAGCGCGAAAGCGGGAGTGATTGATTTGATTAAGGATTTGGGAGACATGTATCAAATTTCTAATTTCTAAATCTTAATTTCTAAATAATTTCCAATGACTCAATTTTCAAATAGTAATAACAACGAAAATAATATTAGAAATTAGGATTTAGGAATTAGTAATTTTCTTACTATCCTATACCCATTATACCACAATTTATTAAACACTAAATCATACGCTCCTGAATACTCCGCGACGCGCCCGCCAAAACCCTCTTTAAACCGCGAAAAACCGAGCCATTTTTTAACTTGGTTCTTGTCGGTGCGCGGGGTAACAATCCCCCAGAAGTCGTATTCGGCAAAGCCAAGTCGCTTGGCGTCGCGCATTATCTCCCAGTGCAAAAGATATGGTGCCATAATGTTCCGGTATTGCCCCGATGAAGCGCCGTGCAAAAATGTCGCGCGCCCGCCGAAAAACCCGACCAAAGCCGCCGCCGCCACGCCTCCTTTGTAATAAGCGAAATAAAGTTTCTGGGAAAGAGAGTTGGCTTGCGGCGAAACCGGCTTTCCCAAAAAAAGATCCATCATATTAAGGTAGTATTTCCCTCCGTGCGTCCGGAAGCCGTTGCGCATGGCCGTTTCTTCCAAAAGAGAAACAAAAATTTTCGGGTCCATCGCGCCGGAATCTAAACTAACAATCTTCACGCCGTGCTTTTGCGCCACTTTTATGTTATACCTCGTCTTTTGCTTCATTCGCGCCAATATATCGTCTTCCGGCGAGGTTAAATCCATAATCATCGTTTCGCGCGCCTGAATATCTTTGGCTGACTTTTTAAAACCAAGGGCGATCGGGTCAATATCGCCCCACTCCTTGTCCGTTTCCACTTTCAGAAAGATAATCCCGCTTTTTTTGCTCGCCAATTTTTTCAATTCCGCGATAAAAAAATCAAAAACTTCTTCATCACGGCCGGGTTGCGACAGATTAAAAACCGGCCCGTAAGGAATATACAAATAGCTTTTTCCCAAAGGCAGAGCGTGTTTGAAAATCTGCGCCACGAGTATAATCCGGCCGCTTTCTTTCACGATCACCCGCGTCACATCATGGCCCGACATCTGCTGAAAATTCCCCCACTCATACGACTGCAAAAAACTCCCGCGATTTTCCACCGCGAATTCATTCCACTCTTCTTTTTTAATTAAAGAATTAAATAAAAATTCCATCATTGCAATAAATTCGTGATTATTTTTATCATTACTTCTTTATCTTTGGGATTGCTGATCGCGATTAAAAGCGCCAGAGCGACTAAAGCGTTGTCATTAATTTTCTTTTCGCCGGATTCCCTGTAAAGAAAATTATTTTTATCCAGAAAATAAACAAATAGGAACGAAGCGGTGCGTTTATTGCCATCGGCGAGCGGATGATCTTTAATGATGAAATACAGAAGATGCGCCGCTTTTTCTTCCAGCGAAGAGTAAAGCTCTCTGCCGCCGAATGTTTGATAAATATTGCCGATAATTCCTTTTAGCTTGTCTCCGTATTCCTGCCCGAAAAGATCGCCTGCTTCTTTTTTAGCAATTAAATCATTTTTGAGCGCCGTTATTACTTTTCTCGCCTCCTCATAGTTTAAAATAAATTTCTCTTTTCCCTTTTTTGAAACGCTCAATTTATCTTTGTCGTATTGTTCCAGTAAAGTGAGTGTCTTTGAATAATTAGCAAGTAAATCAAAGATTTCTTGTTCTTGGCCTGATAATAATTCGTATTTTGATTTTTCCCGTAAAAAAGAAATGGCGCTTTGCAGTTCTTTGAATTTTTCTTGAGCATTTAACAATCTTTTTTCATTAATCGCGTAACCATTGATCAAATATTTTTTTAACGTATTGGTCGCCCAAACGCGAAATTGCGTGGCGCGCTTGGAATTAACCCTATAACCGACAGAGATAATCACATCAAGATTATAAAATTTAACCGGCTTGTCAGAATCAGCAATGTGCATTTTTTGCACATTGCTTTTTTCAACAAGTTCGCCTTCTTTAAAAATATTCCGCAAATGTTTCGTGATCACGCTTCTTTCCGCGCCAAAAAGCCGCGCTATTTGCGCCTGCGTCAGCCAGATTGTTTCTTTTTCAAGCCGCACTTCCAATTCCGGCCCTTTGGCGGTCTGATAAATAACAATGCTATTTTTTTGCAGATCTTTTTTCATCATAAGTTATCTCACCAATAATTTTATCTTTGTTCTCCGTCGGGTTTTATCTCGTACACCTGATACAACGCATCCTCGCCTTCGTCGTAATAATCCGGCGTCAACGCTTCCTCAATGAGCTTCACACCCATTTGTTCCAAATCGGCGCGATGGACGCTCCATAAATCTCTGCGAATTCTCCCGCAAATGCATATCCAGCAAAACCGGCTTATTATCTCTTCGGGCTTTTTCTTTCAACTTGTCAATAAAATTCTTTAACATCTCCCACCCAACGCCCTGCCCTTGCGCTTCGGGCGCGACAGCAATATCTTCCAGATAAACGCAAGCATCTCCCTCGTCAGTCTCATCTTCCACCGCGATAATATAACCGATGATTTCTTCAGCTTTACTGCCCGGCTCTTTACCGGTGATGATAATTGAATATGCCAAGCCATTGCCTTCTTTTATGTCTTCTATCATCGCTTGACCGGAGATCAAATCAGTGCCGGCGTATATTTTCCGTTCTAGCTGTTTTATCTTGATAAAGCAGTCCAGTATAATGTCGCTATTTACTCTTTAGGATATATTCTCATTTCTATTAATCTTTTTAATTTCTTCGTGGGACATTAGTTTTGGCCAAAGAAGATTACCTTCGATGTCGTAAATTGGGATAAGAAGTTCTTTTTTATTGCTATAAACCCTTTTCATAATAGTCGCAATATTTTCAACCATTTGTCTCATTGTTGAGTTTTCAAGTTCTTTTTTTCTTAAAAACCCTACCTTATCTTGTATAACTATACCACGAAAAAAACGGGGTGCTATCCTATTGGCAAGAGTGAATCCAGCGACCGAATTCGTAATGGGTAAATCGTTTTTTCGAGAATGCTCTACTTCTATTCTGAAAGTATTGATTTCTTGTTTTTTATAATGCCTTGCCTCTTTAAATTTCACTAAATCAAAGATTAAATATATTTTACCCAAACTACCCCACGTATTATAACCCATTTCTAATATTTCATCGCTTGGTAATTTTAATTTTGTCCTTAAATCATTTACATTTCTTTTTATTTCCTTGGCATCAGCCGTTCTACTAACAATATTAAAATAAACTATCCTGGCATTTTTTATTTTCCGTATATTTTTCAGCCAAATCTCTTTGCGTTTAAGATCACTCTTGATGTCATCATCTTCATACGACGATCCTAATAAACCATCTTTTAATATGTCATTCAATTGAACATAATTATCAATGCTTAGATCGGTGGAAACACCACCGCCCTTTTCACCGCTTCCCTTATATTGCCCAATCACAGAATAAGGAGTATATTCTGTATCCAGATCTTGAATTTTTCTCATGATTATTTCAATAACTTTTGGAGACAATTCCTTTTCCATTACCTCCTCCCCAATAAATTCTATGGATTTTTTCAAATTAACAACTTCTTGTTGTATTTCTGGTGCAAGAAAAACTTCATCGGGTAACAAAAAACTGTCTTGAATTTTAATAATTTGTTGGATATCGTCCTTTCTCACTAACTGAATTAAACATTTTTTCGCCGCCTCTTGTATTTCTGATGAATGTAGATATTCTAATGATAATAGTGGATATTTTATCTTTAAATCAAGCGCTGTGAAATCTGACCCACTTGCTAATTGTTTAATAACGGCTTTTTTTACGACTTCTCGAACCTCCTCAATAGAAAGATGAAATTTATTGATGATTTCTTTTGCCTTAAACCCAGGAGCTTTCGAACCAACCATATTTAAATATAAACCATTCTTTATGGATTCTTGAATGATCTCCTGAGATGTCTTAAATTGGTCATGTAATTCCTTTGTGAGATCATCGGCTTTCTGTAAAAAATTTTCTGATATATTCAGCCCCGGGTAATGGGCTGGCAAACTTAGTAAGTATTCGATTTCCCTTAGTTCCCTAGAGATATTTTTCTGAATTTCACCACCTCTTCTTGTTCCGGCGTTAAAATTATCTCTTGTTGTTTTTTTGCGTCGTCAATCTGCTCCGATGTTTCTTGCTTGTCCGCCATAGCTTCAGCGACGGCGGAAGCGGCGGCGGAATAATGACGGCCAGTTGGTTTTTCGTCCGCGCCGGCAAGTGCGCGGGCTTTCTTGTGGATGTCCGCCATTTCTTCTTGAGCATCGCCAATAACCGCCTCTTTTTCTTCTTGAGGCAATTGTTCAATTTTTTGCTGGTCTTCAATTTTAGAAAAGTCGTATTTTTCGGACATATTTTAAAACCTATTATAAATCCATTCTACATAATGAAATCCAAATAATTTTCCGAGGTGATAACTTCATATGTCGCGTTTTGATAAACACCAGTCCAATCTTTCGGCGCTTTAGGAAGCTTATTAGCATTCCATTTAAATTCATAACCGAAAAGCTTACCATCCCGTTCTTCCACGAGATCTATTTCTTTTTGGTCGTATGTCCGCCAAAAATACTGATTGGCGTATATTTTGTTATACGCTCTTTTTTTCATCCGTTCTGCCATTAAAAAATTTTCCCAAAGAGCTCCGGCATCATTACGAAGGCTAAGCGGATTAAAATTTTGTATTAAACTATTGCGAATGCCCACGTCATAAAAATATATCTTTTTGAGTTTTCGTATCTCGGTTCTTTTATTTGAAAAATACGGCGCCAAGCGAAAAATAATATAATTTTTTTCCAGAAGATCAATATATTTCTCAACCGTATTTTTATCTATGCCCAGCATTTGCGCCAACTCCGTATATGACGCTTCCGAACCGATTTGCAACGCAAGCGCTTTGAGAAGATTTCTAATGACATCCGAATTACGTATCGCCTGAAATTCCAACACATCCTTATAAAGCTGGCTTGACGCAAGCTCTTCCAGCACGTCTCTTTTGCCGACAAAATCTTTTTGATTTGCCACGTCAGGATAACTGCCATATAAAAGATGCGTCTCAAGTTCTTTTGAAATTTTGAGCGCGTCTTTGTCAGGATACAATTCCATAAAACTGAGCGGGTAGAGTGTGTAGACATACTTTCTTCCGGTCAGCGCTTCTTGCGTTTGGTCTAAAAGATTAAAACTTGAAGAGCCGGTAACCAGCACTTGTTTTATATTTTTATACCTGTCAACCAAAAGCTTAATTGTCTGCCCGATTGTTTTTACTTTTTGCCCTTCGTCAATAAAAATAATATCGGCGTCCCCGACAATCCTTTCTAAAAACTCAATATCTTTATCCGAAATCAGATCTCGATCAGTCGGGTTATCACAATTTATTGTCTTCGTTTTTTTCCCATCTCTTTCAAATTCAGCAACAATATGTTCCGACAAAGTCGTTTTCCCCACTTGTCGCGGACCGATTAAAATAATTGCTTTCCCGCTAAAAAATCTGTTTTTTAACTCGTCTTTTATGGTTCTTTTATTGGTTTTTTGCATAATTTATCAAATATAGTGAATATATTCACTATATTATGCCGAATTTAGTGAATAGTCAATATTACACACTATATAACCGTGAAAAGTTCTTATTTTTCAATGATTTTTCACGATTATGCAATGTTTAGCGCCTAAGGCGCTAAACATTCGCTATCTCCCCAATATCTTCATCGCTTCTTTGACGCGGAGTTCGGTGGCGGTGATTTCGCGGGGGACGCGACGGAGAGCTTCGCGCGCTTCCCGGGCGCTCCAGCCGAGAGCCACGAGCGCTTCAATCGGCTCGGCGTCCAGAGCGGCTGAGGCGTCTTCAATGTCAAAGCTTAATTTGCGCACTTTTTCCTTTAGCTCCAGCACGATCTTTTGCGCCGTTTTGAGACCGATGCCGGATATCTTGGTGAGAAATTCAATGTCTTCGCGTAATATCGCGCCAGCGATAACGCTCGGCTGATCAAGTGAAATGATCGTCAAAGCCGCTTTCGGCCCTATGCCGGAAATGGTGATTAAAAGCTCAAAAAATTCCAGCTCGGCCGGCGTAAAAAACCCATAAAGCGCCAGCGCGTCTTCTTTCACGTGAAGATAAGTGAATATTTTGACCGCTTCGCCGATTTGTGGTATTTTGTGGGAACTATTAGACGGCAAAAAAACGCGGTATCCAACCCCGCCCGCCGACACCACTATCCATTTGTCGTTATTGAAAATCAGATTGCCTTCTAAATAAGAGATCATGAGAAGATTGCGGTTGTTATTTTCTGTCATTCCCACGAAAGTGGGAATCCAGGATTTAACTAATCCTCGTCTGGATCCCCGCTTTCGCGGGGATGACAATTTACTCCAATCATACATTAAAATACCTTCTTACTCAAATGCCATTATTTAAAATAAAATCTCTTTTCGCGCCCGCTGGCGATCAGCCCCAGGCGATTGAAAAACTCTCAAAAGGAGTCGCGAGTAACGCGCCGCATCAGACGCTTCTGGGCGTGACCGGCTCGGGCAAAACATTCACCGTCGCCAATGTGATCGCGCGCGCGCAAAAACCGACGCTCGTCATCTCGCACAACAAAACGCTCGCCTACCAGCTTTATCAGGAATTCAAAGAATTTATGCCGGAAAATTCCGTCCATTATTTCGTCAGCTACTACGACTACTATCAGCCGGAAGCGTATATCCCGCAAACCGATACATACATAGACAAAGACGTGAAAATCAACGAAGAGCTGGACCGCTTGCGCCACGAAGCGACGCAGGCGATTTTAAGCCGCGACAACACGATCGTGGTCGCCTCCGTCTCCTGTATTTACAACATCGGTTCGCCGGCGAGCTACGAAAAATTGAGCTTAGCCGTTTCCGCCGGCCAAATCATACCGCAAAAAGAATTGCTCAAACATCTAGTCGCCCTGCAATACAAGCGCAACGAAATAGAAAAAATGCCGGGCATTTTCCGGCACAAAGGAGAAATTGTGGAAGTATATCCGCCCGCCGGCAATGAAGTGATTAGAATTATATTTAATAAAAACACAGTTGAAAAAATACTGGTTTCCGCCGACCCGACGCGCGCTTCGTGGCGAGAGCAAGAGACAACCCGAATCTTTCCGGCTAAATTCTGGCTGTCGGAACAAAAAATACTCCCGCTTGCGTCCGCCAATATCAAAAACGAACTGCAAAAACAAATCGCCAAATTCAAAAAAGAAGGCAAACTGCTGGAAGCCCAGCGCATTGAACAAAGAACCGGCTTTGATCTGGAAATGCTCAAAAGCACCGGCTACTGCCACGGCATAGAAAACTATTCGCGTCATATGGAATTCCGCGAGCCGGACTCCCCGCCTAATAC
>Ga0209541_10006799_pt1 | contig 19398 bp, 25 predicted proteins | sample RifCSPlowO2_01_FD_184027 | JGI IMG/M metagenome (GOLD analysis project Ga0209541, IMG submission 184027) | Groundwater microbial communities from Rifle, Colorado - Rifle CSP2_plank lowO2_0.1 (SPAdes) (version 2) | ecosystem: Environmental > Aquatic > Deep subsurface > Groundwater | place... | reverse complement strand
CTGAATTCATTCCTGTCAAACATATCATTCCTTATCACTTTTCCCTGTATTTTTAACTGTTTCCCCAGCACTTCATCCCTGAATTCATCACTGTTTTTTAAGGTTTGCGGGTTTTCAGTCAGCTTGTTTGCATTTTCGTTGAACAATACAACCCTTATATTTTCTGTTCCATCATCAACATAAACATTTACAATCGGGACCTCTTTTTTTTCTACAATGCCGTGAACCTCGCATCTTCCCTCTTCATTTATCTTTTTCCTGCATTCAGGGCAGCTGTCATAAAATCTTGGTTCGAATGCCTGAACAATCGTCCCTTCTATGATAACATAATCATTTTGCTCCAGGTCTTTTATTTTTTTAGTTGTTAAGTTCTGGCTTGCACTATAGTTTATCACACTGATTTTTTCATTTGAATATTCCAAAGAAGACTTGTTTCCAAGATGAACCTCCTTGAATCCATTATTCTCCTTGACATACGCATTCTTAACCATAATCACTTTTTCTTCCTTAAGCCTATTTTCTTCAAGTTCCGAGATATGGATAGTGTCCCATAAAACCAGCCTGCATGTTCCAGTATCATCACCAATCAATAATGAGGCTACTTTTCCCTTCCTGTTATCTTTTTGAAATTCACGAATTCCATAACTGCTTATTACCTTAGCAAGAACATCAATAGAATTCATTCCGGAAACAAGATCTTTTATCTTCTGCTTTCCCTCTATCTTATCATATAACTTCACTTTAAGCTCATTAGCTATAATATGGGCTGCCCCCTCTTTTGAGATTAAGTCTGACAGCTGCTTTAGCTTGTTATGAACCAAAGATTCTATCTCTGATGCTGGTTTTTTTGTTTGTGATTGTATTTTTTCAAGAATTTGCTCATATGACAGCTTAATCATACTAATGAGAATTTTGGGAATATTATAAATATTTCTGTTGTTTAGAATATGAAAATCAACTAAATATCCCCAATCCGGAATTTTTAGTGTCTATCTCAAATTCAAGGAAAATTTCCTCTGGTTCAAGGTTTTCATCCAAGATATCCGCTATTTTTTTCCTGAACTTGTATATGCTTCCTGAACTTGATTCCGGGCTGCATTTATTTATTTCCTTTATGCTGCTTTCTATACATGACTTTAACTGCTCCAATTCCTGGAAATTTATCAATGGTTGCTTTTTTATTTTTATCTCACCATTATACTCCACTTTAGCCGAGTTTGAGCCTGAGGGAAAACTAAAATCAGTGAAATAAACCTCCATCTCTTGATTAATGCCTAACTCTTTGTATTTACCCTCTATTTTCTCACTTAAAATCTGTTTAAAATACTCCCTGAAATCAGGCTCGCAATCTGAGTTGAATTTCCATCTTTTATTGCAATCATCTGGAACTGCCCCTTCTTCAACAAATTCCTTCACTGTCTTGTATTCATTGTACTCTAATAATTTTTCATAATAATAAAATACTTTTTCTGACTCAAAATAATTTTTTATTATATTTGACTGCAATGATCCTATGGAAAAAAATTCTTTGGTTTCATTTTGATGAGTAAATATAAGAAAAATGAATGTAGACATAAGTATAAGAAAACCTATTGTTACTATTGGCATGAATATCTGGCCTTTTCTCATTCTTTATTTACATTTAATATTATTTTTATCTGGTTATTACTGTAATCCGGAATGTTCATAATTGTTGTTTCAGGGTTTTTTATATCGCAATTATTTTTGTTGAATGTTCTATCCTTTATTTTTAATTCCCAACAGCCGTCAAATTCTAATTCATCAATCTTTTTCTCCAAATCATTGTAGTCATTGTTTTTTGCTGAGATAACAATTAAATCAGAGTTTAGTTTTACAAATGTCATCAATGGCAAATCAATCTCAGAGCCAATATACTGCTGGGAGTCCGGTTGGATTATCTTATGCGGAAAAAATACAAAAAAGATGAAATATTGAGATATTATTATCATAAGTACGATTAATGAAACCAGTATCGTTAATGCTGATTCATCCCCTTTTTTCATTTTAAACCTATTGTATCTATTATTAATTTAGCAGGAAACTCGTTTGAGTTGTCTTTTAATATCAAGTTATACTCTTTTCTTATGCATGAAAATGTTTTTTCATCATAACAGAAATCAATCTTGTCTGCCAAGTCATCATTAATCAATATCTCTTCTGAATTATCATCATGGGTTAAATTTAGTATGACCCCTTTATCAGTATTTAAACAATTTTGCAAATGAATTTTATTAAATTTATCTTTGTCTATGACCCCCAAATTAGTCCTATAGCCATTATATGCTAAACAATTTTCATCTAATATTATCTTATTTCTTATGATATATGACTCAGCTTCGTTGATATCTAATTTGTAATCTGTTAATGACCCGATAATTAATATTATAAAAACAATTACCAAGGTTATTACAACTATCCTAAAAGACCAGTAAACTGATTCTTTTGCTAAATCCATTTTATGATATTCTTATTTTCTCCTCTTTTTTAACATTTATTTTCTCAGATTCTACTGAAAAATCATCAATTTTTGATATGAGGTTATACTTTTTTGAGATTTCCAAATCTTTTAGTTTTATATTCAATGTGGAATCCTTGCTTTCAATCATAATCTCCTCGAAAAAATCATAAACCATCTCTGCATTATTTGGGCTAAAACTTAATGTATCCATTGCTAAACCAAAATCCTTCGCTAAAAATTCTTTATTGAATTCAGAACCATTAATATAATCTGATAGATAAGAACTTAAGGAATAAATGATTATAAGTGCCATAATTAAATAAAATGCAAATAATAAAATCTTTTGAGTAGCTCCTTTTTTATTCATATTTTATATTTATTTTGTCAGATGATTTAGATATATCCAGATTATAAACTCCTTTGCCAAACAGAAAGAATTGTTCATTATTGTTCATTATCCCTTTTTCAGATTCTACGCAAATGTCCTCTGGCTGAAGACAATCATCCTCAAAAAGATATCTGCTAGATTTTGTTTTACATATGCATAAAGCATTTTCATACTGGGAAGGCTTTTTTATTGTTTCATCTATACTTACTTTATTGCCACTATAAATTTCTAAATCCTTGATATTTATTTTGACATCTTTGTTGTTGAATGCTATTAACAGATAATTATCATTTAATTCAAATATTTGGGTTTCTTGTTGGTTTATCCCCAATGCTTTTATCTTTTCATTTAATTCATTGAAGAAATTTATCTGGGAATCTGTCTTTCCAGAGCCCCATATTATGAATTTGTTGACAACTGCGAATAAAACCCAAATAGCCATTATTGCAATGACTAAACCCATTACAAACTTTAATGAAAGACTAACACCTGCCTTTTTATCCATGGGTTATTGGAGTTGTTCTATATTTATAGTATTTACGCTTTCTGTTGTTCCTTTTAGCAAGTTACCAAAAGAAGAAAATAACTGGGATATCTGCTCTCTAAATGCTATTGCAAGAACCACCAAAACAAGAAGAATAAGAATTGTTACAGCAATTGTTTCTAAAGGCATAGCTGATCCTTTTTTAGACATTTTACAGTTCTTCTACATCCTCTGCTGTGCAAAAATCTTTTACTCCAGGGCAATTTTCTCCTATAGTATCCGACCAACAATGATGCTTTTTATCTGAAACTCCATCACCATCAGAGTCTACATTGTAAGTTGTGCTGCAATAACCTGATTTTATTTTCAAATTATCACTTGAATATGTCTGAGCCAACTGGCATTTGCTTGCACAATCTCTTGCTGCTGTTTCCAAATTATCCGGACCAATACTTTGTATCTTTTGGAATAAGTTTGATGTTCCCCCCAAAAAGAAAAATGCCAATACAAGCAAAACTAAAATAACTAATATTGAAATTATGATTACATTCATAGAAAGTTCAACACCCTTTTTATTCATACTTAAAATAACCTATTTATTCTATATAAATATTTCTATTGACATTCTTTTATGTTCTGTGCTTTTTCAGATAACCAGCATATATTTCCTTTGGGATTTTTGTATAATGGAAATTCTGTATTTAAGTATATTTCAGTTTGCCAGGGAATTAATAACAATTTTTTAACTGAATGCAGATAAGGTTTTTCTTTATCAAAGAATATCCTTGCAACATTAACATCATTTTTTTCAAAATCTTTATCAAAGTAACAGTTAGTATTTTTTATATCTGCTTTTTCCAACGGAATTCCAAAATTAAATTCTTTAATCGCTTCTTCTTTTTTTGTGTTTGTGATATCCACTAATTGCAAGTCAATAGTTCTTGAAAGTATCATCTGATTCTGGTTGTATTTTTTTATGTTAAATGTACACCCGCAACTTATATCTTTAGAATTCTTGCAATTTTCCACATGATTCATTAAATTTTTAAATTCTTCCTGTGATTGAATGTTTTGTTCGTGGATTGTTTTCGATTCTGTTTTTATCCCAAATAATTTCTGGATACTTTCCTTTAGTTGTGTTCCATACCCAAAAATTATTATTATTATTATGAGTAAAGCAAGAATTATAAATAAAATTTCTGCTATTTTTTTTATTCCCAACATTTTTTATGAAATTCTAAATATATTTATTATTTCTTTGGCTAATTCATTTCCTCTACCTTTTAGGTAAAAAATTATTCCAATTATTATGATTAAACCTAATAAAACTAATAGTATTTTACTTATTTCTTCCCACCCAAATTCTGCTTTTTTATTCATTTTTGAATTTTAGTTTATCCTTTTCTGCTTTTGGATTGTAATGAATCCCTTGTTCACATCCAGCCTTAATAATTTCATCCCCCTGCATTACAAGCAATGAAGGAATCATCACACTTTGATCTGAAGTTACCCCGGCAATTGTTCCTAAAGTTCCAATTATTAATCCTACACTTCCTGGTTTACCTATACCTATTCTTGTTTTTGTTAATGTACTTTGTTTAGCGAATCTCCCTAAAGAGTCTCTTGATTGTTTAAATGTTCCTGTAAACACTTTTTTATTTGATATCGATTTCGCTCCTGGCACTATAGATTTTATTGAAGTTATTCCAATGAAGCTAGCAAATGCACTTGTTGCGAAATTTTCTACCACTCCGGTCCAGTCACTTCTAGCCTTTTTTTCCACTGCATATATAATATATAATTTTTCAGAGGAAGTTATTTCTATTGTTCCATCACCAAAATCTATGTCAGAATTCTCAGCTTTCATAAAAAATTCAGAATATGTTGATTCACTCTTTTCTGGATAAGTATGGCTTAAGTAATATTCAAAATCATTTACATCTATTTCCATATCTTTATCAAAACTTATTTCATCTCCAATGAAGCAATATACATTTGAGTCAAACCGCCCAAGGAAACTTGTATCTGAAAGAAAATCTACCTCTCCTCTGCCATACATATTCCAGACATCATACATTCCATTTGCTATTGTTTCATAAATCTCATCCTTAATTCCTTTTGCTTCATCTTGAAATGTCATGCAGGGATTATTTAAATCAGGAGCTAATGGAATTTCTGTCGTTACACTTTGAAGAATTGCCCAATTTTTACAAGCTGCTATTTCAGCTCCTCTTGAACCCTCATTGAGAATTAGATATGTTAAAGGAATTAAAATTACTGCTGTTAATAATAACAATATTATTTTTCTGAAACTACTCCAATCACCCTTTTTATTGCAAAACATTTTTTAAAACTCCTGTTACAATCAAGTAAACCACAATAATTAATGCTAATATCAAAATTATTACAATAAAATCTGAAAATACCCCTTTTTTCATGCCCCACCTATGCTTATATTTGTTGCAAGCAAAGTAAATATCAAAGTCACTATCAATGATACAAAGAAATATAATATTCCTGAAGCATATAAGTTTTTGCCTGCTTTGTACCCTCCTGAAATCCTATTCCCTGATTCGATATTATTAGCCAAGAATGTCAATATTATCACAATCTCCACAACATATATCCCTATTATCAATTGAAGGTAATAGCTTGGGATGATATTCTTTATTTCAAACAAACCAGTCAGCGCTTCTACTCCACCAAGGCTTAATTCCTGTCCTTGAGTGGATGATTCAAGGAGCAATGCTGATAACCTTCCAAGGATTGTAACTATCATCGTGGACAAGCCAACAACTATCCCAGCTATCATAGGAGTCAAAAAGGAAATCTGTGATTTCATACTTGATAATGTTTCTGACAATAAGTCCTTCAGTCTTTCATTAACCTGGTGAATCCTGTCAAGATAAGTTGATATTGATGTCAATGACCTTGCAACTATCTGAGGGCCTTTTCTTGCACTTTCTACAAGTATTTTCATGGAGCTTTCAATTATGTTTGAAGGATAATTCCATATAGCACCTATATTGGGATCAAATATGGCTCTTTTTACATCCGCCCCAAATCTTTGTATATTATTGGAAACGGTCTGAAAGAAATTTCCTGTCGGGGTTCCACGCATACTTTTTGCCACATCCCCAAATGCAAGCTCAACAGGGATTCCATCTCCGACACGATTGCCCAACTGAAACAAGCTTCCTGAAAATTCCTTTTCGAGCTTTTTTGTTTCTTCCGTTATTTTTATTAGTTTTTTATTTCTTATGTAATAATAAGTTCCTATCGACAATGCCAACCCCAACGGAAAGAACAATGACAATAATACAGAGCCTGCACCAAAAGGACCATAGCATCCTCCACTATATTGGCATGCTGCGCCATTCTGCTGCCTAAAATCTATGAAATTTGCACCAAGGAAAGTAAAATCCAGATGAATAGAGTAAAATATTATAGGGATAATGCTTATTATCATGAATACAAGAAAAATAAACAATGAAATTATTAGAGGGCTAAAGTATAACTCCTGGGAGCCAATTTTTATTATTATATTCTTATATTTTTTTAACTTGGGGTTTTGCTCTATCAAATTTGTTTCTGAGTATCCTGTCGGCTTCTTTGATAAAATAGTAATTCCAAAAATGTAAACCACCAACGGGAGGACTATGCAGTATAGGGTGAATATTATTATTATCTTTGTTGTTCCTGAGCCGCCCATAAGACTTCCAATCAAAGGAAGAATAACCAAACCAAGAATTGGGAGGATAACACCAAGCATATTCAGTATCGTTATCGGATTCTTTAATTCCTGGGAGAAGTGAAGCATCTTTTCAAATGTCCCATTCAGGATCACATCAAGCGCTTTTTCAAGAAGATTCACCCTTCTTTCCTCTGATGCCTCAAATAATGAGCCTTCAATCAGATGAAATGATTCTACAAACTCAAGGGAATAGTCACGCCAGCCTTCAAGATAATTGTCAAGTGATTCCTTCATGGAAGAAAATTTTCTTGTTTCTACATTCCAAAAAATCTTTCTTAAATCTAAAGATAAAGGGGGGCCTATATGCTCTGAGGCAAACCTGATTGCATTTTCCAGGTTAGAAGTATGGCGCATGTACATCACTATATACAAAATACAAAGGACCATCTGGTTGGATGCCTTTAACCTCCATGAGGAAGCAATGTAATTTGGAATATTTGTCAAAGGCTTTATTATGAATACAAGAACTAGCAAGATGAACAATGACAGCAATATCAAATTTGTGCTTATTTCATTTGTTGTTAAAAATGAACCAAGGTTTATCAAAACAAGCGACAAAAATATGAGCAATGCAATTGTTATGGAAAAACTATAAGCACCAACAGGAGTTATATTAAGGTGGGCTGTTTCTATGGAATTTTGCAGCCTGTTGTAATCATTTTCCTTTGGCTGGATGTTAAATATTCTTTCAAAGAAGTTGCAAAGGCTTTCATATGTGCTTAGCCTTCTTGTTAATGCCTCTTTCCTGAACTTTTGATATTCCTGAGAGTATGAACTGCCTGGAGAATAATCCTCTACCCTGATATTCTCTTTAAGTTTACCTTTGTATTTATTTAAAATATCCTGGATATCATCATCCATTTATCTACCTCTTCTTTTTGAACATTAAAATCATGAGCAATATTAAAACAAGCAAAAATAAAATTATGCTGAATGCAGTTATGCCATCTTTTTCCTGCTGCTGGCCCTGCTGGCCTGTTGTTTTATTTTCTGCCGGAAATTCTTCTTTTTCCAATAGATTATTTCCAAAGCAAAGGGCATTAGAGCATGATTCATTGCATACATCACTTCCAGGATAGGTTATTTTCATCTTTGCATAATTATTGTAAATCCTTAATGGCTCTATCCTCAAATTTTCCATTTCTTTCCTGTTACCTTTGTTTATAATCTCTATTTGATTATTCACGCAAACAACAACGGAATCCTCCTTGTCACCTATAACCATTAAGGTAATATTATATCCCGGAACTTCAACATTCCCTCTTTCATACAGATTTTCCTCTATTGTTTTTGCAGTTGCAGGATTGACTAGCAGGATTATCAGGATTGCAAAAATGACTGCATTTTTCATAAGGAATATTATCTTAGGATAATTTATATATATTTTGATTATGACAACATTGATTTCTTGAGCGTTTTTTTCAGCCATTCATTCCATTCAAAAAATATCCTTTTAGAATCAAGAGAACCAAGCTCTTCCCTCACTTCATCACTTATCCTATGGAACATATCATTGCTTTCAACAACAAATTTTGATTCAAGGATATAATTTAAATTTAATTTTACTGAATAATCAACCAATGTCTCTTTTATCTTTGCCCTTAGCATTATATTATCCCATACAGCGTCCCAATTGCCAATCCACTCTTTCACTGTTCCTGCAATTTCCTTGATGACTTCTGAATCTCCGTTGATTAAGTCCTGGGTTGGCTCCAGCATATCTGTCTTGCTGTTGTATTTCATCAAATCAACAAATCCTTTTTCCCTTAACGGATCTTCCTCCCAGTGCTTTCTTACTTCAGTTATTGACAATACTCTTCTCTGACGATGAAGCCCATCTGCTGACCTTATTGGATTTGAAATTATTATTATATCTGTTGCCTTGAAGCTTGTTCTTGGAACTTTTAAGTCATTTACAACCCTGTCAAATACACCATAAGAGTCTGCACCATGAATAGTTCCTGCCACAACATTTGACAATGCACCAATCCTCATTGCTTCATACAATGCACCAGCTTCCAGGCTTCTTACTTCACCAACAATCAATGCACTGTCACCAAATCTCAAGCTTGTCCTTATGCCCTCATCCGCCTCCATTTCTGCCGTTGCTTTTGTCAATGCAGACCTTACTTTCATCGGCTGGATGTTATAATTTAATTTTCTTAATGCATCTACAGGAATTTCTTCTGTGTCCTCTATGGAAATTATCCTGTACTTCCTCATTATCTCAACGAGAGTTGAACCCAGTAAACTGGTTTTTCCCGAGCTTCTTGTTCCTGCAAATAATAATGTCCTGTTGCCATCAACAAGAAAACTTAACAGTCCGGCTGCAAGAGGGCTTAACATCCTGTTTTTTATGAACAAAGGATATGTCCATGGCTGATCTCTATGACGACGGAATGCAAATGCCAAACCAACGGGACTCAACGGCCTCGTCATTATTCCAACTCTTGCCCTTGCTTTTGGCAACGTTAATTCCGTATCAAGGACAGGATTTGCTTCATCCAAAGGCCTTCCAGATAATATCCTGAATTTGGCCGCCCAAGATTCGCCATCTTCCCTGCTTGGATATAAATTTGTTATGCATTCATGATAATCTTCGTGGACAATGAACATTGGTGATTCCCCTATGGGCCCATTTATTGTTATATCCTGTATCTTAGGGTCTTCCAGAAGTATTTCTATAAGGCCAAATCCAACAGTGTATCTGACCAATATCTCAGCAAGTTCATTTAATTCTTTGTACTTTAACTCTATTCCCTTGTGAATTGATAATTCCTGGATTAAATCCCTCCCTATATTATAAAATGTCTGACGCATCCTTTCAGGATCTATCAGCTCTTCTTTTTCCGGCTTGTGCTCTGACAATGCATTTCTTGCTATGTCCAACAATTCATATTTTTCTTCAGTTAGCTTAAATTCAGGAGGAATCACATGATACAAATACTGAATCTGCTCAGGTATCTTGAATATATTTATTTCTGTTTTTTCTATAGAATATGCATCGATCTCTTCGGAATGAATTGGCGGCTGCGACATCAACCTTGTGAACATAAAGTCAGGAGTTATAGACGGCTTTAGAATTTGCTTGTAAACCTCTCTGGACCCGAATTCATGACCGCTTAAATATGGCTTTGCCAAAGATATTAATTTTGTATTCTCAAACAATCTTAAAAGCTTTGACAGCAGTTCAAGATAATTTGTCCTTTGATTTACCTCATCCATGAATTCTGTACTCTCGATCTTGATTTTTTCATCCCTGATTAACCTTTTTAGTTCAACGTATGCCCCGATAGGATCTGCCTTTAAAGTGTGGATGATCAATGACTGAAGATTAGACCTGAAATAATCAGAACCAAAAGACAAATTTATTATTTTTCTGTCTTTTATCAGATATTTGTAGAGGTTTGCTATCTCCATCAACATCCTTGTCTGCTCATAATCATATTCATAGTTTCTCCTGTCAACCAAAATTATCTTCTGAGCAGAAGGAATCTCAATTAGCTTGTCCATTGCATAAGCCATTCCTGTTGCATTATCCTCTATGGAAGGAAGATAAGGATATTTGTGGCAGTATATCTTCAATATGTCTATGTTACCCTGCTTTTCAACCTCATAGCTTCCCGGCTGCATATTTTTGTTAAAAGGCATGCTAATCAATTGTTTAGTTTGTATAAAAAGATTTTTATATTAAGCTGAGCTGATTTATCTGATGAATGAGCAATATGACCCTGCTGAAAGAGTAAGAGTTCTTGAATCAAAATATAATTATCTCAGGGACAGGATAATACTAATCAATGAGAATCTGATAAGCGAATACAAAAAAATGAACCAGGACATAAAAATTATTGATTCTGAAATCAAAGATTTGAAAAAAGACATCTTTGAAATGAAAGAAGCCATGAGGCATGTCCTTAATGAGATGAAGAATTTTGCAAGCAAGGAACATTTCAAGGTTTTAGAAAAGTATATTAATATGTGGAACCCTTTTAATTTTGTCACAGAAGAGGAAGTTTTGAATCTAATAAAAAACAAAAGAGGTGTTAAGAATAGCAGACCAGCAAAATCCAAGAAAGAAAAGTAACCAGGATGTTTACGATGCTGTAAATCAAAGCAAGATACAGCCACCTGCCGGTCCTGTTGACAATCCACTTGATGAATTAGACCAGTTTGAAATGCCCTCTCCGGATGTTCCTTCACCTTCAATGGACATTGATGTTCCTGAGCCACCTTCTTACAATCCAAATCCAGCTCCAAAATATAATTATCCTTCATTTGAACCAAGCATGCCCCAGCCACAAGTGTCCACGGATTATATACAAAAAATAGCAGAGGAAATTGTCGAGGAGAAATGGGATGATCTAATGAGCAAGGTCGGGGATGTAAGATTATGGAAGGATAAAATTGACACTGAAATCACTTCTATCAAGCAGGAAATCATGAGGACGCAGAATCATTTTTCAAGCCTGCAGAAGGCTGTCCTTGGGAAAGTAAGCGAATATAATGAGAATATTCTAGACATTAACACTGAGATGAAAGCTCTGGAGAAAGTATTTGAAAAAATATTGACTCCATTGACAAACAACATAAAAGAGCTTAACAAAATAACAGACAAATTAAAGACTAAGAAGATTTAGCAAATCCCTGGGAGATAAACATTACTGCAAATGTTGTCATGAGCAGCAAGAATAATGCACCCAAAAGCCTTGGATGAACCAGTGCCCTTAATCCTTCTGTCGTCCTTGTTTTTTCATCATCTTCTCCATATGGGGATTGAACATCCTGAAAAGCATTTGTTATTATTATAGCAAGGAATATCAAAGATATTATTATTATTGCCCACACGACAGTTCCGCTTCCGACTACTTTAGTGACCGCTTCCTCTTTTACGCCCAAGAACATCAGCATTGCAACTATAAAAAACCCGAAGAAAATCATCAGGATAAACCATGGCGTTGTCATGTTTATTACACTTACAATACGTGTCGAGAACATGAATATCATTGCTATTGAGAATGCAGCTATCGCCTTTGGTGCAACATGATCACCAAGCAGTCTAAACTTGTCAAGCACTGCATAGGACAATACCAAAATAAACAGAAATGTAAATAATGGAGCGAGATATTGAAATACTCCCAAATCAAGTAGTGTTGCCATTTTTTATTATTTTCTTTCACCAAAAAGACCTTCTGATATGTCTTTCAATGTAATCTTGTTTCCTGTACCCTCTCCCGAGGAGCCTCCTACAATCAATGCTATTACAATTATGATGATAACCAATGCTATTATCACATCCCAATTATATTGTATCCAGTAAGGCAATTCAAACCCTAATGAAGGGGATAATGCCCAGTAAATCACAAATAAAGATATTACTGCAGCGATGAGCATTCCAATATGGCCAAGTCCCTTTCCTACGGGAGCACCAAATATCCCGAATAAAATCAATGTCATTACGGCAACGACTATGAACAATGAAACTTTTGGAAGAAACTGGTTCAATGTATAAACCAATGAAAACTGGGTTACAAAAATAAGAGCTATTATTGCTGAGACTATAACATTTACATTTTTCTTTTCATTGAATATTTTTGTCTTTTCAAGAATTGCGAACAATATGGAGAATATCAACAAGAAGGGCAACACATATTCATAGATGCCTGCACCCTGGAACTGATAAAACAAGTCACCTAAAAAGACCATCTTTATTCACCATCCTTTTTTTTTCCTTGCTTTGAACTTGTTATATAACCTATTGCAACCACAACAATAACTAATATTACTATTGATCCAAATATTGTTCCGGACCAGTTGTCAATTATCCAATCTATTGAATACTCCAAAACGCTTACTTCCTCTCCTGCTATATTCATGTAAATTGCATTTAAAAAGATTAGTATTACCCCTATGAACATTATTATTATAAATGCCATGTTCCATTTTTTGTGTTTTTCTGCAAAATCCAATTCATCCTTTACAAAAATACCAATTAATATCAGGAAACTGAGAGATGCTACAAGTAACAAAACAATATTTGGCAATGACTCATTTAATGCTCTTACTATGTTTGCTGTTGCGACAACCAATAAAGCCACAACAAAAGAAACCATTGCATTAAGATTTTTATTTGGAATGCTTTCATCTGTGCCGTGAATCTTGGTGCTTCCAAGAATTCTTGTCTTTTCAAGAACTGCAAATGTCACTGTAAACACTAATAAAAAAGGAAGAATGACATCAAAGAGACCGAAGTCCCTTAAAAATTCAACAGATTTTCCTAATGGAGATGCCATTATTCCTGCTCTTCCCCATCATAACTAGGAATTGCAGATCTGTTTATAACTACCACATCTCCTATAGCCTTGACCAACTGATGAGGTATAATCACCCCTTTTGCACCGCCTAAAACCTTGGTTAGAGCTGAACCTTTAGTTGCTTTTATGCGCCAGCCATTAACCCTGTTTCCAGAAACCATGCATTCTTCAATATCGCCGAAATAAGAACCATCATCCGTAAAGACTCTCATGTTGTATATTTCAGATACTCTCTTAGTTTTTAGCATTTTGCTACCTCCTTGATATTATTGTTTGAAATGATTTAAATATTTAAATATTTCTCTTTTTTTATGAATTATCACAGAAATCTGCATATTTTAGGAACATCACATATTTCGAAGGATAGCGTTGAAAATGTAGAGAATTTCATAGAAAACAAGAAACCAGACATAGTTGCCATAGAGCTTGACAAGAAGAGATTTTATGCCATAACAAGCGAAGCAAAGCCATCTTTTAGGGATGTTTTCAGGATGGGAATCAAGGCTTTCTTGATCAATATCATAGGAGCTTATGTTGAGAAGAAGCTTGGAAAGATAGTCGGGGTGAGCCCCGGAAGCGAGATGAAAAAAGCCATTGAACTGGTTAAGAAGAACAATCTGAAACTAAGCTTGATAGACCAGGATATTGACATAACCTTAAGGAAATTAAGCAAAGCCATAACTATAAGGGTTGTTTTCAGATTTATAGGAGATGTTGTCAAGGCTGCAATATTCAGAAAAACAGACATAGAATTGTTTGATGTCAGCAAAGTTCCCTCCAAGAAAATCATCGATAATATCCTCAAAAAAATAAAGGAAAGATATCCTGGAATTTTTAATGCATTGATTGAGGAGAGAAATGAAGTCATGGCAAGAAACTTATATAAACTAATGAACAAGTATAAAGATAAGAAAATATTTGCTGTCGTGGGAGCAGGTCATGAATCTGAAATCATCAGTATTATCAAGGGAATTAAAGAGTAGCCTCTGGATTATTTTTGTCCTTACATTGATTTTTGGGTTTAATGACGGCAGAGATTCTTTTGTTTTTAGCTCATGGATTCATAATTTTTTCAATGTTTTTGTGGTTGTTGCAATAACAATAATTGCACATGCCATCGGCGCGAAATTATCTGCAGGCAGGCTTGGCCAGGAGGCTGAACTTAAGCTTCTTAAGATAGAAAGGATAAAATTCAGCTTTTTTGGATTCAGAGTTGAAAAAAATCTTTACTGGGATATTCTAGGATTCAAGATTAAAGGGATGCCTATCGGAGCCATAATAGGATTCCTCATGATGATAATATCAAAAGGCACTTTTTATTTCACTGCCGTTTCAACGATAATTGTCAGGAAAATCCCAAGATTAGGAAAAGGTTTTGAACTACATGAAAGCAAAGAGGCATTGATTTATTCCTCTGCATTGATTGCCAACCTGATTTTAATAATTTTATTTAACTATTTCAACTACCCTTTCGGGGTTGTTGTTAACATTTATTTTGTGTTATGGAACTTATTGCCCATTCCAGGCTTGCTGGGAAGCAAGATATTCTTCAACAACAAGCCATTTTATATTTTCTTCTTGGTGTTTGCCGCTTTGTTCCTTTTATTGTTTACAAAATTAAATCTTGTATTTTTGGTGATATTTTCGGCAGTTGTTGCTTTCCTGGCGATGATTCTCTGGGTTTTCAAGAAGGAACATAAATCATTATAAACCTTTTTGATTTAAGAAAGACATGTTTGAGATTAAGGATTTTAAACCAAGATTGTATCAGGAAAACATAACCCATACTTCATTGACAAAAAATACACTTGTTGTTTTACCGACAGGTTTAGGAAAGACTTCCATTGCAATGATGCTCGCTTCTAACAGACTAAATAACTTCAGGAATTCCAAAGTTTTATTCTTAGCCCCATCAAAACCTCTTGTTGCGCAGCATATGAAAACTTTCAAGAAGCATATTGATGCAAGAATGAACATCTTTACAGGAGAAGTCAAGCCTGAATTAAGGAAGGAGTTATACAAGGAGAATGAAATCATATTTTCAACCCCGCAGACCGTTGCCAATGACATAACCGGGAAAAGAATCAACCTGAAGGATTTTTCTTTGTTAGTACTGGATGAAGTTCACAAATGCGTCGGAAACTATGACTATGTTTTCATTGCCAAGGAATTCATGAAAAATTCACAATATCCAAGAATTCTGGGATTAACAGCCTCTCCAGGAAGTGACAAGGCAAAGATTGAGGAAATAAGAAAGAATGCATTTATCGAGGAGATTGAGATAAGGAGCAATGATGATGTTGATGTCAAGCCTTATGTCCAGGAAGTTAAAATAGACTGGATCAAAATAGATTTGCCATCCAAATTTCTTGATGTAAAAAAATTTCTAGATAATTCATTGAAGGAGAGATTAAAAAAATTAAAAGGATGGGGACTGATAGGAAGCTCTCAGGATAATGTAGGCAAGGGACAGTTACTGGATTTGCAGGCAAGAATTCATGGAAAGATTGCAAGAGGCGAGAAGGACATAAGGCTATGGGAAGGCATAAGCCTGACTGCACAATGCGTCAAAATAAGTCATGCCATTGAGCTTCTTGAAAGTCAGGGAGTAAGCATCTTGTATAAATATTTAAAAGGGATATTTGAAGCATCTGAAAAAACAAATGTAAAATCAGCCAAGAATCTTGTCAAGGATATTAATTTTAAATCTGCATATGTCCAATGCAAGAATTTGTACGAGGAGAGCATTGAGCATCCAAAACTGGATGAATTAAAAAAAATAATCTCAAGTGAAATCACCAATGACAAAATCAAGATAATGGTATTCACACAATACAGGGATTCTGCAAAGCTTATTGAGAAAGAACTGGAAAAAATAGGCGTTAAGGGAAAGATATTCGTCGGGCAGCAGAAGAAAGAAGGAAGCGGAATGAGCCAGAAGGAGCAGATAACACTCGTTGAGGATTTTAAGAAAAATAAATTCAGTGTTTTAATTTCTACGAACATAGGCGAGGAAGGACTGGACATTCCCGAGGTTGATTTAGTCGTGTTTTATGAGCCAATACCATCAGGCATAAGATACATTCAAAGAAAAGGAAGGACAGGAAGGCAAAGCAAGGGCAAGATTGTAATTTTGATGGCCAGGAATACAAGAGATGAGGCATATCATTGGACTGCTTTTAACAAGGAGAAGAAGATGTATAATCTGCTTAAAAAAATAAATGAAAAAATCTTACTGGAGAAGCAGCCGACACTGGAATCCTTCAGCAATAATGACAAATTAAAAGTAATAGTTGATCACAGGGAGAGAGGGATAGTGAATGAGCTAAAGGAGCTGGAGCTTGATGTTGAGCTGAAATATCTTAAGGCAGGAGATTTTGTCCTGAGCGACAAGGTTGGAATTGAATTAAAAACCAAGGAAGATTTTGTCAATTCAATAATCGATGGAAGATTGTTGAACCAGCTGAAATTATTAAGGGAGAATTTTGAAATTCCATTATTAATAATCCAAGGGGATGAGGATATTTATTCAATGAGGAATGTCCATCCGAATGCAATAAGAGGGATGCTTTCCACAATTGCAGTAAGTTATAATATCCCTGTTTTACATTCGCAGAATGCCAAGGATACTGCAGGCATTCTGAAAATAATAGCCAAAAGGGAGCAGGATCCAAATTTGAAGAATTTTTACTTGAGGAATGAAAGAAAGCCGCTGACATTAAAGGAGCAGCAGGAATACATAATTCAAAGCCTGCCAGGCATAGGGCCCAACCTAAGCAAGTCTTTGCTGGCTAATTTCAAGTCTGTTAGAGAGATATTCAATGCTGACACTGAAAAATTAAGAGAAGTGGATAAGATAGGTAAGAAAAAAGCTGATAACATAAAGAAAGTCATTGATGAAAATTATTTTGGGTAGGTTTTACTTAAACTTTCTATATAATCTGCTTCAAATATTCTTATTGATTTCAGTATACTTGGTATAACCCCTGGTTTTCTTTCACTTACAAGAGGGTGACTTAATGCTGTGTTCGGACTTTTTGTTAAATCTTTATAATCATATTCATAATCTTTTAAATACAGTGATATCATTATGGAAATTTCTTTTGTATCAAATTCATTTATCTTTGGAAAACTTTTTTTAATAAATGAGTAAATAATACTATATCTTCTCTGATAATCAGGATAATCTTTTATTTGTTCTAAACAAGAGGTTATCATATTAATTATGTTATTATTATCTACTTTTTCTTCTAAACTTGCAGGATTCATTAAAAAAATTAAGTTATTGAATTAATTAATAAATATTTTTATTTTATAGAATATGCTTCTAAAACTGTATATCTGGCACCATCCTTTGATGTTTCACTTTTCATCAATTCAAATGAACCAATCCTGAACCCAATTAATTTTATCTTTGCCTTTAATTTTTTATCAAACTCTTCCTTATTTTTCAAATCTTTTATCCTTGCCAATGTTATATGGTCATTGAAGCTGTGATCATTCGGATATTCTATCAGTTGCTCGTCAATCTTTTTAGCTAAACTGTATACATCCTCCTTTGTCCTTGAATCAACCCATAAAACCCTGTAGTTGAAGTGCCCCATTTCATTCAATGATATTTCAAAAGAATTGAATTTTATCTTTGACAATTTTTCTTTTATTTCCTTTAATTTGTCTTCTTTAACCTCTCCAAGAAATTTCAAGGTGATATGATAATTCTTTTTTGGCACAAAATTAAATTTTCCTGAATTTCTAAATTCTTCCTTTAATTCCCATAAGTAATCCTTTATTTCCTTAGGCAGGTTTATTGCAATGAATAATTTCATAGTAATTCAGCTATAATCTTAGCTGCTGTTTTTATTGTTAGATTTTTTTCTATGTCCGGATTTACCTCAACTAAATCTATTTTTTTAATGTTTTTTAGCAGTTTTAACCTTCTTATGAAATATAACAATCGAGATAATTGTAATCCGTTTGGTTCTGTGTAATGTGTTCCTGGCGCTGTTGAAGGATCTAATACGTCTATGTCAATGCTTATGTATAATTCATCAAAGTTCCTGAAGTTTTCCATTATTGTATCACAAATGTCCTCTATTTCCACTTCTAACAAGTGTTTAGGAGTTATTACCCTAATATTTTTTTCTTTTATATAATTTAATTCATTTTTCCATATTTTTCTTGTACCAATTATAATTAAATTATTTGGATTTAGGTGATTCTCATCTATTAATTTTCTTAAGAAGTCTTCATGCGTCGGAGTCTCTGTATAATTATCCAAATCAACATGGGCATCGAAAATGATTAACCCTTTGTTATTTGATTTCAAAGATTTAAATAATGAATAAGTTATTGAATGATCTCCTCCAATGAATATATCTCCATGGGCATTTTCTATATTCCTGTTTGTTTCATCCAAATTTGAAGAAATTTTTACTTCTGAAATTTCATACTTAATTTCCCTTAAGGATTCGTTTATTTCTATATTCTTTAATTCTTTTATAATTTCATCCGGTGCTTTTTCACAGCCTTTGTTCTTGTTCATGCTCCCCAGAGAAGTCGGGATTTTTGTAAGGATCATAATAATTTTATTATGGAAATGTTTATATATATATTCTATAATTTTATTATGGTTAAGACTTTTGGAGAAGAACAAAAAAATGTGTTAGATAAAAAAAGTTTCGATACTCTTCTCGCTATTTTCTCTAGATATGTTTTGGATGGATATAAGCAATTTAGATGGACGATTGGTGGTTCGAGATTGCAAACTATAATAAATCAACCTGAAGAGATAAATATAATTCTTAGTAATTATAAAAAATTAGTTGAGTGTAATTTTATTTATTTTGTCTATGTAGGTGATAAAAGAAGTAAGGAATTTAGTTTAAAACAAAATTTTCCAATATATGGAAATATGACCCCAAAAGAATTAGGAAAACTTGCTCAAAATATCTTTAAGTGGGTAAAGGAGCAAATGAAGAAAAT
>Ga0209541_10006797_pt1 | contig 19398 bp, 10 predicted proteins | sample RifCSPlowO2_01_FD_184027 | JGI IMG/M metagenome (GOLD analysis project Ga0209541, IMG submission 184027) | Groundwater microbial communities from Rifle, Colorado - Rifle CSP2_plank lowO2_0.1 (SPAdes) (version 2) | ecosystem: Environmental > Aquatic > Deep subsurface > Groundwater | place... | reverse complement strand
ATCAAGTGGTCCAACCGGTCCAACCGGATCAACCGGAGAAAATGGTCCTACAGGACCAACTGGTGGAACTGGAACGGCCGGTACAAGTGGTCCAACCGGACCAACAGGCGCAACAGGAAGTGCTGGAAGTAGTGGTCCAACAGGTCCGACTGGAAGTACTGGATCAGCCGGTAGTTCAGGTCCCACAGGCCCAACAGGAAGTACCGGAAGTCAAGGGTCATCCGGTCCAACCGGACCAACAGGCGCAACCGGTTCAGTCGGTAGTTCAGGTCCAACCGGTCCAACCGGAGCTACAGGTTCTCAAGGATCAAGTGGACCAACCGGTCCAACCGGAGCTACAGGTTCTCAAGGATCAAGTGGACCAACTGGGCCAACCGGATCAACCGGAGAAAATGGCCCTACAGGTCCGACTGGATCAACTGGAACAGCAGGTTCTTCAGGTCCAACAGGTCCGACAGGTTCTACAGGTTCTGCTGGAAGTTCTGGCCCCACTGGTCCTACAGGTGCTACTGGAACGGTTGGAGTAAGTGGTCCAACAGGTCCGACTGGATCAACTGGAACAGCAGGTTCATCCGGTCCTACAGGACCAACCGGAGCTACAGGTTCTCAAGGAAGCAGTGGACCAACAGGTCCGACCGGCGCGACAGGTGATCAAGGTCCAACAGGACCAACCGGAACAACAGGTTCTAGCGGGCCTTCAGGGCCAACCGGGGCCACAGGAGGACAAGGCCCCAGCGGCCCAACCGGTGCGACAGGACCCGAAGGAACGGCAGGTTTGAGCGGACCAAGTGGCCCGACAGGAGCGACAGGATCTACAGGATCAACAGGATCATCCGGGCCATCAGGCCCGACTGGCGCGACTGGTCCAGTAGGTCCAGAAGGTACATCTCTACTTTGGGAGGATAAAAACTGCGGCGGATTTGGCGGAAATACAGCCTGGTGCGAATTTATTTATCCATATTTAAACGCTGATAATGAAGTTTTGGGTCTAGGTGGTACAACCACAGCCTCGGCAGAATTAGTATTTGATCCAAGAGCTGCAAAATCGACTGGAACAACAATGGTTGAAACGGTAAAAATCAGCGGATTAACATACATCCATACATCGGCTGAAATAGGAAACGTTATGAATATCAGCTTTAAAGATGCATCGACCAATACTTCCGATAATGCTGTTACAAATGGTATAAATATTGCTTCAGAAATTAATACCTCTGGCGCAACGGGTACTAAAGAAATAAATGCAATAAATGTTGCAGCTCCTACTATTACCACTTGCACCGACGGAGCTTGCGTCTGGAGCGGCATGGAAATAAATACAGTTACTTCCGGTGAAGTAACCACCTTAACCAGCAACGGTTTATTGATAAATCCAACCGGTGTTTCAGCCGGTACTTTAAATGCAATTAAAATTGGTAATATTACGGCCGAAGCCGGTACAGAATATGGACTGACAATAGGTACTGGTTGGGATAGGGGAATTACAGTTGGAGATACAACAAATTATACTGCAGTTGGCATTAATGGTACTCCGGGAGTAGTTTATGCCGGAACTTCCAGACCTCTTATAACCTGGGTTCTTTCACCGGAATATCCGGGGACAACACTTTTTGCCGATGGATCCAGTAATTCCGGTAGCATGACATCGGATTATACTAACGCTGCTGGAACTGGAAGCCGTGCCACCTTCTACGAATGGAATGCAACTGCAGGTTCACTCCAGGATTATGATATTGTAGTAAGATTCACACTTCCTGCTAATTTTGGCGCTTGGGAAGAAACTACTAACGCAACAATAGTTTTTGATTTTGTAACAGAATTGACTACTACAGCAGATAACCAAATTGATGCGACTATGCGACTTGAATCTCTTGATACAACGGATGCAAGTGAAACAGATATGGTTAGTGCTATTGCTGCCACTTGGACGACTGCCGGAATTGATGAAAGTGAACTTATAGATGCTAATTCTTGTGATGCAGCCGGCGAAACCTGCCTGATCGAATTAAAGATGCAAAGTAAAAGCGGCAATTATTCGAGGATCGGAGATATAACTCTAAAATACAGAGCAACATTTTAAATCAAATTAGAGGAATATAAAGGAGATTAAAGGAATTTATATCTAAATAAAATTATGGAAAAAATTAAACACAAAAAACAGCATCTAAAAAAAGCCAGTCATCATCTCAAAACTCATCACCACGAAAATAATAATCCTAAGTCTGAGGCTCAAGAACAGCATAAAAATAACATTAAATTATTTTTTAAAGTGACACTAATTACATTAGTGATTATCATTTTTCTGCTAATCATTGCCGGAAAAAACAAAACGACCGCCGAAATTTTGATTGACGAATTTGTCGCTGCCCTTAAAAGTCAGCTGGGTTTTGACTACAATGCCGATCCTTTATCCGACTATGTTTTCAGTAAAAATACTCCCAACTACAATGCTTATGCCGCAGACAAAAAATTGTCCGGAATCCACCGGATGCTTTTGGAAAGAGACGGAATAAAGATGGAAATCAAATTCAAATCCGCAGAAGTTTCCTCCCAAATACAAAATCAGACAAATCCCGATCTGGCAGCCGTCGAATCCACAACCGGTGCGGCAGTAAAGTCTAATCCCATACAATCTACAATCGACGAACTCAATTCCCAGTTGGAAGAAATAAGCACAGGATTAGAAGACATTTCCCAAAAAATTTCAGACATTCAACAGGATGTCAGCGAAATTTCCTCAAAAGCCAAGATGGTTCCCGAGAATAATGAACGCAAAATTTTGTATCAGGATATCGTCTACGGAACAGATATTATCTACGGTCTTGGCGAGGAAGGTATAAAGCAGGAAATAATATTAAAAAACAAAGAAAACCTAAATAATATTTTTAATTTTTCCTTAAATATTCCTGACATGAGCTATAAGGATGTTGGCCGGGGAGTCTGGTATTTTTCCAACAAAGAAAACAAAATTATGCGGATTCCCAAGGCTTATGCGATCGATTCCAACGGTAAATTCACTAATGAAGTTGATATAAGAGTAAAAACTACACTGTTAGTTACTATTATGACGGTTAATGTTCCTTTGGACTGGCTGCAGGATAAAGACAGAGCTTATCCGGTGAAAGTCTGGACAGCCTTTGAGATCGTGCCGTCGCTTCGCGACGGCACCTCCAAACCAATCGATTCGGCTAAACCCATAGACGCCACTAACCCAATAACCAATCAAATTTCACCAATTACTGAGTCTTCAAATAGTGCAGTTCTAAATGCAAGTGATAGTGCAATTATTAATGCAACCGAAAGTTCAAAAGTTGAACCATGATTTGTTGTCATTCCCGCGGCCTGTCCTTCGAAGCCCGAAGGGCGAAGTGGGAAGGCGGGAATCCAGTTGAAAAATAAAAAAATGAAAAGAAAAATAATAATCATTTTCACAACTTTTATTTTAGTAATTGTTGGATTTTTAAGTTTTGATCCAAAAGAAGCCAAGGCAACATTTGGTACTCCAACAGGTCGAGGTCAGGCAGCGGATGAAGTCAGTGATACGACAATAATCGCTAATCCTTCAGCAAATCTAGCCGCCGGTGTAATTGTTTTTGTCACAGGCGTTACCGACAATGTGGCTACAGCAGATGGAGCAACAACTCTTCACTCGATCAGCGATACTGACAGCAATACTTGGATTAAAGTTTATGAAGAAACCGAAACAGATGGTGCGGCCGGCGACGGTACAACAACATCAGTCTGGTGGACAAAAGTTGTGACTCAAATTGACACAACAGATTCAATTACGTTGACAACTTCAAGTGCTGTGGGTGCCAAGATGATCAATGTGGTTAGCGTGACGGTTGGTGCAGGCAATACGTTAGCATCAACCACAGGCTACACTGGAGTATCTCATTTCACTTCCGGCAATCCCAGCCAAGCGTTGTCTAGTCTAACCAACCGCGAGTATTTATTTTTCGGATTAACCGGCGCTGAATCTGCAGATACTTTATCCACATGTACCGGGTATACAGAACTTTACGACGATAGAACAGCAAATAATGCCCCGTCCAGCCAGGCTAACCATATCTGTTATCTGGTTTCCACTACAACCGGCAGTACTTTTACCACCTCTTCATTTACCTTTACCAACGCTCTTGCGTCGTTGACAGGTTTTTATGAAATTACCGCGCCGACCGCCGCGCTTACCGGAACTATTACATCCAGTACTCTGGAAAGCGATATTGTTACGGGTGGAAAAACTATAATTCTTACTCTCACCAATGCTAAATGGATAGCTTCAGGTTCATTTAACGCCCAAAGGCAAAATATAATTAATGGTTTGGACTCGGGGGGGGTAGAAGCAGGCGGTTGGGATGCGGTTGTCAAAGCGACACAAGGCGTATCCGGAGTTGTGCGGACAAGTGATACTGTAGTAACGATTACGCTGGACAATTTTGCCAGTTATAGTATTACGGCGGACGAAACCATAACCGCAACTATTCCTTATTCCGCCTTGGAAAATGCGATGGGAATTGTGGCGTCGCCTACTTTTACAGTTTCCAACACTATTGCTATTTCCGGTTTTATTTATTCAGCCGAACCCAGCACTGCGTTTAACTGTTCTACTAATAATTTGACCATAAGTGTCAGTATAAATGGTGCCGCTCCAAGCACAACTACCTGTACTGCTTCAAGCGGTGCGTGGTCGAAAGAAGTGATTATCGCTTCAACCAATATCGTCAATGTCTGGGTCAGTGGACAAGTCTCGGGAACAGTCTATGCTGAAACGGTGTATGTAACAGACGGTACAGCCAAAACCGACATTAATCTGTGGCAAAACACTTTGGCTGTCAGATATGATACGGGGTCAAGCATTACCAATGCCAATTTGTCAACAGGACTTTATAGCACTAAAGGTCAGCAGGTGTACGCTATGAGCGGCAGTAATTTAACCGTTGATTCTAATATCGAACTTCATGTCTGGACCGGAATGACTTATAACGCCAATGGCGGAACAGTAACAACTCAAGGATCGGGCGATCTGCATGTTGATGATAATGGTATTGCTATTTTAGATACAGCGACTAATACTATTGCCGCCGATGCGAAAGTTGACGGCGGAGCAACTTTGAGGATAAATGGATCTACAAATATAAACGGAGGAGACATCACAACTTCAGGAACCAGTGCGGTTGTTACAACAACTTCAGGAACTCCTACAGTTACCATGAGTTCATCCGGATCAATCGGAGGAGGGACAACGCCGACTTTAACTTTTCATAATCTCTCAACAACAGGAACAGGAGTTACGACGATTGCAAATACGACAACGGTCAACAATGACGTTTCTGTGGCGGCAGGAACAACTTTAACAATAAATGCCAGCGTTACAATAAGCGGAGGAGATTTAACAACCACATCTACAGGAATTGTAAATACAACATCCGGGACGCCCACAGTCACAACTACAGGAGCTGGGGCAATAGGAGGAGGATCTGGAACTATTACGATTTATAACTTAACCACAAATGGTTCAAGTAATACAACTACAATTTCTACCAATAATATTGTTATTTCCAATGCGCTTTCAGTCGGGGAAAGTCATGTTTTTGCCATGGGGACAAATTCTTTAACTATTGGTTCCACCGCTATCTCTGATTCGGGTGATATAACTATAGCAACCGGAGCCAGCACAACTCACACATCAGGTATCGTAACTATCCTGGGAAACTCCGGTAACGCTGCCGACTGGTCGGGTCCGGGTACTTTTACCACTTCCCATTTAGTTATTGGTAATGGGAGTACAATGACTGTTGATAATGACGGAGCTACTGACCTACCCTTAAATGTGAATGGTGATTTTAATATTTCCACAAATGCCATTTTTCAGGCATCTTCTACAGCTTCTTTTACAGTCGGTTATAGCTGGTATAATTACGGTACTTTTACAGCAAATAGCGGAACTGTTACATTTGACGGAGATTATGATGATTCAGCAATCGAATCAGGAGGCAGTTCATTTTATAATCTGGTAATTAACGGTTCAGGAATTAATCTACAGATTACTCTGACAAATGCCGTTACAACGGTTAGTAATGATTTTACTTTAACAAATGCCGCGGTTTTTACACAACAATCAGGATCAAATTTATATGTTGGGAGAAATTTTACAAATAGTGCCGGAAGTGCTTTTCAAGCAAATGGTCAAACAGTATATTTAAACGGTGCTGCTGATACAATTCAAACAATAGATGGTAATACGACGTTTTATAATCTTACTGCAACAACAGGAGATAGAACTCTGGTTTTTGATGATGGAGATACTTTTACAATAGCAGCAAGCGGCACTTTTACTGCTACAGGTGATTCCTGCACAGCTTTAATTGCAGTTAGATCAGGATTAAAAGGAACCGCAGCAAATATCACAAAAACCGGTGATACAACTTTCAGTTATACTGATATTCAGGATATTGCACTTTCCGGTGCCGACACAGCCGCAAATTCGATTGATTCAGGTGGAAATTCAAATTTAACTATTGCTGCCAATGCCTGTATCAGCGCCTCGACAGACTCGACAAGCATTGCCACAGGCTATTCTTTCCAAAGAAAAACATTTTTTGACGATCAGAATTCCAGATATTGGACATTTAATCATGATGGAGATGAGATCGAAGTCAGATATTCTACAAATGGAACAACCTGGAACAATCCGGCAACCGCGGCAAGTGGGCATATAGCTTATGATACTAATGATTTTTCAGTCTGGTGGAGCTCGATTAGTACGGTCGAATATGTTTGGATGGCAGTAAAATCCGGAAATAATATTATTGTCAGGCGCGGTACTTTATCATCTACTGATATTGATTGGGATACGGACGCGATTACTGCACTTGACGGTACCACTAACACTTATTCATTTACTTATTTTTCCCTTGACTCAAGTAATTATATGTGGGTTATTGCCAGGAATCTGGTCGGTTCAAATTATGTTATGAAGGCTGTCAGATCGGACGTTAATGATACCGGCAATGCCACTTGGGATACGAGTATCGGATTTGGAACAACAATAACAGAAAAGCAACTTTCCGATGACCAGACCAATGCAAATGTTTTTGGCAATATTGTCCCTCTTGCCAGTCAGGATATGCTTGCTACATTTGTAAACAATACTGCCATTGAATCCTGTATGTGGGATAGCAGCGATTCCGCCTGGGAAAATTCCGCAGGTACAGCGACTTGTTCGGTAACATCGGGAGAGGGAGAGAGCTCGTATTTTGACAGCCTTTCTACAAATCTTGTTGGGTATTGGAAAATGAACGAAGCAAGCTGGAATGGCACGACCGATGAAGTTGTAGACTCATCGGGAAACGGGAATCATGGTGTGAGATCGGGCAATGCGACCACTGCAGGATCAGGGTTTAACCGCTCGGGTACTTTTGACGGGACAGGAGATTATGTAGCTGTCACAAGCCCCAGTTTTCCCACAGGTGATTTTACAATTTCAACTTGGTTCAAGCATAACGGAACAAACGATACTCTTTTTCAAATAGGTACAAGTTCCCCAACGGGTGGAGACGGAATAAGGTTACGAAGAGATTCGACAGCAACTATCGAAATAAAAATGAACAACAGCATCATATTAAATTCATCAACTACGCTTTCAATTGCCACAGGGTATCATTTCGTCCTTACTCGTTCGGGAAGCGCCGTGACAGTTTATTTGAACGGAAGATCCGACGGGACTGCAACCTATGGGACAGCCTTAAATTTCGGCACTTGCGGTGATATTACCATAGCCGCAGACATAACTAATGGAGTTTCCTGTACAGACGCACCTGTGAATGAGTTTGATGGGCAGTTGGATGATATGCGAGTCTATAGCCGTGCTCTTTCTTCGGAAGAAGTTGCCAAGTTATATCAGCTTGTCCCCGAAAGAGTCAATATCGACGACGCGAGTGATTTTGGCGCTTTTCCAGCAGCTAGCAGGCAGGTAGTTAGGACAAAGTCCGGGACTCTTTATTCGTTTCTTAATGATGGCGGATCCTGTGAATTATGGAAGTCAACCGATGGAGTAACCTGGGCAGAACAGGATAGTGCGACTAATCCTACCTGCATAAGCGGAACTCCGGTAGCTTTAGCTATAGACAGTTCAGATATCCCCCATATAGCATATGTGGTATTAAACGGCTCCAATCATGAAGTCTGGTGGAACACTGTGGGCGGGGATACATTTGATACCGCGGGTGAGATGGGAACATCTGATACCTATACTTCAATTACTCAGCTGGATATGGCTATTGATTCAAACGATATTCCACATGTTGTCTTTGCAGACAGCTCCAGCAATACTATCGCCTACTACAACAATCGTATTGCCGCAGCATGGAATATTAACAGTCTTGCCATAGAAACAGTGACAGGAGCTACATCGGTTAATTCATTGTCAATTGTAGTTGATGAAGATAACGCGCCTGAAATTGCTTATATAAATTCTGCTGCAGATACTTTGACTGCTTGGAGCGGAGATGACAATGACCCGGATACACTTGGCCAATGGAATGAACATGATGTTGATACAGATGTGAATGATATTAGTGATCAAAGAGGCGCAAGTATTTCAGTAGATACTTTAACAGGTAATACTTGGATATCGTATATCAATGACACAAGTGAAGATAACAGTGGATCTAACGATGCAATAACCCTTGCAAAACGTGCTGATGGCAGTGAGCCAACATCGTGGACTACAGGTTGGACAACAATTACTACCAAAACAGACGTTGGTTCCGAACCATCTATTGCAATTGCGGGATCAAGTGATATATACGTTTTTTACGAAAATGATACGGATGATATTTCCTACGATGTATATGATAGTGATGCAGCAAGTCCTGCCTGGGATGCCGAGACAGTCTTACAAACAGGTACGTTCCAGGATTTCAAAGCCAAGTGGGCTTTTGAGTGGAATAATTATGGAGCAAACCGAATCGACTATCTTTTCTCCGACGGAACAGATGTTTATTGGGACTATTTATACGTCCGAAGAAGCCCGATAAATATAGATAATGCAAGTGATTTTAATATTGAGTCTAATGCTGGAAGACAAGTTGTAAGAACGTCAACAGGAGTACTTTATGCAGTTATAGATGATGCAGGAAGCACCGAGGTTTGGAGATCGGCGGATAATGGAAACAGTTGGAGCCAGCAGGATAGTGCGGATAGTCCAGTAAGTCATAGTAGTAACAATGTGATGGCATTAGCAATTGATTCGACAGATACTTTGCATATTCTTTATACTATTGATTCAAACGGAGCTTCAGGTCCGCCGGATAATGAGTTACGCTATATTACTTTTACAACTTCGACCGGTCAGTTCGGCACAGCAGAAGATTTGAATACACCTACAGATACTCAACATACGGGTGTTTCTATTGCAATTGATAATAGCAATATACCGCATATAGTATTATCGGAATTTATAGACGGAGTAGATGGAGGAATACAGTATAACAATAGAATTGGAGGCTCATGGATAGGTACAGCTGTGGAAATTGAAGACATTGATAGTAACGCATTGCTTAATGCGGACATTACAATTAGTGATGAAAATATTCCGGAAGTGGTCTATGTAATGCCATCAGTAAATGATTTGACTGCTGCAATAGGTGACGATAATGATCCCGACACATCAATACAGTGGACAACTTGGGATGTTGATACTACAGTAGTTAATTCTGGGAATATTACATCATCAACGATTGGAAATGATTCGTCGGGTAATACGTGGATTACTTATATAGACGAAACAGGAACCGATGATTACATTACTCTGACTAAACATGCTGATGGAACAACATGGGCGGATGATGCTAATTGGACTGTGGTTTCCGAAAATTCTTCTTTAACAAACAGCAAAGTGGGAATTGAGCCTTCGTTGGCGATTAACAGTTCAGACATTTATATTTTTTATCGCGATGATCAGGATGATATTGTTTTTGATAAATATAACGGAAGTACTTGGAGCGGGGAAACATTATTGGAAGAGCATGGGGTTTTACAGGATGTTAAGACCCGCTGGAGTTTTTTGAATAATCCATCGTATATTACATATGGATTTGACTATGTTTATTCCGACGGGACAGATGTTTTTTATAACAGGCATGTATTGGGAACAGAACCAGGGACTCAGGATTCAGTTGCAACGACTACTAACGGAACTTCTTATAGCATTTCAGCAGTTTCCGATGCGGCCAGTCCGAATGACGCGCATCTCCTTTACCTTGACAACAGTTCACCTATTCAGGTTAAGTACAAGCGTTGGGATAATCCGAATGGCTGGCAAACTGCTTATACAGTAGATAGCACAGCCTCAACGACTAATCAGTATGTCAGTTTGACTTTAGATACATCATCAAAAGACCTCTGGGCTGCATGGGCAGATCAGACAGGCGATGATGATATTTACTACAGTCAGTGTAATGTAACGACAACTACCGATGAATGTGGTCCGACAGTTAGTTGGGGAGCCAGAGCCAGTGAAAGCACGGCAACCGGTGCAGTCTATAATAGCCTGACAACAAATTATTCATCAGTAGGAAATGTTTTTGGTATCTGGACAAATACCACAGCTTCACCGTTTTCTGTTTCCTGGAGTTCGATCAATGCCGTTTCCGGCAATGCCGCACCATCGGCTCCGACCACACTTTACACTAATGAGTCTGATACCGGCGCTGCATCTGGAATAGCGGATCCGGTCGGTGTCGGAGACTCGACACCTGTATTTTCGGCTGTTTACGCTGACTCAGACACCGGAGATATTGCCAATAAGTATGAAGTAATCGTTTATAGTGATGTAGGATGTACAACTTCGGTCTGGGACTCGGGTGCGGCAGGAACTTCGATGACTAACTGTACGCAGGGTAACCGCTGTGCAGATATCAATTTTGGCGGCACTGACCTACCCTTTGACGGAGCCAAATATTACTGGAAAATCAAATACTGGGATGATACGCCTGAAGCCGGCAGTTTTTCCAGTTGTGCCGCTAACTTTACAATTCTCAGTCCGGCCGAGCAGTTAAAACATGGCAATTATTTCTTTAATCTATCGACAGAGAGAAAATATTCATGGTAACATTAGTAGATATTAGTTATTAGATATTAGATAATAGAATTACAAAAAGACAAAAATCCTCTAAGAATTACAAAGTAGGTGGCAGATTTGAAAGGGGTCCTGCAAGCGCGCAGAATTTTTCCAGTTTCTTCTGGTTCGAGCACTTGCGGGAAAGAAAAATCTGACAGAATCTACTTTGTAATAAAAACTTTTTAAACCAAAAATTATGTTACAGAGATCCTTTTCAAAACCAATAATAATTATAGGCGGGATAATTTTAGCGCTGATTATTTTTCTTCCGTCGTTTTATTTCTATAACAAATACCAGAGCTTAAAAAAAACCGTAAGCGATCCTTCAGATTCGGCCAAAAAAGAAGTTAATACATTGGTTGCGCTAGTCGGCAAGCTAATCGAGCTTCCCGAAGGAGAGGAGCCGACAGTCGCGACCGTCTCGGACAAAGACAAACTTTCACCTCAGCCATTTTTTGATAAAGCTCAGAATGGTGACAAAGTTTTAATTTACTCAAAAGCTAAAAAAGCAATTCTCTACAGACCCTCTACTAATAAAATAATTGAGGTTGGACCTGTCAGCATAACAGAATTATCTCCGACCGTAACTTCTACCACAGGAGCAATCATTTCTCAGCCTGTCACAGCAACACAAAGCAGTACTATAACACCTACGAAATCAGCCTCAATCAAAGTTTCCATCTACAACGGTAGTAAGACCGCCGGTCTGGCCGCTAAGACAGAGCAAAGCTTAATAAATAAATTTAACAATCTTGCAGTTGTAGAAAAATCCAACAGCCAGGGGGATTATGAAAAAACATTAGTTGTCGATCTCACCGGCAAACAGAAAAAAACAGCATCAGATATTGCAGCATTTCTCAATGGAGAAGTCGGTTCTTTCCCTTCCTCCGAATCCAAACCCTCCTCAGACATTCTGGTTATCGTAATTGAATAAATTCCTTTAACTACCTTTAACTTTTCATCATTTTTTGTTTGGATTACTTTGACATCCCGCCTCATGTGTTAATTTATCCTTCATTGTGCTTTTATTCTTTTTCGTATTTGGGATGGTAAAGGAAAATATCATTGGGCAGCCATATGGACGGAACGTGCATTCCACAGGATAACTTGTTAATGTATTTTGTTCAGGATCAGTTGCACTTCGATTTGATGCGGCAAATATTATATCAGATGGAAAATAAATTTCATCCATAATCGGCATTGGTAACTATTCACAGTTCTTGACAAAGATTATAATCAATTGTCATTGCGAGCGGTGAGTTTTGGAGCGAAGCAATCTCATTAATAGGATTGCTTCGGAACGTCTGACGTTCCTTAGTCGTCGTTCCTCCTCCTCGCAATGACATAGTCTGGTATAGTTTTTTCAAGAAGCGTGAACTCTTACCGGCATTATAATTCTTCTACCAGTTTTTTTTCAACCGTAATTGTCATAATTGTCATGAGGCTATATTATCCGTAACAAATAAGAGTAAATAAAGTTCTAAAAATAACGACTTTTGCAACGATCGTGATCAAAGTCGTTATTCAATATTCTCTATTTCTTTGCTATACTCAAATTAATGGCCGATCATCCACAGCTCAAAAAAATCAAACTAAAGCGTTGGGAACTGCGTAAGGACGTTCTTGAGATAATTATTCTCGGTATACTATCGGGTGGAGGATCGTGGACAAGGCCCACATTACCTTTACTGATCAAAGCCGTAATAGAGGGTTTAAAAGAAGATAAAAAACTCAATATAGAAGAAAAAAAGATCAGGAGAATTTTAAAAAATTTTGAAGAAAGAGATATACTTTCAATAAGTGAAAATAAAGATAGTGTTTCTGTCTATACATTAAATAAAAAAAATCCGGTTGTTACAAAATACAGCATTAGACTACTTATAGATTTCAAAAAAAATAAAAAGGACTGGAGAGGTAGGTGGTATCTGGTTTTTTTTGACGTTCCGGAAATTCAAAGAAATAAACGAGATTATTTGAGGCGTTACCTGACTAAGTTAGGTTTCTACCCCTATCAAAAGAGTGTATATCTTTTACCTTATGAATGTGAAAAGGAGATCGCCCTGATAAAAAAAGTTGTAGAAGGGGCAAAATATATGAAGTACATAGTAGCCGAAAAAATCGAAGACGAATCCGAAGCGAAAATATTTTTTCAATTAGTTTAGTAGTACGACTTTGATCACGATCGTGATCAAAGTCGTAACACATCTATATGCTTAAATTAATTAAAAATAAAAAAAAGTTAATCCTCGTTTTGCTTGTAGCATTGATTTTTTTGGGTTTATTCATCGTCAATATATTAATTTTGGAAAAGAAAAATACTGTCAGTAAAGCTCAGCAGGTTTCAACTTCCCAAATTGATTTGACTTTTCAACCAAGCAGTGAAGACTTTGCCAATCCCGAAAGGGGTTTTATGCTGCAGACTTATGTCTATCCCGATCAACCTTTGAATACTAATTTAATTAAAGCGGTTCAACCTTCGGACACTCTCGTCTGGGTATACTTCCGGCTTGATAATTATAGAACTAGACCGCTTGACCAGACAGGCTTAAATAATATCAGGTTGGCATTTACTACCGCAAGAAGCAAGGGTCTCAAGCTGGTTTTCCGCTTTATCTACAACTGGGGACCCGGCTCGGTTGTCGACCCTAATTTAGCTACTCCGGATGCGCCTCTTTCTTTAATTCTCCAACACATAAATCAGATTAAGCCCATTCTCACAGAAAATGCCGATGTCATTGCCGCCATGCAGTCCGGATTTGTCGGGCACTACGGCGAGTGGCACAGTTCCAAATATATTATTACAAATAATGATAAAAAAGCCGTTCTCGATGCTCTTCTTGCCGCAATCCCGCAACAAAATATGCTGCAAATCAGATATCCCAGATTCAAAGAATTATTTTACCAGGGTCCGCTAACTTCAACCGAAGCCTATTCTGGCAGTGCAAGAAGCAGAATTGGCCACCATAACGACTGTTTTTTGGAGGGTACGACAGACGGCGGAACCTACAAATCTACCTCGGCCGGCATCGTAATCTCTCAGTATTGCTCGGGCCAGAATGATCTGCAGTGCTGGAAAAATTACACTGCAGCTGACACTGCTTTTACTCCCATGGGCGGAGAATCCTGCGCTCTTAATCCTCCGCGGACAGATTGTGCAAATGCCATAAACGAACTTTCCACTTTTCACTGGTCGTTTCTCAATAACGGCTATAATCAGAGTGTTCTAAATAACTGGACAACCCAGGGATGTATGCCACAAATTCGTCAAAGACTGGGCTATAGATTTGTTTTAAATCGTCTGATAATGCCAGGTCAGGTTGCGCCCGGAGGATCGATCAATGTACATCTGGAACTCGAAAACAAAGGTTTTGCCGCTCCTTTTAATCCCAGGCCGGTAATATTAGTTTTGAAAGGAATCAATAACACTTATCAAAAAGAATTTCCCATATCTTCTGTTGATCCGCGCAGGTTATTGCCGGGACAAGCCTTAAACTTTGATGCAAATTTTGTTGTCCCATCAGATGTGCCGGCCGGCAATTACATTGTTTATCTTTGGTTACCTGATCCCAGTCCAAACCTTCGGTCAAGACCGGAATATGCAATCAGAATGGCGAATCTGAATATGTGGCAGCCGGCAACCGGATATAATATTTTATTCAACAATCTGGTTATCAGTGGAACTCCAACTACTCCAACCCCTACTCCAACAAATTCCAAGCCGGGAGATGCCAATGGCGACGGAAGAGTTAACAGTCTGGATCTTTATATTTTAGTTCTGCATTATTTAGAATCCACAACTAACGGTTCGGCGTTTGGAGATTTTAACCGCGACGGAGATGTGAATGCTTTAGACTTTGAAATTTTAGTAAATAATTACGGATCTTAATATCTCATCTTACGCAGAGCTTTATTGTTCGAGTGTAGCGATAGCGGAGTCGAGAACTTTTCGACTCGACATTCAGCCTCGCTCGAAGAATACCGTGTCAAGCAGTGTGAACAGACTTCATTTTTTTTGAAATAACCGGATAAACATGTATTCAATTTACCATTAATTTTTTGTAAAAAGTATCTAGGCATTGCTTATGCATTGCATAGATTTTTGAGGCTAAAGTATCTCCTGACTTCGCCAAATTAGTACGGTAGATGCATTTGTTTTAGAAGTCTTTTAATCTCGTCTGTAATTTCTAATCTAAAAACTATTGTTTCATTGGTTACGGTATCTAATATTCTGGCGTCGGTTATGCTCTTTAACAGTCGTATGATTTTTTGAGTTGATCTTCCGGTTTTAATCTCCATATACTTAACAACCGCTAAAGCCATAAAACAGATTAAGATATGCGACTCTGTAGGATTTATCTTAAAGTGATAAATTGGCCTCACTTTAAGATCGCTTTTTGAGATTCTGAAAGCTTTCTCGATATTCCACAGATAATAATAATGTTTGATAACGAATCGGTTGGATTTTTTAAGGTTGGTGTAATAACCTTTAATTCCCAAAAGAAGGCGGGCTTTTTTAACAAGTTCTTTATTCAATCTGAACTTGTTCTTATCCTTATTCTCCACAAACTTATTTCTTTTTAAAATTTTATCAGGTTTCTTAAGTAGTTCTTTGGCTTTTCTTATCTGTTTTTTGAGTTCGTAGAGGTCTTTAGCATATCTTTTTTTAGAAAAATCGCAGACCAGGTATCCGTTCGTGGTTTTAAGACGAGTTGTTTTACCGTCTTTCCTTTTTAACCTGCGGTTTATTAATTTTATGAGAGAGGAAGAAATATTCCCCAGTCGGCCTCCAACTATGTAATGAATGCCCCTCAAGATCAATTCTTTCACATTTTTCTCGCTGATCAGTGTGTCAAGTACCCCGTTTTTCAAGACCTCTTTCTGAGATTTTTAACTTAAACTGATAAGGTGACATTTTAATTGTTGTGTGGATTCTAAGATTGTTGTAGTAGCTCAAATAGCTGAATATATATTCGACAAGTTCTCCTGTGGTTTCAAACCTATTAAAGCTGCCTGATTCCATCTTAACTCTTGAGAAGAAAGATTCACTCCAACTGTTTTGCCACGGACTCCCGGGATCTGAGACTGATATCTTTGTACCGTTTCCCTCGAGATAATCAATACAATCTGACGACAGATATTCCCGTCCTCGGTCAGAGTGAAAGATTTTGGGGAAGTGATCTGCCTTTAACACTGCTTCCTTTAATGTTTTAATAACTAATTCTGAATCATGTCTATTGGACAGGTTAAAACCAACTATTTCTTTTGATATGATGTCCTGGATAATTACAAGGTAGATAAAGACTCCTTGAAATTTAATATATGTCAGGTCACTGCTCCAGATGTCTCCTACTGCCGCTGCGGTTAAATCAAGATCTTTTAAAAGGTTCGAATACAAGGTAAAAAGAGCCGGGTCAGATTGTGTTGTAAACTTTTTCTGATACCAGAGACGTGGTGGTGTAAGATTAAATTTGTGCATAATCCGTAATATCTTTTTGTGGTTCATCTTAAGTTCAATACCGAGTCTCCTGTGTCCGTATGCCGGATGAACAACAAATGTTTTCTCGATGTCAGACTTTACAATCATATCTGAATCTTCCCTCCTGCTTTGGCTGTAGATATTTTTTCTGTTTAAATTCATAGCTTCTGCAATTAACTTTTTGTTTTTAGAGGCCTTAATGACCTCTATTTTTTTTCCCTCTTTCAAGTTCTAATGTCACTATCCCGATTATTATTTTTAACTCTTCATTTTCTTTTTTAAGCCGGTTGTATTCAAGAATTGAAACCGCTGGCCTTGTCTCATTTTGTAACCAGGTGTAGATGGTTTTACTTAAAATGGCGTATTGTTTGGTAGCATCAGCAACTGTCATGCCATTTTTAACCTTTTCCAAAACTTCACGCTTGGTTTCCGCCGGTACTCGTTTGAACATATTTGAGATTTGAAATTTTTAACTCGTTTTCTCAGAATATGGTCTTAGTATACGGAGTACACCCTCGTAACCAATATGAGTGAAGTTCCAAATAATAACGACTTTTCGTGCGACCGCATGCAAAGTCGTTCAACCACCGTTACTTCCGTGCCCGTTTAATGTTGAAGCCTAACGACTTTTAAGACGACCGCATGCAAAGTCGTAATTCACACATATTTATTTATGCTATACTCATTTTATGAGAGAGCATCCTGCACTTAAAAAAGTCAAACTCAAGCGTTGGGAATTAACTAAAGCAGTACTTGAAATCGTTATCCTCGGTCTAATTTCCGGGGGAGGATCCTGGACCCGCCCGACTTTGCCGCTGATGATTAAAGCGATCATTGAGGCATTAAAAGAATATAAAAAAATTGAGGTGGAAGAAAAAAAAGTTAGGCGCATACTTAAAAACTTTGAAGAAAAAGAAATCCTCTCCCTCGCCGAAAAAGACGGTGATGTCTATGTCAGATCTTTAAATAAAGATAATCCTGCCCTAATAAAATATAGCCTCAAACCAATTCTGGATTTTAAGCAAAAGAATAAAAAATGGACAGGGAAGTGGTATCTGGTTTTTTTTGACGTTCCTGAGATCCAAAGAAATAAAAGAAATTACCTTCGTATTTTTTTAAAAAAACTGGGATTTTATCCTTACCAAAAAAGTGTCTATCTTTTTCCCTACGAGTGTGAAGAAGAGATAAAACTGATCAAAAAAATCGTCGAGGGCGGAAAATATATGAAATATATTGTAGCCGAAAAAATCGAAGACGAATCTGAGGTAAAAAGATTTTTCCAGATGACGAATAATTAACGAGTTTTCGTGCGATCGCATGCAAAGTCGTAATAAAGAACATACGTCTTGAAAGTAAAAAGAAAGCTACCTTCAATCTTTCTTTCTTTATCTAGGTCAAATCCCAGTTAAGTTTTGAATACATTTCTTACATAAAACAGCCAAGAAATGAGCACGCAGGTTATTTTTTAGTTCAATTTTTGTCCCCAAAATTACCTATGCATAGCTTATGCAATGCCTATATAAATGTGGCTAAAATAGCTCTTGACTTCTGCAAAGATATAATATCTAATAATACTATAGGGATTAGTGATGAATAAAGTAATTTTAATTAAAAAAAATCTGGTATCGATCGGGGAAGCGGCAGAAATTCTCTCTGTTTCTATTGATACGGTTCGCAGGTGGGAAAAATCCGGAATTCTGCATGCCGAAAGGCTCGATGGAAAGAACCGCTATTTTTCCAGAAATGAGTTAAAAAAAATTAAGGCGTCCCTGCCTCTTTCGATCTCTCAAGCCGCCTTCCGGTTGGGGATTTCGCCAGACACATTAAGAAGACTTGAAAAAAAAGGTATTTTGATTCCGGAAAGAAATGTGAGTGGAGAACGGATCTATTCGCGGCAATCTGTAGATAATTTTTTAAAGTCTCCTCCGGATTCAATCTCAAATAAAGCCGCGAAACTTAATCACATTTCATCAGGTGTACCATCGTCTCCACCGGATGACAGACAAAAAAATTTTTATAAAACTGCTCTTATCATTGCTTTGCTTTTAATCGATTTATTGTTTGCAATTGGCTTTTATATTCAACGTCCAAAAGTCCTAACTTCGGCACCTCTTGAATTGGAATCAAAAGTGGCGAAGCTGTATTCTCAGCTTGCGTCACCTTTTATAAAAAAAATTATCAGCCTGAGTCCGGAGCTCGAGGTAGTCCAGAAGAACGACACGGCAGAGCTACGATTGGCTGTCGAGATTGGTAAGGGAGTTGGAATTCCGGGATCAACAGGTCCTGCAGGACCAAAAGGAGAAAAGGGAGATAAAGGAGATAAGGGAAGCCAGGGAGATGCGGGGAGTGCAGGAAGCGCGGGAAGCGCGGGTCAAACAGGAGCTACAGGATCTGCAGGCAGCGATGGCGGAACAGGTCCAACCGGACCGTCGGGGACAGGAGGAGGAAGTGGTGGAACCGGGTCAAGTGGTCCAACAGGATCCACAGGGGCCACGGGTACAATTGGAATAAGCGGTGTGAGTGGTCCAACTGGGCCCACAGGGTCGACCGGAAGTACAGGTGCCTCTGGGCCTAGCGGTTCTACAGGTTCTACGGGATCTTCAGGAGTTAGTGGTCCCTCAGGCCCAACCGGAGCAACAGGAACCAGTGGTGCATCTGGACCGACAGGTCCTACGGGTGCTACCGGATCAACCGGAAGTTCAGGTCCCACAGGCCCCACCGGGGCGACTGGGTCATCAGGCGAATCAGGTCCCACTGGACCAACTGGATCTACAGGTTCAACAGGATCTTCAGGTCC